>ERZ1292633.3344-Hain-H41-02um-R1-3344-length-15704-cov-5_pt1 | contig 15704 bp, 11 predicted proteins | sample MGYA00564406_ERZ1292633 | MGnify/ENA primary metagenome ERZ1292633 (study PRJEB36523, sample SAMEA6512639) | groundwater metagenome | collected 2019-01-08 | study: AquaDiva: Metagenomics assemblies of 32 groundwater samples | reverse complement strand
CAGGACATCTCTCACTCTCTTGTTGTTGAGATGCACAGCCACGAAAAGCGAGGCGAACTTCGAAGGAGAAAGCTATGCTCTTTTCTTTGTCTGTTACTCCAACGCGGGAGAGGCGAGTGAAAAGAAGACAAAAGGAGTTTGACCGATCGGAGACGCTGACCTCTGAACACCACAGAAGTGATTGGAGGGCCGCACGTGACTCTCGCCATGTCCGTCACGGAACCGGTGGGAACTCCGGCCCTGCATGAGTCATCATCTCATGTGAATGTGAACCCGGCCGTTGGAGGGCACTACCTTTTCTAATCCTTCCGAATCGGAACCGATTCGACAACACACAACAAGAACATTCACGCTACGTGCCCCCTCGGACAAGTCGGTGTGTCCGTTACCGGACGCCAGCCGGTGTGCCGCGTCCCGCACCGCCTCCTCTCGCCATGCCCGTCACGGAACCGGTGGGAACGCCGGCCACGCGGCGCGGCCCGCCACCACTATATTGACTACCACCCCCTGTGGCGGAATTCGGCCCTCGGTTGAATCCTTCCGCTCCCCTCCGCTGTCCGCGATCTGCCGAGGACGATGAGGAGGAGTTGCTACCTGCCGCGGGGCCCCGACCGGTCTGTGAAGCGCCCCCGCCGGTGCGTTCGAGCGCTCGATCGAGTGCCGCGATGGTTTGATTACGGAGGCCGCCGGTGGCGCCCCCTTGCCGTGAGAGATTCTGTGCGCCATAGAGGGAGGCTGTCCGCAGCTCGCGCTTTCTCTGGTACCCTGCCGAGGAGCCGCCGTCGGACCCTCCCCGTTGGTTCGACCCACCTTCGTCCCGTTCGTTGCCCCGGCCATCGAGCACCTTCCGCCAGTATCGCTCTGCGTTCATGCGGAACTCGGCTTCCTGTTGCGCATCCGCGTCCCGCTGCCGGAGGACCCTCAAGGCGTTGGCGCTTCGGTGCACCACATCCAGGGACGCGGCGGTGGCGTCGCGGTACAATTGCGGCAAGGCGTTCCAGCGCATGATGAGCGGCAGGCAAGCGTGCAGCACGCGGTTGGCGACGTAGCTGAGCGTCACGGGGTCCGACCGCAGCGAATCGACGACCGCCAGGTTAGGAAGCGCGAGGGCGGGCGACGCTTCCTTGTGCTTTCGAATCAGGGCGACCAGGGTCGCATCCAGGCCGTGCAGCGTATCCTGCGTGATGCTCGACGTGAGGTTGTCTGCGGTCATGAAGCGATCGCGCTCCGGAAACATAATGGACCGTGCGGCGGATGGACCCACGACCAGCTGTTCGTCGCCTAGCGGCAGCCTGTGGGTGCGCCAACGGACGAGTGTTTCGGCGTGCTCGGCGGCGATGCAGTCGAACTCGAATGGAATGTCGGCGAAAATGGCCTCCACCGACCTTGATGCTGCCCCCCCTCTCTGCTTCGCGCCGGACGTGCCCATTTCGACGTCGACGAGCCGTCCTCCGGCGAGCGTGAGCATCATCGGCCCGATGCTCGTACTACCAGGGGCCGCCGTCGCGACGTGCGTCACCAGGAAGTCGGCGACCATCGTGACGGCATCGCCGATGCTCGGACACCATGTTCCGTAGCAGTAGTCGACGTAGCGCCTCTTTTCCTGGCGGCGCCTAAGCACGTCAACGATGGCGCCCGCGGTGGGGAACAGGACGGACGTCAGAAAGTGAAACCGGGCCTCCAGACCTGGCTTGCGTGCCGCATTCTCCCGCGCGGCGTATCGGAGGTCCAGAACGAGACCATCGTGTGTTTTTGACAGCTCCTGCATCATGTGCACGACACTGCCGGCAGCCGCGGCCGCTGCTTGCGGCTCGGAGCCGCTGGTCGCTTGTTGGCCCTTACTATTGCTCGCACCCCCACTTCCTTTGTTAACAGAGGTGGAGGACGACGCACCGAAGGCATCGGCAATGGCCGTCGCCGCTTCGGCGCTCGCCCCGCTGCCGCTGCTGTTGGCAGCCTTCGGCGATACCCCAGTGGCGTCACGATATCCGTCGCTCGCCGACGGCGAATTGGCGCCGCCGCTGCCACCACGGTTCGACACGTCGCCCGCCCACGTCAGCACCGCTTCGACGGGGATGAGGAAATTGTCAAGCGTAATTTGGCTTTGCTCACCGCCGGCGCGATGGCACCAACCGAACAAGCCGGGCCGAATGTCGTTGCTCCAGCTCTCGGCGGAAAAGCCATTCGCGAGTAAGTAGCGCCGGAGGACGTTCGGATCGATGAGCTGCGGGGGGGTCACCTGCGCGAGGTTGCCCTTCGCTTTGCTCGTGATCGTGGACAGTGCCTTGCCCCCCGCGTAATTCATTACGCGATCGGCGGGGATGCCGCGCCCGATGAGCTGTGAGACGTCTGTCACAAAGTCGGCGCAGAGCTGAGTTTTCACCGCCTCGACCAAGTCCGCGTTATTGAGACCCCCGCCGCCCAGTTTCATGCGGTCCCGCACGAAGGACGACATAAGGTAGCCCGTGGTGCCCTCCAACAGAGTGGTTTCGCTCGAACTGCCGGCGGACGACGTGCTGTGATGGGCGGAGATGCCCCGAATGGCCTGGGCGAACGTTTCACGGCGGACGTCCGCCAATACCGAACCCCCTGTCGAGCCCCCGGCGCCAGCGCTGTGGCTGACGACGCCGTCAGCTTCCAACTGCGACATATTTTCCGGCGCACCACACGACGGCAACTCCAACTTCGGCACCCCAGGAAGGACCGAAGCGTTGTAGGCGGCAATGTCGGCGCCCAAGTACTTGTCCAAAATGGAGCACAAAAGAAGGGACGGCGGGCGCCCGTGCTCGCGCCACTCGTATATAGAGAGCAGGACCCGACGGGGGTCGCAGCCAAGGCCGTGCGACGTCATCGCGAAGCCGTGAAGGTCACGAGAGTAGCCCTCCTGGGCTAAGCGCTGGTTAAACAGTCGTAACAGCGCCGACTCGCCCACCAAGCCCGCGCTGTTGCGGCTCATCGCCCCGACGGTGTCGTAGTGGTGGGTGTCGCTGTGCGGCCCGTGCCCGTGAGGGCCGACATCAAAGCCGCGGGCAAAGTCGCTCGTCACCTCGCGCAGCCGTTCGCCGACGCCGTGTGTGGTGGCGAAAGGGGGCAGGACGCCGCCGAAGGGCAACTTTCGGGGGTCGGCCCCCGGGGATCGCTCGGACGGGTGCAACACGGCCTCTTGATCCGACCGCTGCTGCCAGCCCCAGTTCATCGGGGTAAACCACGACTCTGGAATGTGCAGCTTGGAGCACTCTTCGGCACTCTTCACGAAATTCCCAGGACGGCGCCCGGAAATGTCACGGAGCGCCTGTTCGACGGCCGCGACTTCGTGGTCCGGCACGATGGCTTCCTCGCCCCAGCCTTCGTCCAACTCACGTCGGTCCACGCCCGGGAGGCCATGTGTCGACATGAACTCACCCTTGGAGGACGCTACCGATCGATCGGCAGAGTCGGGAATCACCTGAAACCGCTGCGACCCCTGGTACACCTGCTTGCTCAGCAGCCGGTCTCGGTATTCGCCAGTCACGAAATCGTCAACCGCGTTGTGTTGAAGGTAGCCGAAGATTTTCGTCTTAGGAGTAAACCGGTTCGGTGTGAGCGAGGCGAGGTCGCTGCGGCTCCATGGCGCTTGTTTTAGCTCCGACAGGCGGACGTCGCGCCAGTTGTTGCGAAACGGCACGTTCCACGAAAACGGCTCGGAAAACATGGAATTGCTCTTCGCATTTGGCGTTGACCCCCCGACGGCGCCGCCAGAGCCACTGCTACGCTTCTTCACCTGCCATTGCGGCGAGGTGATCGCCTCTACGCGGCCGACGGGGATAGCGATCCCGCCATCGGCCCATTGGCAGTGAAGCACCCCATCCAGGACGCCGATGACCTTCCCCTCGAAGCTCTCACTGCCCGTGTAAGCATCGGCCGGAAATACCGACGGTGGGACAGGGAAGTGACGGCCGCGCACGCGCAGATATCCAAATCGCTTACGAACGTCGAAAAGGTCGCGTCCGAGCTCGAAGCACCCTCCACTACCGACTCCGCCGGTCACCGCCCCCGTCCGCCCTCCGGACTTCGGAACGGCGAGAAGTGTCCAGCGATCCGGAGGGCCGGAACAATCGACACCGACTACAATGGCGTCGGTGACGTCCGCTCTCTCCGACCCGACGGCCGGCGCCGTGGTCGTCGTGCCGACCTCGATCCATGTGCCGACGGACAAATCGCCGTACAGGGTGCAGCTCTCATCGCGGGTGTCCAAGGTCACGTGCGCTTGGTCACGACCAGGCAAGCGGGCGTCGACGCTCGCGGGGTCGAGCATCACGGGACGCTTGAGCATGATCACATCGCCGCTCCGGAGGTCCAAGAAGGGCTTTAAGCTCTCCGCCGAGGCGTCGAACACTTTGTAGAACTCTTGATCAGGGAAGACAACCACGTCCTTCCCTAGTTTCGCAGCGGCCGCGACCTCGGCGTCCAACGCGGCTTGCAGTTTCTCGCGCTCCGCATCTTGGCGACGAATTTTGTCTTCCAGGTACAACATTTCTCGGCGCTCCTGGGCCGTGTACGCGGTCGGTGGTAAACCAGTGGACATGAAAGAGGTCTCCAGGCCCTTCTTGACGTCGCGCCAATTCGTAACCACGCCCGTCCGAGGGTCCACTGCGTACGGCACGACCGACTTGGCGTCGATGGACCAACCTTCCGGCGGGACGCGGACCACGCCTTGCTCCTTCTGCTCCCTTCGCAGCTTGCTGACCTCCAAATCCAACCTTAGCTGCATAGGGGACTGTGACACGCCGTTGAAGCCCGAACCTCCGGACGCGGATGATCCCGGCGGCGCGAGGTATCGGTTGAGGCTACCCGGCGCCCCGGATGGCGTGCCGGGAGTGATTAAGATCGGGTGAGGCGTCCGGTCGAGGAGATCTTGATGCATGCGTTGCATGGCCGGCGTGATGACAATTTCGCCCGCGATGAACTCCGGCGAGCCCTGCAAATTCACGAGGAATGTGTTGGCGCGGCCACGCTGACGGGTCTTGCAGTACACCTCCAGCAACCGTTCCGCTTGCAACTGCGTGTGCCGCGAAGTGCCGAAAATGTTGTCTTCAACCGCACGGTACCACAATTGTTCCGCTCGATTCGCGATCACCGTGTACCACTCATGGCCCCATTCCTGATGTGGCGCGTCGCGGCCCCGGTGTTTGCGGAACTCGGTGAAGCGCACACCCTCGCCGCAAAAGTGTGTCGTTGCGTAGGGGAGGTTGCAGCGGGGGCAGTAGTTCTCGTTCACGACGTTGCACTCCAGTTCCAGAAATCGGCCATACATGTCCACGAACTCGGGCGGCCGCGCCTCCATCAAACCGATGAGCACATGCGTGTCTTGAAAGTCAAAACCCGTTACGGTGTCGTAAAATTGTGCGAAGAAGGTTTGTATTTCGCGAATGTCTCTAGACTTACCGGGCGCGATGTCGCCGACCGCTTGGCTGTGCTGTGACCACAGGAACTGCAGCCGGGCCCACCAACTCGCCGGCTGTTGTGCCGCGAAGGTGCGGTTGGCGATTTCTGCCTCTTCGTGGTGCTGTTTCGCCACGGTCGCGCTTCCGCCGTTCTGTGCCACGGTGACATACCTGCGCGGATCGTTGGCGCGAAGTTCCTGTCGCGTCGCGTTGGTGGCCGCCGCTTTTTGCTCATTGGGAACGACGTCGGCGGCTTCGTCAGCGATGACGTCATACTGATGCGCACTTGGATTCTGGAACAGGGGCTGGTTTCGGTGCGGCTCGTACCAAATATTCGCCCAAGCGGGGCGGTAGGCGCCCATGGAGCGGCGGTCGAGGCGACTTTCGTAGTCGGAAGGGCCCCCGGATTGCTCTGGGTCGCGCGTCCACGGACCCGCCTCACGGCCCCTCAGCCGGTTGAAAAAATCGAACAAATGATGGTAGCGCTGCAGTGCAGGATTCTGCTCTCGGTCCGCGTCGGGCCAGTAGCTTTGGTGAATCCGGTGTTCGTACTTCGTGCGGCCCTTGTACTCCCTCTGCCGGTCTTGGCAGCCGGCGCCGAAGCGTTTCTCCGTGAGCCACTTCGGCTGACGCGTTTCCGGGAAGTGATGGGTTAAGTAGTTGTTCAGGCCACGGCGCGCGGTAAGCGGGTCCGCGCCGCTCGCGGAGACGGTGAGCAGGACGTCGCTGCTGGAGGACCCGGAAGTGCCGCGTCGTAAGTGAGGCGTGGTGCGACGCCCGCTCATTAGTCCGTGGTGCAGCGCGAAGGCTGCCCCGCCGACGGTCGGGGACGACGACGACGAGCGCCGCGACGGAAGGGCGACGCCCTCCGTTCCACTCGCCTCCGTGGTCGCCCCTCTTCGGTGCGCTAAGGAACAGCTGCCGCTGTTGCCGACAGCGACGGATGCCACAGCCACGCGCCGCGCCGCACAGTCGCTACGCTGCGCTAGCAGGACCGACGTGCTGCGCCGGTGTGAATTTGTCGGGAGCGACAGGGAACGAAACATAGTATTTTAAAGAGAGATAGATAGATAGCGAGGAGAGAGAGAGAAGAAGCCTTTTCAGTGCGCGACATAAATTTGGAGAAGCGTTCCTGGTGGAAGTGGCTTCAGGAAGCACCCATGCCCGGGAGGACGACCCCCGTGTTGCCCTTACCTCTAGTAGCGAGGAGGCCTCCTAAGGGCCACCCAATGCCAAGGAGACTTGCCGCCGATGGGAGGAGGTACGGACGGGACCGGCTGTGGCACTATTTGCGCTGTTTTCTCGCTCCGGTGTGCCCTTCCCGCTTGCCACTGGTGCGACGCGACGACCCGCCACGCCCCCCCCCACCTCGGCGACGGACGGGTGGCTTCTTCTTCAAGAGGAAGTATCTCTGACAGGTGTCGCCACCGCCACGTCGCCGACCCTGGTGCAAGGCAGCCAGGGCGTCGCCCCTCTTCGACCACGAGTTCGTTGTCGGATCGGCCATGAGTTTGAGGAGGGCGGCGTCTTCGTCCTCTGTCCAGGGTCCACGGTAAACGTCGTCGCTCAACGCCGTGATCCAACGGGCCTGACAGGCGGGGCCTGTGCGGCCGCGGCCAACGATTTTCGCCACCGCGGTCCACTCCTTCGTTCCCTTCATGGCGTCCCACTCTGGGAACGTGGCGCGGCACTTGCCAACCGCTGCCCGCAGTGTCTCGTCGTCACCCGGCTGCCAGCTGGACCCCGACGACATAGGAGACACAGCTCTGCTAAACCCCCTGTCCCTCTCTCTCTCGGTTGTTTCCCGCCTCTGCGAAAGAGTGTGACGGGGACGCAGCAGCCACATGCGAACGATACCGCTTCCACCAGCCCCCTTCTTTAGTGCGAGAGAGAGAGAGAGAGAGAGAGAGATGGCAGAGACGCCCTGCGTCGGTCGTCGCTCTCTCGCTGTTCGAAGAGCCCCCCCCCTCAGTGTTCAGAACATTTTCGAAAACGATGCTCTCATCGTCCGGAAGCGACGGGAACACACAGCGGTGATAGGGGAAAGAATAGTGGGTCAATTGGGACCCACACAAGAGTGGGGGCCACGCACGCACGCACCCCCTTGTACCAAACGAGTCCTTTTGCCTTTTTGGAAGGGAAGAAGACGAACGACGACGGAGGAAGGTTCAGCCTAGACAAAAGCGTCAGGCGAGGATGAAAGGACGGACGGACGGGGAACAACGCGGAATGTGCGGGTTTCCCCTCCCCGAGGGTCGGTTGGTTCTCGACGACGGATTCTCTCTTCTCTGTTCGCTCTCCTTATATCCTTCCTCGGTTGGCGACGCGGAAATGACACCCCTCCGAGACGAAGGAGACGCAAAGACGAAAAATAACCCGCAGGATGCTGCAGGAAGGAGGTCGCCGGATGCGGGATGCGTGAAGCTCTCGCATTCGCGCCATCTGGGCGGCGGCTGCGCCAATGGAGATGATGGGTAGTAGTAGAGCGACACCACCACTAGAAAAGTAGCGGGGAAGGAGGAAACGCGAGAGCTCCCGCCCCTGCTACTACGACGCGTGGTGGGTGGGAGGTGTGTGCATTCGTGTGGAGGTGCGGATGCGACGTGAAGGAAACCATAAACTGAAACAGGGGCAAAAACGGCCTCTCTGACGAGTGAAAGAGAAAAGAGGGGGCAGAAGGGCATAGAGAAGGAGGGATGTCTGGTGTCGGAGGGGGCGAACAAGAAGAGAGGTAGAAGGGGGGAGGGAAGAGAGGAGGGCGCAGACGACCGTTGCTGCAAATATGGGGGGTAATTCGACGTGTCCCACAATTGCGTAACACCCAAATCCACAGGAGACGCAGCGGCACTGCCTTGGTCGATGGTCACCACTGACTCTGACTGTGCGTGGCCGTGGGAATCAGACTGTGACTGTGACTTGCCGTGGACCGTTGGGTTGTTCGACTTTTTTTCTTTCCCCGTGCGTTCGAGAGCCCCGCGACAGGTGAATATAACGTTAGAAAGGGGCCTGCAATTCTCAAAACGTCCCGAGGGGGAAAAAAAAACAATGAACGAACGAGTGTCTCGCTACGGCGTGTTGCCAGTCTCACCCCTGGGACGTTCTCCGGCAACCGACTGCCAGATAGCCTCGTTGAGCGTGTCCGTAAACCGGTTCGCCTTCTCCCAAAACGTCGCGCGATATTTAATGTCCATGTAGACTTCGTGGCGATCGCGGGCGTCGATTCGGTACATCTTCGTGATGCCCATTAAGGCCGGGATGCCAAGTAGGCCGCCGAAGAGGTAGCGCGCGTCAATCGTCGGCATATGATTGGCTACTGACGACACCTCACCGCAGCACCGCCTCTCTCTCTCTCGTTACTTTGCGTGCCTTTTTGGTTTTGTGCCCCGCGTTGCCGACCAGTGCGGGAGGGGGTTTGTAAAAATACACAACTTCCGAGGAGATCGAGAGCATCAGAAGGCGACAACAAGTTGAACAAGTGGCATCCTCTCGCGCGCCGTTCTACAGCGGGTTGTGATGTCTGTCCCAATTGGGGCCGGGGCGACGTGAGCGGGGAAGAGCACTCCGCCACCCCCCTGTGTGTTTTGGGTTCCTTCCGTTCACTGTGACTTGGGTCTATGAATGAGATGTCACGACACACTTGAGGGGGGGAAAGTCAGTACGACGAAAGACGAACGGTATTGTTTTGGGACGGGCAAATGAAGATTTGCGACAGCGAAAACGGGTTGGGGGTTGCCGGGGGAAGCGAGGGGAGGGTGTACAACGCGGCGCAGCAAATACGACTGAGTCCACTCGGGGTCAGGTTAGTGTGGTCTGTGAAGGGGCGGGTGTGGACACGTGATGGTTGAACGAGATTGCCTACGGCGCCCCCGCCGTCATGTGCACCAACGACCTTCCGGCCAAGGCGACATCAATTCGGAAGGGCAACGGCACGAACCCCAGCGGCTCTCCGTCTGCTTGCAGTGCAACGAAGCGTGGAGGCGCCGTCGCCCGCGAATGTACTGCGGCCGCCGCCGTCGGCGCCTTTGGGTCTTCCACCACCGTCCGGAACGTGCTCCCCTGGCACACGGCGCTGCCGCTCATGACCCCGAGCTGCATGAGACCGAGATGGAAGAACCCCCCGACGGTCTGCAGCTCCAGGCGACCATCATCGATTCGAACGGCCGATAGCGGCACGTCGTAGTCTTCTGTCCAAGGCGACTGCGGAGTCCACCGGACGCCGCGCTTCACGGTGATGGACGACAGCGGTCGCGGCGGCGGCGGCGCTCTCTCTCTCGCCCCCCTCGCCGCGTCGTTGCCACCGTTTCGACGTTGTGGAGCCGACACTGGCGCCACCGCAGACGACGAGCTCGTCGACGAGACCGACGAGGTGCTGCCGCCCCCACGAGCGGAGGAGTGCCCTGCGTTCTTGTCGTGACTCATCAGCGGCGTGACCGTCGTCGGGCTGATGCCAATAAGGGCAGGCCCTCCGGCGGAGGCGGATCCTTCGTCGTCGGGGTGTGGCTCGTCGTCCTTCACCGGCCACAACGCGGAGGTTCCTGCGTAGCTTGTCAGATTCGAGAAAATGAGCGCTTTAAACCCTTCGCTGGCGGTCGGCAACTTCATTTGTGTTTCGTCCACCGAAAGACAGTTTTCGCGCAGGCCCATTGGCGACACGCCCACGATCGCCTCGGCGGCGCTGTGGAGGCCGTACATGGCTTTGTTCATCATGCGACTGCGGTACACCTTCGGTGACGCCCGGCGGCCCTCGTCGAAGCGCATCGAGACGCCCGCGTCGAATCCCGCGCTAAAGTAGTTGGTGAAAGTGAACCGTTTGACTTCTGTGATCGTCGTCGACGATGGGGGAGCGGCTCGACTTGCGCCACCTGTGGCCGCCGCGCCTGGGTCTTCGGCATTGACTGCACAGGTCGCTGAACTATGGGCGGATGGGTCGCCGCTGCTGGTGGCAAGTCGGGCCGTCGGTCCCCCTCCCGTCGATACTGGTCCTCCCTCTCGTCGGGACTGAAACGTGACGACGGCCTCCCACCGGTCCAGCTCGACCACGCGGCCGCTCACTGCCGTGAGCAACATGCGGTCCACGGACACAGGACAGCAGCAGCAGCAGAAGGCGCAACCGCCACAAGGATACTCGGTGAATCCCGTCCCAGCTCCAAGACTGGCCGCAAGGTCGTTGCCGGTGCCTAGCGGAAGCACGGCGATCGCCGGCCGGGAGGGGTCGCGCATCGGGTGGCTGGGATCCGCGATCGGGAAGGCCCGGTCCAACAGCGCCATGCAAAAGGCCACGGTGCCGTCGCCTCCTGCGACGACCAGGCACGGCCGGCGCACCGGGGCATGGGCGCGGCGCTTCAGCCGGGCCGCCGTGACCGGCAGGGGACCACTGCTGCCGCCGACCTCGCCGTCGTCCTGCGGATGAAACGCGGTGGCGGCGATCGCTGACGAAAGCGGCGGAACCGAGGAGTCCTCTCCCCTTCGATTGCATGACGAGGAGCCTCCACCTCCTGCCTCCTCCTTCGCCCCTCCGCTGGAGCTCCCCGTCGTCGACACGCGCTGCAGATACGTGACCGTCGCGTCCCGAAGCGACCGCTGCAACGTCGCACCACCATCCGAAAAGTGACGGGTGCTCAGCACGGTCACCCGCTCGCTGCCAAACCGGGCGAGAAGCGCGTTGACGAGGTACGACGCCGCCTGTCGCTCCCCGGACAACGGGTTGACCACCAGGTGGATAATGTGCGCCGACGCGCGAGTCGCCGCCCCGCCGTGCGGTGGAGTGGCATGGCCACCGCCGTCCGACGACGCGTCCCGATGGGTGTGCATGTCCCCTCTATCTCCCCTTAGCCACGGAAGTTAAGAGGAGAGCGGGAAGGGATCGCTGACGCGGAACAAAAACATTCCCACACAATCACTCCTGCGTCTCCCATGTAAAAGTTTCTCCGATCACAAGTGATGCTCCAGTCGCATTTAAAACGAAACACAATTTTTGTTTGTGTTTGCAAAAATACGCGCGTGACTTGTAACATCAGGAAATGAGTCAATGGATGTGTGGTCTGGCTATGGGTGTTTGGTATTTCACCCGACCCTCGATGCAGATGACTACGCGTGTGGATTGGGTGGGCGACGGATGGCGCGGCCCATCTGCAAAGAGGCCACGGCGCCTGGCTGAATCAACCGAGAGTCTCCGAGCCCACCGGTGGCAGTGTTGTTGGCATCGTCCAACAGTTGCCCCCCAGCCGCACGGTCGACCGCTGAGACGTCGACGGTGGTGGAGGCCGCCCCCTCGCGGTCACCTTCCCCGGTAGGGGGATCGACAAGCGCCCAGCCATCCCATTCGCTTGGGGGCGCCCCTTCGTCTCGCTCCGTGGGGCGAAGGCGGAGAGGTGCTCCCCAGCCGGAATCCACCACCGCCTCCCCGCGGTTGGGGCCCCCGCCAGCCGGCAGCGGCGAGAGATGATGGTGCAGCGGATTGCGCAATGGCGCCGAGGCAGAGGACGTACGCCCTTCGACGGTGGCCGGCGGGGCAACGTCGTGCCCTTCGAAGGTTGCCGGCGAAAAAGAACGAGGCGGCGCCGCGATGCCAATTGAGTGAAGCGGGTCGAAGGCCACCCTGCGGCGATCCACGACAGGCGGGAGCCGGCCAGGCGTGCTCGAGGGCACTGATGGCAGCTGCTCGATCGAAGCCAATTGAGGCGGCGCCGGAGTGGGTTCCGTCAAACGCGTCACCCCCGCCGTCCGAGGAGATCGCAAAGGTGGTGGGACGAAAGGCTGCGCGGCCAAATCCACACCGCTCGCAGGGATGCCCCCGCCTTCCACCGGCAACGTGGGCCAATCCGTGGGCTCACCCGCGATAGCGATAGCCTCCAACGCGGCGGGGGCGTCCTCCAAACGCACTTTCGAACTCTTTCTTCGGATGAGGGAACGTTTGATCGGACCCTGCCGAGGCCGCATCGTCGCCGCCCTCGCGGGAGGCAACGTCGACCGGCCACTGTCCCCGCCTCGTTGGCCAACGATCTCCCCCCCGCCACCTTGATCACCACGATTGTCCGCGGGGGGCAATGAGAGGGGTGCGGCGATGGCCTCGCTCCCTTTATCTTCTCCGCGGCCACTGTTGAATATGGCGGTCGCCACGTTGCTGCGTCGTTCGTCGTCCAGGTCAGAGGAAGACTCATCCGCCAGACTCACGTGACTCACGCGACGACGACGTGGATGGAGGCCCCCGTCTTTGCCGCTCTCTTCGTCGCCGTCGATTGTGTGCCGCGGCGGCGGCGGCAACACCTCGTCGCCTAGGTCACCCCCTTTCGACTGAGCGCAGCTGCCGCCGGGCGAAAAGTCCAAAATGGGATCACTCGCCGCTGCCGCTGCCTTGAGAGGGGACATGGCCGACGCCGCACTCCCTCCGCTGCCACTGAATGCCACGACCGCGTTGGGAACAGAGTTGCTGAGGCCACCAGCGACGACGCTCTTGACGACAGCTTTTTCTTTATTCACGCTATATTGCGACCCACTGAGCGCGGCGGCGGCCGCGCCGCTTTTGCTCAGCTGAAGCTGAACCTCTTGCGGTGCCCAGCGCGTCTTCTCCAGCACCGTGAGGACGATGACTAGGGCGATGAGCGCGAAGGTGCAGTACAGCACCGTTTGAAAAATGGCCACGGTGTCCAACGCGAGCCACGGCGCGGCGAGAGAAACGGCAAGCATCCCGGTGCAAGCCGTGAGTACCCCGGCCGCCAGATTCTCGAACAATCGTCGATGAGGCCGCGCAAGAACGAAAATCAGCGCGAGCAGGAACATCAGCACGGCCATGAGCGCGAAGGCCATGCGACACAACTCCGGCGTTGTCGTCGGCACGACGGCAACGATCGCGACGAGCACGGTTTTGACGTAGTGGATGTTGGACAGCTTCGTCCGAGTCGGGTGAAAGCCGTCAAAGCACTCACCAAATCGACAGATGAACTGGTGCTGACCGGACCAAAACCCCGAAGGCACGAACGTTGCTCGCAGCCAACGAGGCAGATTCGGCAGGACGTAGTCGTAGGGTACCCAAGCTGCCCACAGGAGTTGCGACCGGCGGGCGTAGGCGCTCGCGACGTGGGTCATGACCAAGATCCCAACGATGTACAAGGAACCGACAACGGCGCAAAAAAGCTCAAGGGGCGACGCCTCGTTCGCCCTCGAAAAAATGGCAAAAGTCTCCAGGGCGAAACCTTGCAGCCCGAAGCCGACGAGCTTGAGCGAGTACCCAGGAAAGTGCAACTTCTTTGCCGCAAGATAATAGGGCCGGTCCGCGGGGACGGCAGTATCGAGTCGATCATCGAAAACGCCGTCGTCGTCGACGACGAGGCTTCCGATTAGCTTTGTCGAAGCCTGCTTCGCGCCGGTGGGACTCGCAGGAGGATACAGTTGCCGCTTGTTTCGAGCGGAGGTTGATAAGTGGATCGTCGACACGCTGCAGGCCGATGGCAACTCATCTCGTGCGCCGTCCCCTTGCCATGTGGTGGTCCTCTGCTCGTCGCGCCTCGGAGACAACTCTATGAGGGTGCTGACGCCTAGAGAGGCTGCTGCTGCTTCTCCTGATAGGACGTCATGCGCCTCCTGAAGTTGTTCTGGCGGAGAAGGAGCTGAAGGCGCAGAGGACGCCGCATCCATCGTCCCGTCTTTCTCCCCTGCGCTCGTCAGCGGGTCGTTGGCCTCACTCACACCCGCAGCCGAATCTAAGTCGGCACTCTCCGTGGGGCCGCCACACTGCGAATGAGGCCGCGACGTCGGACTCTTTTTTCCTTCGTCTCCTTTTCGAGCGCAATAGTATCGCAGCGTGAGGCCGAGCGTGGCGGCTAGGTGGATGACGGCCGGGCCCACACATAGGATGAGCATCGCGATCCAATAGCCGAGGCGCGAGGTCCCCACGGCGAAGGGCGCATTCGCGGCGTTTGCCTTCATACCTCTGGAAGAGGCGCTCGCGCAGCTCATGCCGCTGATCACGGCGGCCGCTTGCACCGTCGACGCGGCCCCCCCTGCGACGGCGGAGCCCACCACGGTCACCGTCGTGCCCACCGCGGACTCGGATGTCACCACGGCCACAGGTGGGGCGCTGCAGATCACGAGCGTCCCCGCGACCGCGGCGAGGGTCGTCACGTTGAGGAAGACCACGGGAATGGCGATGGTCGGGCTGTCGTCGATGCAGCGGCACGTGGCGTTCGGGAAAGGGTTGTGGCACGCTTTCGTCGCCGCATTAAGGATGAACACCGCGGTGGCCGCGGGGGCGCAGAACGTCGTGGCGCGGAAGGCCATGCTGTACGACGAGGGCGAAGGCGACGACGACGAGGGCGAATCCGCAGGCACTGCGAGGAACAGCGTTCGCGCGACAATTGGGTCGCCTGCTGCTGTCGATCGCGGGCAGGAGCAGTTGCGGCTGGGAAACGTTGCGTCGTTCGGCGTCGCGCAGCTGCCTGCCGCCACGGAGACGCCACGGCTGCTTTCGCCCGCGCCAGCGGCGGTGGTGTTGGTCGTCGCTTGTAGTTGCGCGCGGCGGTGCAAGGATGAAGATGGCTCCCTTGGCGCCGCTTCTGCGATAAATGACAAAAACCACGAAATAGTGAGAGTCGCCCCCGCTGCACTCTCCGTGGCGCCCGCAGCCGTTACGGATGTTTCCGGCGTCGCGCAAAGAGATAAATTGAAGGGCTGGCGGAAACACGTGTCATCGGCGGGCGCCGTGAGGTACAATGCGTGGTAGACGAGCAGAGACCGGCCCACTTGACGACCGACGCATCCGCAGGATTTCGAGTCCACGGCGTTCGGCTCGATGCAGTCCCCTTGGCACTCGCCGATCCCGCCGAACGTCACGGAGGTCACTCCCCCCGGCTTCGTGCTCGTCACCCGGACGGCCGTGCTGCTGGCCACCTTCGAGGAGGAGGACGCGGAGCCGCCGCCTCCCGCTGCTTTCACCACGGACTCTTCCGTGCGATCGCACACCATGGCGGTCACATTGACGACGAGCCCCCCTTCCCCACCAGCAGCGGTGCCGTTGTTCGCGGAGGGACAGCGTACCCACTGCTGCTGCAGCGCGCCCACCGCGCGGTAGCACTCGCGCTGCAGGAGGGAGCCAGCGTACGTGCGGCCGGCGCGAAACGTCGCGAGCGCCATCGTTGCCGCCCAGGGGCAGCGGCTGCTGGCGTTGCCACCCCCTGTCAGCGAGGAGTCCTCCGCCACGTTGGACCCAGCCGCGACGAGGCAGTCCACGTAGGGAGCGACACACGTATAATAGAGGTCTCGGCACGGGGAGGTCGAAAGGGAAAT
>ERZ1292633.3342-Hain-H41-02um-R1-3342-length-15708-cov-6_pt1 | contig 15708 bp, 10 predicted proteins | sample MGYA00564406_ERZ1292633 | MGnify/ENA primary metagenome ERZ1292633 (study PRJEB36523, sample SAMEA6512639) | groundwater metagenome | collected 2019-01-08 | study: AquaDiva: Metagenomics assemblies of 32 groundwater samples | reverse complement strand
CGTAGTCCCCCCCCCCCAAGTGCAGTGCGATGTTACGACGCTGCCTCAGCGCTACATGGGGTGGGAAACTTTCCGTTGCCGTCCCCGGGCTGGGCATCCTGCCGCGTTGGCTGTCCCACTCGCCGCACCATGTGCCCGACGCGGCACCGTTGCTGCGCGTCGCCCACACGTGGGGGGCGGTCGACGGCGATGCCTCGTCGCCGCTTTACGAAGACCTTGCTTCAACGCTTGGCTCGGCGAACAACGCCGCCGCCGCGGTGATGGCACAACCGCACGGCGGTGAGCCGCCCACCACGATGGGCGAATCCGTCGTCCCCACGCCGGAGGCGAGCATCGCGGCGCTATCCCACCGATCAACGAACTGGCGGGACGCGGCCACTGCCCAATTCGACGTGATGACCGCCGAGCATGATCTTTTTCGCGCCCTCTCGCAGCTTTGCGCCCACGTGGTCCACACGCGTCCGTTGTCGCCCCCGTCCCCGCCGGTGGCTGCCATGCCAACCCTGGAAGCGTTGCACGCCGCTGTCGGCGTGTGGATGCATCACTCTCCTGATTACTTTCCGTGTTGGCTGTGGAACACGGTGTTCGCCTGTCTCGTGCTGTGCCACGCCGAAAAGCCCGTCTTTCTCGCGTGGTGGAATGGGGCAGTGAAAGGGCATCCCCCGGCATCGCGAACTGGCGGAGTTATTCTCCGCGGAGCCGCCACGGCACCGTCGTGTCTCACCCTTGACATGCTCGGCGTGTCACTCAGCTGGTGCGCGGCGCGGTCTGACGTGGCCCAGGCGCTGCAATTCTGGGACACGGCCGTGTCCACGGGGCTGCTTCCTGCTAGAACACCAGCCGGTATTGCGTCAGATGTCGTCTGTGCGGCGAGGGGGCGCTGCATCGCCTCGCTCAGCGGAGTTATGAGCAAATCGGCGTCACTGAGCGCGGATGGAGGGTTCCACGACGCGGTGGTGGCCGCATTTCGCGACCTAGTCCAGTCCCATGCCCACAGCTTAGCTTTCGTCGCGTGGCCTGATTTGTGCCGCCTCGCCTTAAACAGCTTCGACGTGGACACCGCGCTGCGGGTGTTTACACTCAAAGTGTGCCACGAACGTGCCAGGGCACCGCACGGGAAAGAAGCGACGGTCAGCGCTGACCTAGGAGTTGCCTTCGATGGCATTCCCTTGGAGGCGTGGACCGCGCTACTACGGAAGCAGTGCCGGCTTCGTCGGCTTGCGGACGCCGAGCAGCTTTTCTCATTCATCGCCTCACGCATCGCGTCGACTGTGGATGGCCCGGGGAGCCGCCAGCGGCGTCTAGACCGGTGCGCGTCCTCCATGCTGGCCATGTACGCTCAGCTGAACGACCTTGACAGCGCGTGCGACTTGTTCGTCGCGGCGACCACCGAGCCGTTTGCGCTCCCCGGGGACGACGCGGGTGCCGCCGCGCTGCCTGTCAATGCGTCTAAGTATCGCTTCCTGCTAGCCGCGGCAGCCGCGCGTGACTCAGAAGCGCACGACGTGGGCCACAATCTATTTCTCGACGCGTGCTCCGACGGAGTGGTGTTCACATCCTCCGACTTTCAACGCTTGTTCCAGCTTGACGGACGCCTCACCATGGGATCTCTCACACGGGAAGTGGTGCGCACGGCGTCGGCGAGCAGCGAAGACGACGCCCCATACCCTGCCAGTCCACTTGACGCACGCGTGCAAGTGCCAGCGTCTGCGGACGCAGGACTCCACCGCGAATCTGTGCAACTGGCGCGCGAAGGGGGGGCCTCGGCGGTTTGACTGTGTTTTCCAAATGGACCACGGAGAAAAGATTGTCGGCTCGATAGTGCTGCGCGCGCCGGTGGCGTGCGACGTTTCCGGTCGTTGTCTTGGGTAAAGCAGGGCCTCCAATCCTCACCATAGAACACAACTCCGCCTCCGAATTTGGCAACACAAATAGAAACTAAATTATCATCAATGTTTCTGCATGTATTTCGATGTCTCGGCTACGTGGTCCGCGGCATGTGGCGTCCCAAGGTGGGCCCGCTGGATACTTGTCGCTCGCGCGTTTACGTCGGATTCAGAAAATTGGACGCCTTTCTCCACGTGAACAACAGCCGATATCTGGAGGTGTTCGAGTTTGCTCGCTGGGAGCACGGGGTGCGATCCGGGGTGTTCCGTCACCGCGACATCCTCAAGTGCTTCCCCGTGATTACCAATATCCATGTTCAGTACGTGTCGCAGCTGAAGGCATTTCAGTGGGTCACCGTCGAAACGACGGTCCGTTCGGTGCATGACAAGACCCTCCTTCTAGAACAGCGCATCCTATTTCGGGACCCGAAGTCGCCGACGGGCGAAAGCATCGCCGCGGCGGCGGTGGTGAAGGTCATTTTTCTCGCGAATGGCAAAACGGTCGATGTGCCGACGGCAATGAGGTTTCATGGCTCCGAAGGAGTCTCGAACGCGTTGCCAAAATCATCCTCTGCGCAGTACGACGCTCCCGACATTCCCGGCTGGTGTGCGAGCCTGAACAAAGGAGATGATGCTTGGCGGCTTGCATTGCGTCCCCCCAAGCCTTGAAAGTGAAATCGTTCCGTCAGCCTTCGGCTGCTGCCGTAATCGCAATTGGTTGCGATGTGATTGCGCTTTGCTTGGTGTGATTTGCCCCTTTCAGTCCGTTTTTTTGGAGTGGAATGCGTCGTGACTTCGTCCCCACATTGTCGTCGCGGCACCTCTTGTCGTGCTATGGTCGGGGCTTCCATGTCCGCACGCCGTTTGACTTTCTCCACAGCACGGTGTGGAGCGCGGCCATTCGCCCCGCATCCACGGCGACGGCGGCGGTTGCCAGCGGTGTGCCCCCCACCATGGAGCACGCGGGAGAGATGGAGGTGACGGTGCACCGGTCGGGCATGTCGCAGCCGTGGGGCGTCGTCGTCGAACATTCGCTGGACGCCCGGATGCCGCCTAGTGGCACGCCGTTGTTTCACTCGCTTATGAACGCTGTCACCAGTGCCCTTCCTGGTCCGCCGGCCAGCCCCCTCCGCGCCGCGTGGGTGGAGGGACAGTTCCCCGGCAATTACCGCTTAGCTGCCATCGACGGCCGGCCATGTGGGAGCGTCGATGATGTCCTTGCGCTGCGCACAGCGAAGAAGCCGACACTGACGCTCAAGTTCGCGCGTATCCCTGGCGCAGCGGCGCCCGTTCCCGCCGGCGATGATACAGCAGCCGACCCGGTCGACGACGACCCCATCCCTTCTACCTCGGATCTAACGGCGACAACGCGCGTCCCAGACGCGTCCAGCAGCCTGTGTGAGGGGCGTCGCACGCTGTTGGCGTCCTCTTCAGTAGGGAAGGTCGGCCCAGCGACGGCCGGCCGTGAGCCGGTCGGCACGTGGCGTCTGCCGACGCGGCTCGTGCTGATCCTGAAGCGCGCGTCCGCTGACCAGAAATGGGGAGTCAGTGCCTCAGATGCAATTCGAATCGGACTGCTGCGGAATGGTTTATTCCGCGATGCCCTTTTGGGGTGTAAACCTGTGCGGCGCGCCGCGTCTGCCGCTGGCCGTGTGCCCGAAGATCTCATTGCATCGCGTATCGTCGGCTGCTACCGGTTAGCGACGGTCAACGGCGTCGACTGTCACGAGCGAGCAGACTGGCAGTCTCACGTCGGTGCTTCAGTCCTGGGCACGGTCTCCCTAACATTGCTGCGGCTCGACGCCGACCCGAAAGCGTACCGCGATGACAAGCCCTCGACGCCTCGTGACACCGCGCTCGACGCATTCGATGTCGCCATGACCCGTAAGTCTTCCGCCGACGCGTGGGGCATCACGCTGGATCGCCAGTTGGGATGCCAGCGGACACCCTCGACCGGTGGCGCATTCGGAGAAGGCCTGCTGCGGGCAACTGGCGTGACGAGCCTCCCTGCGGACTACCGTGTGCGGGCCGTGAACGGTGTGCCGTATCACACTGTTTCAGACCTGTCGCGAGCGCTCTCTAACGCTGGGTTATCGGCCACCATCACTCTCCAACGGCGACCGGTGACGGCCAATACGGGGGCCGTGGAACGGCCCCCTGTTGGATCAGTCTTCTCTCCGGCGCCGCCCGTGCAGCGTGATGCGACCGCTGCGGCTGCACCGGAACTGCCGAATGACCGGCCTGCGACCACGGACGGACGTATCGAAGTTTCACCCAATGACACCAGAGATCAACACGGTTGCCACAAACCGTCAACGAGCACCTTGGCCGCATGTCACAACCAGACTGTTTTCCAGTTGATGTGCGACCTGCCCCTGGGGGAACGGCTCGTCGTGGGTAGGGTGCGAGTCCCAGATTCGTCGCCTTCGGCGCTGGAGGGAAGATTCCGCCTCGTTTTCCGCATGACGGAGCAGACTGACCTTTTTTCAGTCGCCATTGAACGGATACAGTAAAAATTTTCATTTTTGGTTGCAGCACAGCCCCAGCAGTCCGGTCTGCGCCCGAATTCTCTCGCACGCCATGTACGATTTGTAAGCGAAGATTAACGAACAACGAAAAACCGCGGATTTCTTTCCTCCAATCTTTGTTTGCCCCAACGGGAAAAGCAAGTGACTGCTTTCAAAGTAGTGCGAAGTGTCACGAGGAGTGTTCCGTTAATTCGTCATGAGTGCCTTCGTCATCGCCGCGGAGAGGTTGACCCCCGCTTGGGCGGTGGCGACCGCCGTTCGCACCAACGAGGGCTTCGTCGTGCTCGTTGGCTTTGCGCTGTTCGCTTGCATGGTGTTGACCGTGACGTACGGATTTTACCTCTCCGCGCGACGGCGTCGAGCCTTGATACTTCGCGCGCTCAGCGATAGCCATCTGGCAGCCCGAGGTCGTGACGACCGCGCAAGTTGCTGTGACTTCAACATCGTGCCGAATTCAGCGCGCAAAGGGGATTCGGATGCCCCTGAAACGACGTGGCTGCCCTCTGCCGATGGCGACGCGACCGTTCGGGTCGACATCTTTGAAGATGACCATTTCGCCGTCGACATCGAGGCCTGGCAGCTCACCTGGTTCTTTGGCGGTCCGGTTTTGGGCTCTATCAGTCAGCTCATCCACACAGTGTACGTCACTTGCTACGTCGTGGAGGGCTTTCTGGTCGCTCGCGAGCAACTAAAGTTCATGTTTTTCGCCCAAATCGATTTCGTCCGTGTTCTGAGCACGTCAATTCCATCCGAGGAAGTTGCATTGTACGTGATCGTGCTGCTGTCGGTCTGCGTGGAGTACTGGATGCGGCCGACGACCGCAGGGGCGGCGATCGCCGATCGGCGGCGACAACTGATTCAGCACACTATTTACGGCGCGTTGATCGTTTCCGCCTTCACGGGCGCCGTACTTCTATGGTTCCGCGATGCCACGGGGTCACCGGGCACATCCACGGCGGTGTGTCCGGGTCCGCCGTCGCCTCCCGCCGCACCTTCTCGCATTCATTGGTTCTTTCACACGTTCCTGTGCGTTGCGTACGTGTTCGAAAAACACGCAACGGTGAACGCTGGGCTTCGGGCCGCCGTTGGTCCACCCCCCCGTCGGATGCAATCGATGGCGTCGACGCACCACCAGTTAGGCACGGCGGCCTCGTTCCGCAACGTGATCTGGGAGCAAGCCTTCTCCCTCATCTTCCTCGTCCTCTGGTGTGAAGGCCTTGTCCGCGGCATGGCCGTCATCGGTGGTCACACGTCCTACGCCGAACCTTGGCAGTCGGCATTGTGGAGGGCCGCGGTCGCGTCCGAGCCGCAGGGGCTGCCAGGCCCGTCGCTCGCGATCGTCTTCACCGCGTGTGGCTGCGCGCTCCCCTTCGCATGGATCGTCGCCAGGCGATGGAAAGAAATGGACGTGGTCGTTCAGCGCTGGTGCACGCTATTTGGCCTCTGGCGACCAAGTGTCGATGCGCCCCGTTTTCAAGAAGGCAATCATCAGGCCATGGTCGCACACCGTACCGTGATGGACACGTCGCGTTGGTTACTTCCGTGCGCCGTCTTCTTATGGAATCCTTGGCAGACGTCGGAGTGGCTGTTGGCCAACGTTCCGTGGAGTCGCCTCTGCGACGCCAGCGGGCTGCTGTTCATGCTAGTGCTGCCGTCGCTGACGCTGTGGCTCAGTGCGGCCCAAATGCGGCGATTGCGGATTCCCGCGTCGGTCGATACCGTCTGGTGGCCTTACACGACGGTGTCGTCAGTGGCGATTGCAACGTTCGGCGTTGTTGTTTGCGGCGTCGTGTTGTTCGGCAGCACCGGCGACATGACCGGCATTTTTTTCACGTGATATGATGGTGTGTGTCGTGATACGGTTTGGTGTATGTGCGGCCACAACGACGGTCGATCGATGAATGTTGGGTGCTCCCGCGCGTGCACGAAGGATCGTCACCGTACTTGTGTTGTTTGCATTTTGCTCGCTCCCCTTCTTCGGGTGCTGTCATCAGGGCACTGTGGATTGATCTTCCAGAATGGCGTCCGTGATCGCCGCGGTTCCCCAGTGGTCGGTGGCTGCCGTCGCGGTGCTCTCCCCAAAGGGCACGCCCCTGTATCAACTAATTCCGGAGGTGCCGCTGTTCGCCGACGGCATCCACCTGCCCGAGACGCACCGGGCCTCGACGTTAGCGTCGCTCGTCACCAACGCGGACGACCTTGACGTCCCGGAGTCGCTGATGGACTCACGATGCACGATACCATGGCTGTTGTTCACGGCCAATGACGTCATCGATGTGCGCGTGGTCGAGCGGAATGCGAAGACGTCGCAGTCAACGACCATCGGTGGCCCTCTTTGCCCCCCGACGACCTCGGTTCCGAGCGGCGGCACGGCGGGACCCCTCGAATCGTGTTTTTTGGATCTCGTGATGCAAGCTCACGGCTACCGCGTTTACGCTCTGGAGTCCTACAGCCGACACAGAATCTTGCTGTTGACCAGGGGCGAGGCACCGCGGGACAAGGCCAAGCACATTTGTTGCTTCATCTACGATCGTGTTTCACACGCTCTGTGCGATCCGTTTCGCACGTTCCTAGCTCCAAGCGATGGAGAAGTGCTCGTGGACCTTGCCGCGCGCCGCTCCTTCGTCGACGCGGTGGCGAACGTCATCGCCCCCTTCGTGGCGCTTCCCAATCCTAGCTGAAATGAAGGAAGGGAGGAAGTGTGTGGATGGATTTTGTATCATGCCCCTCAGCCTTCACTGTGGAGCGCGTCAACTTGGCGTTGTTGCGTTGCGATCACCCCTCCACGCCGTTTCTCAAGTGCCCATTTTGATCTACCGCCTCCTCTGTTCCTCTGATTCCCCTCTTCTTCGGGACGTCCCGCGTCGCCTCATCATCTTGCCCCTTGCTCGATTCCGTCGTGGAAACGAAACGACCGCTGACCGATGGCCGACTTCGTCGCCCTTGTCTCTCAACTGTCGCCGGTGGTGTTCGCCGTGGGCGGCGACGACGCTCGACGCGCGGAAGCCACTCTTCAAGCGGCCGCGGGAGGTGAACCCGAGCTGCACGTGACCGTATTCAACTCACGAGTGACGTGCCCTTATAGTCTCATGTTCGCTGCCCTTGACGTTGTTCGGGCCACGAAAGGCTGCAACCGCCTGATGAGCTCTCGTGAACAAGCCGGTGCGTTCCTTGAACGTTACTTACAGGCCTTGCTGCCATACTTCAATGCCGAGGACCCTGCCGTGTCCAAAACATTGCTTCAGTCGCTCACTCACTCCTTCGCGCGCGTCTACAAATTGTGCTCGATGTGGCACGTCGACCACCCGATGCCGCCCGTGGCGACGCTCATGAGGCTGTCCCCTGTGCCTTCCAGCGGCTCCCTGGCGTCTCCGTCGAGTCGTTCCGCCGTTCCGTTTCTCAACGCCTTGGTGATGGAGCACAACGCGTTCGACTCGAGTCGATCGAACATATACATGACCTTTAGCAATCATCGCAAGGCGTCGAGCACTTTCCGCGACCAGTCACTCAAACTGATCTTCTCACATCTTCTGCAACATTTGCGCACGTTGGAGCCTTCTATCGTCAGCAACGAGTGTCAGTATAGTCTCGCGGTTTGCGAAGGCGTGCGGAATGCGTTACTCTATGACTTTATGGCGATCATTGTCGATGAGACAGAAGAGACGTTTGTGTCGCAGTACCCTTCCGATTGGCGCGACATCCTGTGCGACATCGGTTTGGTGACGGTTATCTGCGATCAGCAGGAGCGGCTCCCGCCGCCGCTGTGCACGCACCTGCTCAAGGGCATGGTCGGCCTCATCGGCACGCGACGCTCATTTTTCGAAACGAACGACAGCAAAACGAATTGGGTAGACTTTTTCATGCGGAGACTGACTGTCATGGAACAGGCCACCGGGGACGGGCGACTGACCCTGCCGGAGTACTGCGGCACGCTCGCCGACTCAATCCAGCGCTTCATTCCGCCGCATGGCTATCGAGATATCGTGGCCGCGCCGTCCGCGGAGCCCTTCCTGGAGTTCGTCGCACAGTTTACGCTCTTGATGTTCAACATCCCGTATGGCCAAGGGGGGTCATTTAGCGCCACGACCCAGCTCATGCTGTTCTGGAACCGCCTCACCACGTCAAAGCGGCTGAACTTGCAGCCGGACGAGCTGCCAGTCGATATTGAGAAGTTTCTACCGACGCTCGTCGTGCGATTCGTCATCGCACGCGTGGGTCAGGCCGACACCGAGTTGGACGACGACGCCATCGACAGCATGATCGTGCAGGCGGAGACGCTGCCGCCGCTGCTTGCGATGCCGAGCGTCACGGTCGCTTGCTTGACCGGCATCGCCAACGAGCTGCAGAGCAACATCCCACTGAACAGCGTGGCCCAAACGCCGTCATCCATGCAGTGGCTGATGTACATAGGAGGGCACTTGTGTCGCTATTTCGCCGCGAGTCTCAACGACGACATGCTCAAGGCGCTCCAGGTGCTCATCGGGTACTGCACCACGGCGATCACCACCTACCGCGAAGGCGTACGCCGAAGTGACGCGGTCGACTTGTCCGTGCTGACGTATTTGCAGCACGTCCAGGGCATGTTCTCGGCGACGTACCGCGCAGGCGGGACGCTGCTGCAATTGCTCTCGGCGACCTTTGGCGAGAAGTTGCAGCTGTTGCAGTTTGTATTGAGCAACATGGGCGCCAATCTCGTGTGGTCAGGTTGCTCCACCGGGGTAGTTCGACGTTCGATCGAAGTAATTACAGAGACCTGCCGCGACGTTCCAGCAGTACAGCTCGCCGAGTTGCAGATGAACCTCCCGCCGATTCACGAGCTGCCGCTTTCGTTGAAACCGGAGTCGTACAAGCTACGGACACTGCTGTATCAGTGCTTGTACGTGCTGAGGCCCGGCGCAGCGGACAAGCTGGAGCAGTTCCTGGCCGGCGTCGCCAGCGAAATGCAGCTGACGCCGGAGCTGCTGGCCTCCGGAAAGGACAACACTGTCGCCGCTTTGCGCGTCGGCGGATGGCTCCGCGACCTTCGTGGCGTCGCCGCCGCTTGCAGCGCGTCCGCCGCATCCTTCGCCACGTTCCTGGAATGGGTGCTGGAAAGGTCGGCCGCCTTCTCCACACTGGCATCGTCGGCCGCGGAGTTGAACGTCATCGTCGTGTCATCCCTGATGAAGTTCACGCTGCAGCTCGTCACCCCTGCCAACCACATGCAAAGTGTGAACGTCTCGTCGCATTCGCACAACGCCATGGGCATCTACCTGTTCCAGTTCGTATCGGGCATCGTGAAGGGCGTCGCGGGGACGTTGCCAAGCCGCACCGCGGTCACGTGGTCGTCGGAGGGTGAGTACTACAAGCGGTCGCTTAAACAGGTGTATTCGTCGGTCGAAATTCTTCATCGTTGCGTCACGGGCGACTTCTGCCCTTTTGGCGCAATGCAATTATACGGCGACAACAGCTTTGATGACGTCACCGTTGGGGTACTGTCACTCTTGCAGCAGCTGCCCTGGTCGTACTTGAACGAGTACCCCAAGGTCGTGAACAGCGTGGTGACGTTGTTGAAGGCCCTCGCGGACAATGCCGTCTTGACGCCCTTCGCGGCGATGGACGCCACGCTGCTCTCTTGGTGCATCACGTTTACGGTTCAGTTAGTGGACGATGTGTCCACCAAGAGCAACATGCTGATTAACGCGCTCCAGTTCTTAACGTTTGTGACCAGTTTGTTTCCCGACGTCAAACGGCTGCAAAGCGGAGCTCCGTCGCTGGCCAGCCCAACGAGCCCAGGACGCATCACGTCGCGCACGAAGGAGCGCATCGCGAGCGCCATCGTGAATATGAGCCCGCCGCCCTGGGAGGCCATCGTCCTCTCGGCGATGCGCGTCATCACCGAGCAAGACCGCGCGCTGTCAGGCGCCGCGCACACCGTGTTTCCGCTGTTCGAAGCGAGTGCCGACCTCTGGCGGTCCTACGCGCGGTACTTCGAGTCGCAGCACCCGACGGCGAAACGACAGCGGGTGGACGAAATGCTGACGGCGTTGAGTAACAACGTCATTAGCAGCGATAGATTCTACAACAACGTGGTTAACTTTCGCGCCGCGGTTCGGACGCTGTAGTCAGCCGAGGGGGACGAGGCTCCGCGTTTTTCGACTTTCAGTGTGCTCCACGCGGCAACAAATCTGAAGGGAGATGATTGCGAGTTGGTGCGCCAGCGGAGGGAAGTGCGGTATTCCCCCTGCATCCGCGTGCGTCGGCATCTCCAGAGAAGGAAGAGAGTTGACCTGTTGACATTTGATCAACCCTTTCCCGCCTCTCCCTTGCGACAGTCTGAAGTCTGTTGGCGTCGCCGCATTCTATGTCCGTCTCATCATCGGCCGGCGTCGACGTGCCCGTCGAATTGCGGCACAAAATCCTATCGGTCGACGAACCACTGGATAGCAGAATCCGAGCGCTGTATGCCTTGAAGCAGCACCACCGCAACGAGCAAGGCGCCGCGGTTCTTCTGGAGGCGATCCGGACTACCCACTCTGTGCTGTTCCAGCACGAAATCATTTACAACATCGGGCAGTTCGGTTTCTCGTCGTCGTTACCTGGCCTCGTCGCCGTGCTGCGTGACAAGCAGTTCGACGTCGTGTCACGTCACGAAGCGATCGAGGCCATTGGTGCGATTTGTTCCAGCGCTCCGACGGTCACCGTTGTGCTCGAGGACACCATGCGCGACGCAACGGAGTCAGCCCCGATACGAGAATCGTGCGAGTTGGCGCTCGCGCGGATAAGACTCGCGGCCGCTCATAGCGGTGATCGCGACGCTTTGCAGAATCGGCGCACTCACTTTGTGAGTCGGGATCCTGCTCCGGCACTGGACGATGCCGACGTTCTGGCGGGGAAGCCGCAGCCGCCGGGCACATACGATACCCAACTGCTTAAAATGGTGATGTGCAATCCTCAGGAGTCTCTATTTCGCCGTTACCAAGCCATGTTCGCATTGCGCAATCGGGGTGATTCGGAGAGCGTCGCGGCCCTTTGCTCGGCGTTGCGCGACGACAAGACTAGCTGCTTATTCCGACATGAAGTGGCCTTCGTGCTCGGTCAATTGGAGCACTCAGAATCCGTCGAGGCACTTGCGGAGGCGCTGCGCGACGAGCAGGAGCACGAAATGGTCCGCCACGAGAGCGCGGAGGCCTTGGGCGCCATCGCGGATCCCCGTTTCTGGGACACGCTGAAGCAGTACGCAAGCCATCCGAGCCAGTTGGTGGCGGACTCGTGTCAGGTGGCCCTCGAGATGCACACGTACTGGTCTCAATTCCGTCCTGCGGTATAATGGTAAACTGGTGACGCGAGCTAATCGGCATTTTGTCTTTCGGACAGCGTGCGTCGTTGCACGCATTGCATTTGCCTTGCACGCTGACGGGGCCGTTGTAGTAGAGAGTCCGAAAAAAGATTGCGTGTACCACGTTAAAAATGTGTGCCGTCGTGGTCCTTCTGGCGGCGTTGCTGTTGCCGTCGTCGTTCGCGCAGCCCATCGGACCGTCCTATTCCGCCCCGCTCTTTTGGTCTCAAACCGCGATCAACGAGGTTGAGTCCGTGGCGCCCCGCGCGATCCTCGCCGTGAACGGCGCTGCCACCAAGATGCTGCAGAACGCCAGCGGCATCGCGACGCCTGGGGATGAAGCCGGATGGTACGCGACCATCACGAGGGCCGACACCTCATCGATTTATCTCCTGTGGCGGTTCAACGACACCGTTCAGTGCCGCGGGTATCAGAAGTCTTCGTCGATTCCGATACCCTTTTCCATCTTTGCCCCTTACCAGCGCTCGATGTCGAGCTTGCTGCCCGACGCGTCGCTCACAGGCGCGTTTGCCAATTTCTTCGGATCGAATGTGAACCGTTATCGGTACGGGTTTATGATCGAATCAGACGCGGCGCAACGTTTTGCGGCGCATTTCAATGCTCTGTTCGACGGTCTCTCGCCGCTGACAACTGATTTCCACGTTGGCGTTCCGGATGCCGTGCCATACACTCCGGAATCGATGTTCGATCCGCCGTCCCATTGCACCGCGTTGCATATGGGCCACGTCGAAGCCGAGCTGCACGAGGCCTTCGCGGCGCGAACATCGCCTTCCAGGTGGAGCGACCCTGAACGTCGTGCGGCTAACACGACGCCATCACCGTTGTCGCTTTCCCGCGCGCAGAGGTACTACGCACGTTTACCAGATCACTATTCATTGCTGAGGTCGGGCAGGGCTCCTCGATTTTTGCGGCAAGCAGCACCGCGTTTCGTGGACAATCGCCCATTTGCGCCTTCGGTTCGATCTCAGGGTCCGTGCGGCGCGTGCTGGGCCTTTTCGTCTGTGGCCGCCGCCGAGGTTGTCTTCTACAAGCACCGGAATGACACTTCCTGCTACAACGCCGTTTCGTCAGCGGCCACGTTGAATTCGTGTCATTTTTCCGTCCAAAATGTTATCGACTGTGCGTCAGGCACGTTGAACGGAAGCAGCCCAATCGAGGCAAAGGGCTGCCAAGGAGGGTGGCCGCTGACGGCCCTCACCTACATCGCGACCGAAGGCATCGCTCGTGACGGCGACTACCGCTACCAGGGCGTCACCGAACTCGCTTGTGTCCCTCCGCCAGCGAGTCAGCCTCCACGCGTACGACTGACCTCAGGCGGCCTCGCGATACCACCCCAGCGGATCGACCTCATTGAAAGTGCCATCGCCACATGGGGCGCGGTAACCGCGATCATCGGCGTCCCGATCGACCTGCTGTCGTTCTCGGGTGGCACGACTATCGACGCCTCCGGATTCGCGGTCCCGCGCATCTTCAACAGCAGCACCTGCGTGGAAACTTTTGCTCATGGTGTCGTCATCGTGGGCTACGGGGAAACGCCGAAGGGACAAGCGTATTGGATCGTCAAGAATTCATTCGGCCCTTCCTGGAGCGAAGCCGGCTATGTGTACATGGCGAAGGGTGTCAACATGTGCGGCATCGAGGCTTGGGTCACCGCGGTTCATCCTCCAAACGCATGACCAATCGCCGTTCGAGTGACCAAGCGGCATCAGAGAAAAAGGATTCCCCGGTAAATCGGTTGCTGTTCACAATTACCCCCCTCCAGACAGTCGGCTGGCGCACCAACACACATTGAACGCCCGCAACGGAGAATAGGGGGAGACGCTGTGGTTCCGTTGGGTTCGTTTGGAACACCACTCTCTATCTACATCAGAATCTTCCTTCTCTCTTTTTGGTTTACCCCTGCTCCCACTGACGCCCCGTGAGATCCACGATGTGCCGTACCAGTGGTCATTGCCGATCGTCGCTACTGCTGGCGATCGTGCTGATGATGGCGAGGTGCGCTTCCGCCGATCCCATCGCCGTGAAATCCTACAACATGAACGTCCCGCTCACACACTGCGCGCTGTTCAGCGGCGAACTCAACATGGTGGTTGAATGGGCCGTGTCTTTCCAGCCCAAGAATCTCCTCGAAGTGCGCTACACGACGCAATCGTCACGCGGATTCGTTGGCATCGGCTTCAGCAACAGCGACAAGAACCAAGTGGTTCAGGGGTACCCCATCGAATATGTTCCATGCGCGAAGGCGCTCTACGACAACTACAGCCCCTACGACATCGACGGCAACACGTATCCAAACTATCCTGAGGTGCCCGCGGCGCTCAGCAACGAGAACACGTCGCATACTTGGGTCTACGCGCTCCGCAACTTGTCGAACGCGGCCGTGCACACGCTGCAGTCGGGTGGGTCGGTGTCCAGCAACGTCACGATCCTTTGGGCGTACCTTCAGTCGTCGCTCTACTCGGGCAGCTGCTACATGGGCTCGATCGCCGAGGTGACCGAAAAAGCCACCTTCCGACTGCCCATTTCGGGCACCGCGTATCAAAAGAACACCGACGGCACCTGCAAGAAGTACTCTGGCCCCATCACACGGCACCGGGGCACGCCGCCGCTCAAGCCGGCCCCGGCGCCGCTCTTAGACGGTGAGATGCACCAAAACACGCGGTCGACGATCATGTTCATGGGAGCCAACTTGATGCTAGAGACGGGGAAATTGAATCCAAAGTTTGCGCCGCCCCCTGCCGGCTTCGTGCTCATCGGCGACAACGACCTCGGCGTGTGCCAGAGCTCGACGGCGGTCATCCGCGTACACTGGAACGGCTTCTCCGATCGTCTTGGCGGCGTGCAGAAGTATCTCATTACCGCCGGTACCCCGAGCTTGCCGTCCATCTTCGTGGACCGCTTTGACGCTGGCACGAACCTCGCGCAGCAGATTACTTTAGCACAGCCGATGCCCCCGAATTCGACCCTCGTCGTGACCGTGACAGCCATCAACTTTGCGGGACTGAGAACGGTCGTGACGGCCAAGAGGGTACGGGTCCTCAACGACGGAAAGCCAGTGTTTGGGAAAATATTTGATGGTACGCAGGCCGAGGCAAAGACAGGCTTGAAGAAATTCCAAAACAGCATCTCCACGCTGGCCGCCACGTGGACAGGCTGGCTGCCAGATGAACACTCGACACGGAACTACAACTCGGGGCTCTTCACCGACATCGGTTATTCCTACGCCGTTGGAGAAGACGGACTCACCGACACGAGCGTGCTCGGATGGCAGTCGGTACCAGCGTTCACGTTCGAAAAGACCGTGACGGGGCTCACTCTGCAGCACGGAAAAAAGTACAGCGTCTCCATCATGTCCACCAACTGCGCCGGGGCGGTCACGAAGCAAAGAAGTCCCGGCGTCACCGTGGACACCGTCGCGCCCTTTCCCGGACGTGTCAACTTTGGAAATTCGTCGCAGAAGCATTTCGCAAATATTCGTCGTAGTGGCGTCGTGCAGGCGACGTGGTTTGGTTTCTTCGACTCTTTGAGCGGGATCGTGAAGTACTATTGGGGAATGGGTCCGGCGAAGAAACCGCTCAACGCGCTCACCAGCGCCGGCTTTATCATGCCGTGGACCGACGTGGGCGGAAAAACCAGCGCCCGGAATGGAACGGTCGCGGCTTTGCCCAAGCAGCACTTGCTCACGGTAGGAAAGAAGATCTACGTTTATGTGAGAGCCGTCGACGCCGCAGGGAACTTCGTGGTTGTGTCCAGCAACGCGACGACGATCACAAATTGATGATTGCCAGTCACCAGGACAAGGGGTAGGATCGATTCTCAGAAGCGACGACTCCCCCTCTTCATCGTCGTTCCTCTCTCGTCGTGTGAATGTTTCTTCTTTCGTCCCACGGGACGCGGGGAATGCCGGGGGGGGGGGGGGGGGGGGGGGGGGGGGGGGGGGGGGGGGGGGGGGGGG
>ERZ1292633.3341-Hain-H41-02um-R1-3341-length-15710-cov-7_pt1 | contig 15710 bp, 8 predicted proteins | sample MGYA00564406_ERZ1292633 | MGnify/ENA primary metagenome ERZ1292633 (study PRJEB36523, sample SAMEA6512639) | groundwater metagenome | collected 2019-01-08 | study: AquaDiva: Metagenomics assemblies of 32 groundwater samples | reverse complement strand
GGATCGCACGTTCTTATCGGTGATCAAGGAGCTGGCCGATCCAGCCAGCGCGCCGAATCCCCACGAAGGGGGCGTCGTCACTTGCCATGAAGTGGAGTTCGGCCTCGTCCACGGCGTGGCTGCTCTGCTAACTCAAATCACGATGGACGGACGCAGCAATGGCAGCGGCGGCGGCGGTTCGGGGGGAAGCAAAAGCCGAAACCCCACGGTGTCCACCGGCTCCGGCGGCGGACGAGGTAGCAGTGCGGAGCAACATACGGATAGCAAGGACCGGCATGTGATGCAGGCCGCCAACAGTGGCCCGCCGATGGTCGCTGTCTCGTTGCCGCCCTATTACTCGCATTCCGCGAAGTTGCTATACGCAGCCGCGCATGCAGCGGGCTTTAACCGATTCTCTGTCTACAAGCAATCCGCTGCCCTGGTGGCCAGTTTGCTCTGGGTGCGATCCCACAACATTGCGAAGGTGAAACCGCCCCGCACCGTTGCCTTTGTGGACTTTGGCTACAACGGCATCTCCATGTACGTTTGCGAAGTGCGTGAGTCATCTGGGTCGTTGTTGCTGGAGACCCACCGTAACGCCGGCGTCCAGCGGTCGAACGCGGACTTTACCCAACGACTGCTGCGTTCAGTGGACGAGTCACTCGTCGATGCTGAATTGCGCATCCGCGTTCCCCAGGCCATTCATGCTTTCAAGGAAGCGTTCGCGAAGGTCCCTGATTTCGTGTCCGCTCAGTATAAAATGACGGTCACCAAACCGCTTTCACCAGACCATCAGGTTGAGCTGGAGCGGCCGGAGTTCTTGCAGCTCATCGCGCCCGCTCTCGCCGATGTGGAGCGGTCGACGAACCATTTGTGCGAATTCCTGAAAAGCCGTACGATTCCGCTAGAGGACGTCGAATTGCACCTCACCGGCGGCGGTTTTAAGCTCTACGACATGCGCAAGCCATTGGAGAATGCCTTTGATTTACGGCACACCCACATCGATCGGATTTCCATCGCGCAGGGATTGGCGCTCCTAGGAGCCATGGCGCACCCTGCGTATCAAGGGCAGAAATTCGATATCTACCCGTTGTTCGAGCTGCCCACGGTGGATGAAACCGGCGCTCGAAATACCTTCGATAATGTGGCGTCGAACGGTGGCAATGTCGGAAGTCAAGGCGGTAGCGGCGGGAGCCAAGTCGGAAACTCGGGGAATGGACTCGCCGCCGGCGGGGGTGGTTCCGGCGTCGGCGGGGGTGGCACGTCGGGTGGAGGGGGTCGTGGCAACCTTCTGTCACCGTTACTGCAACGGTCGAGTAGCACGTTGCAGTCGTCCAACAGGAGAAGGCCTTCGACGCTGAACATCAACTGAGGTCAAATCGAGCGAGATTTTCTCAGTCAGCCGCCCAAAAAAAAATACTACTTGTGGCGAACCCAGGCAACACGCACGGTAATCGACTCTCGTCGCAAAACTCAATTCCGGAAAACGGCGATGTGTTCTGTGTTCTTCATCTCTTCACAACGAGAGCGGGGGGGACAGACTGCTCTGCAACGTGAAGGCTTCATTTATGGGTATCGCGCGGTGGGTGTCCTCTTACTCCCCCTCCCTTCCTTTCCGTTGTCGGCGGTGTCCGCAGTGCAAGTCGTCGTTGACTTTAATTCTCACTACCACTTTCTAACTCCGCAATGCCGCCCAAGGCCGCTGCCCCGAAGCCCGCCACGAAGCCGGCCGCGAAGCCCGCGGCGAAGCCGTCGGCGCCTGCCGCCAAGCCGGCTGCGCCCGCGGCCAAGCCCGCCGCGAAGGCCGCGCCCGCCGCCGCCGCTGCCCCCGCCGCCCCCAAGGCGAAGGGAGCCGCCGGGTTCGGCATCCACGTCAAGGGTCTCGGTGACGAGAACGTCGACACTGTCAAGGCGATCTTCAACTCCGCCGGCAAGGTCTCCGATGTTCGCGTGCGCCGCGGCAAGTACGCGCTCGTGTGGTTCGAGGCGCAGCCGTCCGTCAAGAAGGCCGTCGACTCGTTCAACAACAAGGATGTCAAGGGCCGCACCCTGACGGTGGCCGCCGCCAAGGCGGCGTCGCCCGCGCCCCGTCACGACAGCGCCAAGACCATCTTCGTGTCGCCGATCTTCCGCCAGAACACGACCCGTGCCCAGCTCCGCACCCTGTTCGGCTCGTACGGCAAGGTCGAGAAGCTCGTGACGTACCGCAACAACTACGCCTTCGTCTATTTCGACAACTCCGCGGCGGCGCAGAAGGCGATCAAGGACAAGAACGGCAGCACCTTCCGCAACAAGGCCCTGACGGTCAAGCCGTCCGTCCGCACGGTTGAGGCGGACAAGAAGAAGCACGACTTGCGCAAAAAGCGCATGGAGGTCAAGTCGTGGCAGCGAACGGTCAAGACTGCCTAAGAAACGTGCAACGAGAGTAGGTGGACCGGTTTTCCTTCTGTTTCTTTGTTCGCGCCGGCCGCAAGACCAGTCGAAAAAGAGTGGGGGGAGATAACGTCCATGACGTCAACGACGAGGGAGATGTTGGTCCACGCCAATATTTGGAGGGCCTCTCCTAACTTTCTTGCAGTTTTTTCCCGCTGGTGGTGGCAGTAAAGGTATCTTTTCACAACGCGCCAAGGTTGTTAATTCGTGGATTGACGTGCTCCTTCCAACATCATGCCTCCCTTCGATCGCCTGGAATGAAAGAGACAGAGAGAGAGAGAGAGAGTCTACACTCATTTTAGGGCGAGGAAAGGCGGGACGTGTCGGCTTGGTCACCTCGGGATCCTTCACGGGCCTTGGATGTGACGTGGGTTACCCGCTACGCCTCTGTATCTCCGGGTTTCTTACCCCTTCTTTTTTTTCCTACTATTCGAATCTCCTCGCTCCTTGTTGTCCCTTCCAATTCGCGTGTGTTTTGACCTTTGATGAAGACTTCTTTGGAAAAGTGCCAGCGCGGCCGGGAAATCGAAGGTGAAGCACAGCAGCGGGAGGGGCACGAAGCATGTGATTCGACCCTACGTCTTTCGGGCTCGGTAGTGCACAGCGGCGCCTTGAGATCATCTAGTCATATCAGCCTTGCTGCGTGGTGTTTCCCCGCTGATCGGTTTGTGTTGTTTCACAGCTTCAAACATGCCGCCCAAGGCCGCTGCCCCGAAGCCCGCCACGAAGCCGGCCGCGAAGCCCGCGGCGAAGCCGTCGGCGCCTGCCGCCAAGCCGGCTGCGCCCGCGGCCAAGCCCGCCGCGAAGGCCGCGCCCGCCGCCGCCGCTGCCCCCGCCGCCCCCAAGGCGAAGGGAGCCGCCGGGTTCGGCATCCACGTCAAGGGTCTCGGTGACGAGAACGTCGACACTGTCAAGGCGATCTTCAACTCCGCCGGCAAGGTCTCCGATGTTCGCGTGCGCCGCGGCAAGTACGCGCTCGTGTGGTTCGAGGCGCAGCCGTCCGTCAAGAAGGCCGTCGACTCGTTCAACAACAAGGATGTCAAGGGCCGCACCCTGACGGTGGCCGCCGCCAAGGCGGCGTCGCCCGCGCCCCGTCACGACAGCGCCAAGACCATCTTCGTGTCGCCGATCTTCCGCCAGAACACGACCCGTGCCCAGCTCCGCACCCTGTTCGGCTCGTACGGCAAGGTCGAGAAGCTCGTGACGTACCGCAACAACTACGCCTTCGTCTATTTCGACAACTCCGCGGCGGCGCAGAAGGCGATCAAGGACAAGAACGGCAGCACCTTCCGCAACAAGGCCCTGACGGTCAAGCCGTCCGTCCGCACGGTTGAGGCGGACAAGAAGAAGCACGACTTGCGCAAAAAGCGCATGGAGGTCAAGTCGTGGCAGCGAACGTCCAAGACTGCCTAAATGGGTGTTCGGGTCTGGGAAATGCTCCCAGCTAGCAGCAACGTAACATGCTGAATTTTGAGCCCGACCACTTTTTTTTCAGCCTTCACATTGCGTCGTCGATCATCATCCGCGGTTTCTCCCGTGAATCGCGGAAAATATTTTCGACGTCCAGTGAAAAATGATTGCAACACGATGTTCTTCGTTTTCGGCAAATTCATTCGGTGCGAGTCAGTGTTGTTGTTGTTTGTAGAGAGTTCGGCAGGTACAGAGACCGGTGACCCCTCCATGGAGACTCGAATCAGTCGCAACAGTCGCTATCGTCTTCGTTGACCATGCAGACGCTCTCATGGTCGACGGATCCAGTCGGCTTCGTTGACCCTGCCGTTGCGAAGCGCGCGTGGAAGGAGGCGAAATTGGCGTCAATCGCGACGAGGAGGAAGCGGCAACGCGCCAACAGCGTTGAAAATCGCACCGACGACGAACAAAAGTTACCGTGTCCCACGTTGCAGCCGTCGACGACGCCAGAACGTCAAGACCATCGTCGACTTGGCTTGCTGAGCGCGTCCCAATTTGGCGCCGCGTTGGGCTTTTGCGGCAACGTCGCAGACTTTGTGTTCTACCAGCGACATCACGTCGGCACTGAGTTGGAGTTTACTGGAAACGATGCCACGGCACATGGCATCCACACGGAGCCCCGTTCAAAGCTGATCTACGAGTTACTCACTCAGACGTGCGTTGCGCCGGGGGGATTCTTCGTCGACGGCGAGTGCGGAGGACGGCTGGCTTGCTCTCCCGACGGGATTGTGTTCTGGCGCGGTCTTGAGTCACCTCGCACTTCGCCGACGACGGCGAGGACAACAAGATTGGCCGCATCGAATTTCAACGATACGCCACTGCCGTCCCTCAGCCGAAAGCCGCAACGCCTTTTGGAAATCAAATCTCCCTTTTACCAGCTGTTCGACGGAAGCAAGTCATCCAGCCAGCCATTTGGCATTCCGCTGTCGTACATGTGTCAAATGCAAGGCCAAATGGCCATTGCCGGTGCGTCTGAGTGCGACTTCTTTGTGTGCTTGGATAAGCAGCGAGTGGAGTGCTGCTTGTGGCGCGTCAGTTTTTCGCCAGAATTTTGGGACTGGGCGAAGCCGAAGCTGCTGCAGGCGTGTTTTTGGATCGAAGAAGCCCAGGACGAAGAGGCTACACCGGAACGTTCGTTGTGTGAGCAAGACAATGCGAGTCGAGGAGGTGGAGAGCGGAAAGCGATCCCCGCGGCCGCTCGGAAGTCTCTTCACTGGGTGAATCGATGGAGCCCGGCCTTCGATTTCAGCCGCATCGGTGTGCGGCCGATCCTACCTCCAACGTGTTTAACATCGAGCCGGCTCCTCTGGATGCGTGGAGATGCGCTCCGAAGGTATCCCTTTTTCTTTGCGGCCATCGGCGCTCGCGAACGGTCGTCCCTGTCCTCCGTGTTCCACCCAGTTTTAGATGATGGATGGGTAAGGCGCACATCCACGTTGGCGTCGCTTACGTCCGACAGCGCCGGCTCTTCGTCATCTCTGCGTCGAGAAGCAACGCTTCTTGTCTCTTCCGACGCGTCTGGTGATGGATTGGCAACACCGGCCGCGGTTGCGCATGGCTCGACGCTTCCAGGATGGGGACTCGCACTACCGGCCACCGTGAACACTTCTGGCGATGTTGTCGATCCTGAAAACTCCGCGCAAGGGGACCGCTGTTGGATCTCCACGCGCGCATCGTGGCATCGGACGCCGCTGCTCGAGTTAGTATGTGTCAAGCGTTTGGACGCTGGCGATGTGGTTTCAGTGCGGCTCGCGAAGGAACCCAGTGACGAATGCAGTGGCGCAGTACTCCTTGATGAGGTCGACGACGACCACAAAATATTGGTGGGCGTGGTGCTTGGCTTCGAGACGGAGGCGGCTAGCGACTCTCAACGCCCCTCCTTCTGTGCAATTGACGACGCGGAAGTGCAGCCGTCGCATCAGGGGCCAGCAGCCGATTCACGCGCTGGTGACACCCACGTCACGACCTGGCCCTCATGGCCACCGGCGCAGAAAATAGTCATCAGACGGGTACACGGCGACCCCGCGTCATCACCCCACCGCATGTACATTGACTGTCTTACCGACGACGTCGAGTTGGTGGCCAAGGCCCATGGCCAGGTCAGTCACGAAGCATGGCCCAGAGGACAAGGCGACGAAGGGCCCCTCCGGCTAGGGCCGGTCGTGGCCAGGTGCATCGATCCTGCGGCAATCGATGACGGGAAGCAAGGAGTTTCTGTCGACGCGTTTTTGGCGTCAACGGATCACCTCCGCCGTGAATTTTCTGTGGTGTTTGGGGGCCCCTGGAGGCCGTCGAGCGTAGCTGGACAGCTCGCCATTGGGTGTTTCTCGCCAGTGCCATCCCAACCGCCTCGTCGCGTCGTCGTCGCGATCAACGGATGGAAGGTGTTCCCTATCGTCGTGTGTCACACCCAGCCGTGGGCCGCGCGCCCCGAAGGTGGAAACTCCCCGCTCGACGAGGTGATCGGGCAATTCGTGCGTTCACCTGACAATGAGTTTGTCAGCTCAGTTGGTGAAGATTCATCAGACGGGCGCTGCGTGAGTGAGCATCCATCCATCGCCGTGACGCTGCTGCTGCAGCTGCTCCGAGTGCAGCGGAGACCGTCGCATGTGCGAGAGGTGACCAGTGCCCGAGGAGGGGTGACGGGTTGCCACGACGGGCAGGTGTTGGCGGTCCATTTTCACATCGAGCCCTCGCGCGCGAGTGCCTTGTCAGCACAGCTGGGCGTGTCGCGGGATGCGTTACCCCACGCTGCAACTGCCTATCCAAATGGAGACGACGCCAGCACATCTTATGACGTTCTTGATGTCTTTTTGGGACACACGCCGCCCTCGGTGCTGCGCAGCATGAAGCCCAGCTACGGCAGCGACTCTTGGGGATGTCGTTCCGATTCATCGGTGATCCCTTCGCGGCAACTGACGTTCGTTGCCGCTACGGTGCCGAGCCCAGCCGGCTGTGATGGCGGTGGCCTCTCCTCGCCTCGTCGATGGTCGTTGTTTTCACCGCTCGATGTTTTCGTCGTTGCGTCCGTGTGGTGCCCCGAGGTGGAGTGCTGACGCAACATAGACTAGAAAGAATCACTCAATACGCAAAAAAAAGGACCTTCGTCGTGGTTTTTTTTTTACGCATAACCGTGAAAAGCGCTGGCTAGAGAGCTTTAATGCAATGAGACAGGAACAAACGTGGCACTTGTGCATTTACACCCCACCCCACAGACCCACAGGACTCGTCCTTGGAGAATTTTTTCAACGACATCAGATTTTGTCGATTCCAGATGTCGCTTCCCACCACTCCAGCTGAAGGGAAGCCACGGCCGGCTGTCGTCGTGCAGCGAAGGCCCTCACAGAGGCCGGAGGCGACTCCATTACCGCACGGCCCAGCATCGGCGACCCCTCTGCCGACGCTGGCGACGCTGTCTAATACTCCGGCGATGACCCCAGAGCCAATGGCCGCGGCAGGGGGTGCACCGAGCGCCGCCGTCATGTTGTCTTCGGATCATCCGTCCACCGCACCATCGCCCCAGGGCATGGCGTCCGCCTCCATTCTCGCGTCGTCGCACGTGGAGCCGTACTCCGGAAGCGACGCTGGCGTCAGTGACCGCTCTGGACCGACGACCACCTCTTTCAAGGACCTGAAGACGGCGCAATCACACATTCAGACGCTCGAAAATGAAATTCTCGATCTCAAGCGAACCCTTTTGGATGCCATTTACGACAAGCAAGTGCTCGAAAGTGAAAAGCAGGACCTACAGCGTCTCGTGCAGGAGCTCAGCGGGAGCGAGGTCAACCTTGGAGACGAGGACGTGGTTTCCGAAAGGGCGAAGGGGACGATTTTGCTGTTACGTCTGCGGCGCGTTGAAGCCCGGCGCGGCGCGTACGTCGAGTCGGTCAAAATGAAAGGCGTTGAGCTACAAAATCGTTTAGCGGGTGTCAAGAGCTGCATGAGTTCCCTGAAGCTCGAGGTTAAAGACCAACTGGAGCGATCCGAGCAGTTCATCTCGAACGGCCTAGTCGCGTTTGAGGGACTGTTGAACTCCGCCTCTCAACGCGCGGTCGCCGCCATCGGCGGTGGCCTTCCGGACGCCAGTGACGGCGGCGACGCTGCGGGAGATGCGACGGACAGCTGCGGCGCCGCGGGAGGCAATGGCACCTACCTTTCCATGGTCACCGCGGCGGTCACTATGCAGCAAAAGACCACCATCCTCGCGCAGGACCACCCCGTGTTGGAAAAGCTGGGTCAGCTGTTGAACAACATTGACGGTGCGATGGAGAAGTTGAACAAGCAATGGGGTCGGATGGTGTGTTTCGTCGACGGTCGGGCCCCCGTTTTGACGCGTCCTAGACGCTACATGGACCCCATCACCAATCTTCAGAACTACATTCTTCGGGTGCAAAAGATGCAACGCGCGGCTAGCGTCGTGGAGCTTATGGACAAGATTCACTCTGAAAGCTGCCTCCCCCAACTTACCGAAAAGGTGCAACAAGGCATCAACGAAGCGAGCGCGAGCATGGAGCTGAAGCTGCAGAAACTTTTCGACGCCATGCGACTCATCCGCTCCTCGGTGGTCGTTCGGCAGAAAAATTTGTCGACGGCGTTGCGGATTATCCTCAGTGCCGACACCATTGCCTCGGAGGCCTCTCGGCTGAACAGTCAATACCGCGCCCTGTGCCGCATGCACACGAAGCGGATCTTCCACTACATTGCCTCGACTATGCGATTCGGGCGATCAGCCGAAGTAAAATTTGCCTATGTGCCTCATCCGACCGTGGTGGGAAACTGCGGAAGCTGCAAGCTCTCGATCACGTGCGATGACTGTCGACAGATTGCGTCTGTCGTGGACGTGGGTCAGCGGCTGTGGTTAGAGCGGCGTCGCACCTTCGTGGCTCGTTTCTCACAGGAACGTCTGGACCACATCGCCCAGCTCGTCAAACTTGTCGACGACGCTCAGGCCGTACTTGTGAAGGCAAGGTTGGTGCCACTAGTCACGAACCAAGGGCAAGACGTGAATGCCCAGACCGCGGAAAGCATTTTACTCAAGCCGTATGTGCATGCCAGTGACAACTACTTCACGCGGTTGCGTTTCTCAGAAAGGGCGAGATTGGACCAGCACACGTCCATGGCACAGAATGTGTCGATGCCGGCGATCGAAGAGCACCGAGCCGACGAGCGCATGAAGGAACTGCTTCAAGTGGTGTCGAAAACGGCGCTGCTGTCCAAGTTCCTCTCCCCAACGGTCTTGGCACAACAACGCTCGCTACTTTCTCCGAGTCCACGGTCCTCGGCCACTGCGCGACACAACGGTGCCGCCGTCGGGGTCGAAAGTGACGATGAAGTGGGCAACGCTGAGACAAGCCACGTGGTGGCGCCGCAGCGAGATAGTCGACTTGCGCAGCCCATCATGCTGCCTTTCAGCCGCTTAGCTGAGCATGCAGTTGTTTCGGGTCCGCACGCTGACGATTATCTTACGCCGATGCCTCTCGTCTCCAGTCGAACCGTCGAGGCGTCAAAGCGACCAGGTGCGGTGGAGAGCGGTGGAGACGGCGGCAGCGGCGTCCGAGCATCCATCAATCCGGTGGTGGAAGCGCACGTGCGCTACGGCGGCTCACCCATGGTGGCCCCACCCTCGGCGCCCAGCACCGCGCGGGGAACCAGTCGGCCTCGCCGAACGCCTTACGGCGCCAATAATAGTCAAGATGCCGTCGTCCGGCCGCACGACCCCGCCGCGACGGCGCGAGAGCTTGCCGGTCGGCAGGGTCACGAAGCTCGATACCAGCGAATGCGGCAGCACCTTTCTGGTAGTACTTGATGCGTGTTTCCAAAGTTACACAGTTCCGACGATTCGACCCGAATAGCCCCCCGCTGGTGGTCCCACGTGTACACGCTAGCCATCGTTTGCGAGGCTTGGAAGTTGTCCTGGTGTCCCACGGCAGGTGGGCATGTTCCACGTTGGTTGACTGTCGGACCCCCTCATCGAGAAGAAGCACCCGCAATCGAGCGTTTCTATCTCTTTTTTTTTCTCTCGTTTGCCCAATATGACCAGTCAAGGCGGTAGTAGCGGTGCAGCTGGTTCCCCACCATCCGGGACGCCGACGTACTACTTCGGCCAGGCCCCGATAGGGGGACCCCACAATGGAATGCCCGGCGCGCAGCAACACCAGCAGCAGCAGCCGCCCACCTGGCAGCCACAGCAACCGTACGGGTACGGTGTGCCCGCGGGCGGCCATTCGCAACAGGCAGGAGGGGGCTACCCTTACTCGCCTCATCAAGCACCCGTGTCGGCGTACTACAACAACAACGGCTACGCCAGTGCCACGTCCTATGGTGGTGCCCCGTCGTACCAACAGCAGCAGCAGCCGGCGTCCCCCATAATGATGGCCCCGCCTCCCTTACCAGTTGCGGTTTCGAGCGCGCCGGACGTTGACTTTTACAAGGGTTTTCACGATGGCGTGGTTCAGGGCGCTCGAGGCTCCTATTTCGGCACGGCCATGTCCTGGATCGGTCCTCTCTGCGTCAATTTGGTTCTCTTCCTAGGTCCCCTATGGTATCTCCGTCGCCGATACTTGGCCCAAATGGGCGTCACCGGGGCGGACGCGAGCAAGAAGGGCATGTCGTCCATGATGGAGATGATGATGCCGCTCAAGCCGAAGCAGTACCGTGTCGAGATCAAAGGCACGAGCTTTAAGGACGTCATTGGCGTCCCCGAGGCCAAAGAGGAATTGAAGCAGTACGTCGACTTCTTGTCCGATCCGGATCGCTTTACGCGTCTAGGCGCTAGGTTGCCGCGTGGCTGCCTACTCACCGGTTCGCCGGGCACGGGCAAAACACTCATCGCGAAAGCGGTCGCCGGCGAAGCTGGCAAGCCGTTTTTCACCTGCTCAGGCGCCGACTTCATCGAAGTGTTCGGCGGCAGCGGACCGAAGCGCGTGCGGGAGCTGTTCGCCGAAGCCCGCGAAGCCGCGCCGTGCGTCGTCTTCATCGACGAAATCGACGCCATTGGCAGCCGTGGCAATGGTAGGGGAATGAGCGGCGGCGGCGGCGGGTCCTCCGAGGAGAACCGCACGATCAATCAGCTCCTCGCCGAGCTCGATGGATTGCAGAGCTCAAAGGCGATTGTCGTCATCGCTGCGACAAACTTTCCTGACAATATCGATAAGGCGCTCCTTCGTGATGGCCGCTTCGACCGCAAGGTCAACATTCCCATGCCCGATATGGAAGCTCGCGTCGACCTGTTCGAATACTATCTGAACAAGATTGTCACCGGCGACCCCAACTGCAAGCCAAAGCCCATGACGATCCTGACGAAGCGCGGCGAGGGCGACAGCTCGAAGAATGAATACGCCACGGAACCCGTCCCCGTGGAAATCGTCCCAGGCGTTGAAAACAAGAAGCTTGCCCATAGCCTTGCGGAGCGAACGCCCGGCACCAGCCCCGCTCAGATCAGCGCGATCGTCAACGAGGCAGCCCTCGCGGCGGCGATGAAGGATGAGAAAGTGGTGACGTTACCCTACGTGCAGGACGCGATCGACGACGTGCTCATCGGCAAGAAGCACCGGCAGCGCATGGGCGACGCGAGCCTTCGCCGCACGGCGGTGCACGAATGCGGCCACGCCATTATGGCTTGGTTTAGTCCGATGCAGAAGGACGTGATTAAGGTCAGTATCATCCCCCGCGGCCGCGCCGGTGGCTACACGCAGCAGGTGCAGGATGAAGCTATGGACCCAAAAACCAACGATTTCCTCTTTAGCCAACTTTGCGTGTTGCTCGGAGGCCGCGTCGCGGAACGAGTCGCGTTGGGTGATATTTCTACGGGTGCCGTGGACGACCTCCAACGTGCCACGAAAATTGCGATGGATCAGCTGCTGTCGTATGGTATGGGTAAGGAGATTGGGCAGCTGGCGTTTCGGTCTCAAGGCGACAAAAGCAACGGCCGCTCTTGGTTTAACTACTCCGAGGACCTTCACAGCCGCGTGGAAACAGAAGCAAAGGTGCTCGTGCAAAAGGCGTACAACGAAACCGTCCGCGTGCTGACGGAAAAGAAGCCCCTGCTGCAGCGTATGTCGGATACGCTGTTGGAAAAGAAGGAGATCATGCGTGATGACATCACTGCTATCTTGGGCGACCGCGTCGTCGCCACCGCGAAAATCGCCACGCCGACGAGCACGAAGGTCGCCGCGTAAGATACTTGGCCGGGAAACGGGGGAGGAGAGCGAACTACAGCAGCGGAAAATGGAGGCGCACCGGTTTTGGGGGGTGAGGATCCTACGGGCCATCGGGGAGCGGCACCAACCTCCACCCAAAGCACGCGCTTCACAAACACAACCTCAGAGGTCACATCTGTTGCTCACAAATTGGACTATCTTCGTCGCCCCTGTCGCCCACCCGCTCGTCAAAAAACGGAGAGGGAAAACGACTCTACATTCACTGCACTCCAGGGACTGAGAGTGCGGCCCCCGCAATTGAAGTCCCCAATTTTTGTTGTTCGATCCATTTTTTCTCCTCCACTGACTGTGGCGAGAGCAATAGCCAGCGGTCGAATACCCTTTGCCCGTGTTGTTTCTTGCTTTCCCAAAAATAAAAGTCATTCAGCGCGGGTGGCACTTGTGTTTCGCTGCAAAGAGCCGTCGTGGGGCGGCGCGAAATATCCATATGTTTCGTTCCATATGTGGGGGATGTCCAGCGGACGCCTCAGCGGGGTCGTTGGGGCACGCGGGTGCGCCACGCGGTGCCAGTAGTAGCCAGCAGGTCAGTCCCGTCCCCACCGTCGTCGCAACGACGACGTCAACATCGATGGGTGCCGCCACGACGTCCGTCGTCAACAGCCACAGCGCTCACCCCGCGGCGCTGCCTTCGTTTGACCAAGCGGCCATCCTGAACTCCTCGGGCGGCACCGATGACATAAGCGCGGCCGCCCTCGTGGCCAATTGGCGCCCGACCCTGAATCGACTCGAGCCGCCGCAGCGGTGCCACTTACAAAATGCTGACTGCCGACGCATCTTAATCGCCAGCGCGGGCGCCGCGCACTTAACCTACTTCGTCGCTTGTATTTTTGAGCAGATGGAACGGGGAGGGCCGGACCTTCCGCCAATCGACGATGCCACGGTCGCCGTCTTCGCCGATGCCTTCATCACGTGCGCTCACGTGGATCGAGCGCAAGTGGCCACCCTGGTGCCGCGTCTCGTACGGATGAACCAACCTCTCTCTAATGCCCCAGTAATCGCGTCTCCTTCGTCACCTGACCGAACGCAAGTTGGGGGCGCCGCGATTCCACCCCTACCGCCGACGGCATCGAAGGCGAGTTGCTGTCCAAAGTTTCGGTTCTTCTGCCGTGGACCGTCGCAGCAGGAAACGCCGAAAGTGACCGTACCCACCGCGTCACCGGCCGTCGTAGCTCCGAACGCTTTGTTGTTTAGCCAAGACACCGTGTTTCGTCTTGCGATGCTCTGCTGCGAGCTGGCGGACATTCAATCCGCGAAGGAGCTTCTAAACCGTTGCTCCGACCGCCCGTTGTCGATGCCAACGTACATCGCCTTACTACGGTGCGCCACGGAGCAAAGCGTGCCCGACATGGTCTTCGCCACAAGAATCGTGGACACAATGGGGAGGCACGACGTGCCCGTCATGATTCCTATTTTAAAGCTGTTTCTCGGCGGGCTGGCGCGCATGGCCGAACCGCCGTGGGGCACGGCCGCCGCCATTTACGACATGCGCTTGCGGATGAACCATGATGTCGAGGGCTGCCTGACGTCCACGTTGTGCGAAGTGGCCGAGTGCCTCGTGGGGTCGCCGGCGGATGAAGCGGGTCGGTATCTGGAGCAGCTGAATCCGGAACTCTTGCGCCAGGCCATTTCGTCGGTGTGCGCCGTGGCTCCCTCGAAGGGCTGCGTAGGTGCTTGGGCCGATAGCGACGACCCGTCCTACTATCTGTACGACCCGTTCACGGCGGCCATCGTTCCGGAGGCTTTTGTGGTGCCTCAGGGCACCTACGTCATCTTCTTGTTTTCCACACTGAGGTCGCTGTGCACGCAAGCCAAGTCGGCCCCACCTGATCACTGCTTGCATAAAATCATCACGCACGTGAGGACGGTGATCGCGAACAATCCAGGGATGTGTGTCGTCGTTCCCTTGTCCATGGAACTGCAGTTGCGGGGAGAGGTCACGCCCGCCGTGACGGCCCCGCCCACCTTGCCGACGGCGCCGTCCTCCTGCTATCCATGTCAGGGCTCACGCCCCTCACAGTCGCAGCTGCCGCCACACCGTTTGTCACTCAGCGCAGGGAGTTCCACCGTGACGGCCGCGATGGGTCCTCTGCGATCGCATTCTCCTGGGGGAGTTGGAACGGGTGTGAATTCTCTAGGTAGCAGTATGACCTCCTTCGCGGGAGTGCCGCCGCCTGCCATCAGTGGCGCGCCTCCGTCTCCGCAGGTCAACTTCATGCCGAGCGTCGTCGTCGGCGTTGGGGGCTGCTTGGACCCCGGCCGGCGAACCCCGTCCGCAGCTGGTTGCGCATCTTCGAACCCATCGCGTCCGCTCACCCCAAACGCGGCTGTTGCGGTCGGCAATGGGATCGTGATTCCGATGATGTCTGCGCCGCCCCCGCCCCCTGCGTACGGCGTGGCCATTGGGCAGCACCTCCCGTTTCAACATCACAACAGCAGTAGCGCCATCGCAAGCCATAGCACGTCCGGATCGACCACGCCGCGAGGAGGGGGGCCGGTTCCTGGGGGCGCGGCGGCATCATCCGGATCGACCACGCCGCGTGGGCATGGTCAACCCACGACGACGGGAACACCGTATGTGACGGCGTCGTCGTCGGTGCCCTGTGGCGACGACACCGTCGGTGGCTGCCTGCCGCCCATGCCGCTCCCCCGGACGTACCAGGACAAGCTCGCCATGTTCGCCACGCTCATCACTCAGGGCAGCTACTGCGGCGGGCGCGAATGTCCCAAGCGGCTAGTGGTTGTTACGGGGGACGTGGGCATGACGGTGCTGCTGCGCGAACGGGGCATCAGCTCACAGGCCGTCTTTCCTTGATATACCGGGGGGTGGGGGGGGACAAGTCAGTGGGAGTCAGTCCCTCCCACACAGAAGCCCTGATGTGGCAAATGACTCAGAGTTGAGCCTTCACGATCGACCGCACTGTCGACTTTGGGGCGTCGCGACGTTTTTCTATTCCTTGAGCCGATTGGGCGTGATTCATCGGAGAGATGATTTATTTATTTTTATATTGTCCGCGCGTCGATTAACTGGCGGGAAGACAGTGATGATCATCGGAATACCGGTCAGTGGTTTGATGTTCAGTTTGCAGTCGGAAAGGACAGTCGCATATGAAATGCACAGCCAAGAGCTTTCTCATGCACGGCAATAGTCACACCACCACCCATGCCTCCCTCTGGAACTCCGTCATTCCTTCCCTTTCGGTGTTTTTTTTGATTGTTTTTGGTCGCGGTTGCTCTCTCCGTTGCTCAGATTCAATTCCCAGTTCAAAGAAGGCGTGATTCTCTTTTATTTCCCCCTGTCTCCCTGCCACATTGTCCTTCTCAAGTGACCCACCCTGGAGACGCCCGGCAACAATGATTGCCTATCGCGCGCTCTCTCTCTCTCTCTTTCTCACTCGCTATGTCCACGTTTCTCAACGATTGATCTGGTAGTTTCGCTTTTGGTAGCCGTGGACGTATATATCCTCAAGATCGCAAGAGTCGCATCCGATCGCGCGACCGGTGCTTTTTGAGGTTTGTGGTTCAGCCACGCGTTGTTTTCACAAGAACGCAGAGCGCAACAATGAATGCGGGGGTAAGGCTTTGGACGCAAAGCTGCGGGGGGGGGGGGGG
>ERZ1292633.3338-Hain-H41-02um-R1-3338-length-15718-cov-6_pt1 | contig 15718 bp, 11 predicted proteins | sample MGYA00564406_ERZ1292633 | MGnify/ENA primary metagenome ERZ1292633 (study PRJEB36523, sample SAMEA6512639) | groundwater metagenome | collected 2019-01-08 | study: AquaDiva: Metagenomics assemblies of 32 groundwater samples | reverse complement strand
GTAGAGGTTGACTCCGCGCGCGGTGCGCGCCGGATCCCAGGCGCGGACGCCGAAGCGGCCCGCGGCTCGCACCACGCCGGCCGCGTAGGGCAGCGAGAGTTGGCGCGCGAGATCTTCGCCCTCGACCTCGGTGACCGCGCGGACTCCTTCTTCGCTCCGGCGATCGATATCGCCGGCCGCCATTCGCCACCATCCCTGCGGTGCCGCCCCGAGATCGTCGACCGGCGTGTTGGCGAGACGTCGGGTCCACAGCGCGAGCGCGAGGATGCCCGCGAGCGTCACCAGGAGAGTCCACGTTCGGCGCTTCGAGGGCATGGGGCGCTGGGGCATACTAACCTCCGGTACTTCCCGGATGAGCGGACTGGAACCGAGCGTCGACTGGACTCCTCTGCGAGCCAGAGTTGCGTTCTGGGCGATCCTGCTCTTCGCCGCCGTCGTTCGGCTGGCTCATCTCGCGGCGGTCTTCGATGCGCCGTTCGTCCGTCAGTTGGCGCTCGACAGCCAGGAGTACGACCGCTGGGCGCGTGAGATCGTCGCCGGCGACTGGCTCGGCTCGGCGCCGTTCTTTCAGGCGCCGCTCTACCCTTACCTCGTGGCGGCGCTCTACGCGCTGTTCGCGGCAGCGCCCGTCACCGTCCACCTGGCGCAGATCGCGGCGGCGATCGCGGGGTGCGCGGCGCTCATGGCCTGCGGACGAAGGTTCGGCGGGCCCGCGCTCGGACTGGTGACCGGCGCCTTCTTCGCCCTCTATCAGCCGTTCTGGTTCCACGACGTGCAGCTCCTCAAGGAGAGCTTCGCGACTTCCGGCGTCTGCCTGCTGTTGCTGCTCCTGGCGGAGGCGCGACATAGCGACTCGGGGCGGTTGTGGCTGGGCGCTGGAGCTGTCGCCGGCGGCGTTGCGCTGTTGCGCGAAAACATGTTGCTGGTGGTCCCGTTTCTTCTGCCGCTCGCCTGGATGCGCGGCTCGCCCGGGAAGCGCCGCCTGGCTCGCGCCGCGCTCTTCCTCTGCGGAGTGGCGCTGCCGCTCCTGCCGGTCGCCGCCAGGAACGCCGCGCTTGCCGCCGGCGCGGAAACCTTCTTGCCGACGACTTCGCAGGGCGGCGTCAACTTCTGGATCGGCAACAACCCGCAGGCCGACGGGACCTATCGTCCTCTGGTGCCCGGCAAGCAGATACCGGCTTACGAACGCGAAGAAGCGCGGCGCCTCGCCGAACGCGCCATGGGCAGGAATCTCGCGGCCGGTGAAGTTTCGCGATACTGGCTCGGGCGCGCCCTTGCCTGGGCGCGCCAGCATCCCGCCGATTTCCTGCGCCTGGAGTGGCGAAAGCTCCGTCTCTACTGGAGCGGTTACGAGTGGCCGGATGCCGTCGATTACTACTGGATGAAGTCGATCTCGCCGCCGCTAGGTTGGCCCGGACTTGAATTCATGGCGACCGCGATTCTGGCGCTCGCCGGAGCCGTCCTGGTGCGACGCGAGCTCGGGCTCTGGAGCCCGGTGTGGCTTTTCGAGCTCGGTTGGATGGTCACCACCGTGGCCTTTTTCCTCTTCTCACGCTATCGCCTGCCGGCGGTTCCCGGGCTGCTCCTGCTGGCCGCGGTGCCCGTCGTTCGGACAGGCGCGCTGTGGCGCGCCGGGCGGCGTGGCACGGCGCTCGCGGCCAGCGCCCTGGTCGCGGCGGTCTGGGCGGCGCCCCATCTCGCGGGCTACGAGCCGCGCGTCGATCTCGTCGAATTCAATCTCGGTCGCCTCGCCGAGGAGCGCGGCGACGGCGAAGCCGCGGCGAATCACTACGAACGGGCGCTCGCCGCCGATCCTCGGCATCTCTCGGCGACCTTGAACCTCGGCAATCTGGCGGCGCGGGCGGGCGACTATCCTCGGGCGCTTAAGCGCTTCGAGGCCGCGGTGGAGATCGCGCCGGATTCCGACGATGCCCAGGCGAATCTCGGCGGCGCGCGCCTCGCGCTGGGTGACTTCGAGGGCGCTCGCCGCGCGCTCGCGCGGGCCCTCGAGCTGAATCCGGAGAATCGCTTCGCTCGCCATAATCTGGGCCTGCTCGAGCGACATGGATCAGAGCGATGACCGTCGCGCCATCGCCCCCCGCTTTCTTGCCACTGGTGCTTCAGATCGTCGCGATCCTGGCTGTGATCGACGGTTCCAGCCGGCTCGGTGCCGGCTGGCTCGCGGCGGCGGCGCGGCGCGCCGTTTCGCATCGGAGCTCCGGAACGCGTGTCGACGAACTGGTGGAACGACTCGTGGTGACGGCCCTTCTGGCCGTCGCCTTTGTCGTTGGCCTGACTCAGGTCCTGGGTTTCTCCGGCGCCCTTCGGCCGCTGCCGGTGGCTCTCGTGACCGCGGCTTACTGGGTGGGCTGTCGAATCGTCTCCGCGAGGGCGGCCCCTGCCGCTCCGGCGCCTCGCTTGGCCGGAATTCAAATCTCCCTCGGCTCGAGAGTAGTGGCCGGAGTCGCGGTCGTCGCGGGCCTGTCGATTTCGTTGCGTGCGCTGCTCCTGAGCCCGACCGAGTGGGATGGATTGACTTATCACTTGCTCTACCCGGCGCACTACTTGCAGAGCGCGCGCATTTCGCCGGTGGAGTTCGGATCTCCGCATGACAGGAGTGCCCTCTTTCCCGGCAACGGCGAGATCGTACATGCGTTTCTGATGCTCTTCGTTCGCACGGATCTCCTGGTTGCGCTCGGGATGGTGGCCTGCTGGCTTTTCGGTGCGGCGGCGCTCTACAGCCTTGGCCGGCGATCGGGTCTGAGCGAACCCACTGCGGCCGGCGTGGCGCTCCTTGGCGTCACCCTGCCGGCGCTGGCGAGCCGTGCGGCATCCTCGTATGTTGAACCGTTGCTTCTCTTCGCGCTGCTTTCGGCGATCCTTTTCACTCTTCAGGCGCTTTCCGAGTCCGATCGTGTTTTCGTGAATGCTTCGTTTGCCGGGATTGCCGGCGGACTCGCGATCGGGACCAAGTACGTGGCCTTGCCGGTCGTAGCGGTCGCCTTCATCGCCCTCGCGGTTCGAGCCGGACTTGGCTCGCAGAGGCGGCGAGCGGCGCTGGCGATCTTGCTTTTCGCCAGTGGCGTCCTGCTGTGGGGTGGGAGCTGGTATCTCCGCAACGCCGGGCTCACCGGGAATCCGATCTTTCCGGCGCCGTTTCTTGGCTTGCCACACTTGGAGCAACCGGGTTTCGAGTGGGTGGGCTGGAATCTGGCCACGCGCTGGCGAAGTCTCGCCGCGATGGGATTCCTGGGTGATGCGCTGTTCGGCCTCCCTCCGTCTCGGTTCACGCATGTTTCGCTCGGGCTGACCACTCTTCTTGCCCTGCCGCTGGTTCCGTTGAGCTTTCTCCAGCAGGCTCGCGACGCCCTGAGGTCCGGTTTCAGGCGTGCGTCCGCGAATGGCGCCGCGGCTGAAACCCTCATATCGAGGATCTTCCTGCCCGTGACCTGGATCGTGATGGTCGGAACGTATCTTTACCTTCCCTACTGGGGCAAGGTGGGCTGGTTCTGGTCTGGCGTCAGATTCGCGGTTCCCGCCGCGGCGCTGGCCATCCTGTTCGCATTTTCCGCTCTCGAACGCCTCGGTGTACCGACGATGGCTCTCGCGCTGGTCGGTGCGGGCTGCGGCCTGGCGCAGTCCGCAAGCGCGGGTCTGCTGTCGCCCGTGCGAGGAATGGGTCAGCCCGTTCTTCTCGTTGCCGGAGCCTTGGGCCTGGCGATCGCCTGCACCAGAGTTGCGTCGCGATACGACGCGCCGATCCTTCGCGCGGCGATGCGTGCCGCCGCGTTCGTGATCGGCATCGTCACGTTGCATCTGGCGTGGGTCGAACGAGAGATCGCGCGAGACCAGCGATGGACCGCCCCTAAATTCTTCGCCGCCGAATTCGCGCTCGCCGCTCAGGCCGTCGAGCGCGTTGCCCCGGGGCCGGTGAAAGTTGCCTGGGCGGCTTCGAGCGAGAGCGAGTTTCTCTACATGTTTCTCGGTCGGCGCCTCGAACGACGACTCGTTGTCCTGCCTCTCCACGAAGGACCACGGTCTGCTTGGGCTTATGCCGATGGAGACGCTCGCCGCGGAGCAGACCGCTCGTTCTGGCTGCGAGCGCTTGCGGCCGAGCGGCCCGACATCCTCGTCGTATCCCGTTGGAAGGCGAATCGCGAACTCTGGCCCGTCGAGGACGACTGGGCGGTCGAGGAACAGTTCGAACGGGTGGTCGACCAGGAAAGGTTTCGAGCCTATCGACTGCCTGAGAACCTCCGCGGCGCGTCAGGCGAGAATCAGCGCAGGCTGGGAGGATAGAAACCTAGATCCCAGCCCCGTTCTCGGTAGTAGGCCAGCTGATCGAGCACGATCCCGGTGAGGGCGCGATCCATGGTTTCGGCCTGGCGTGAGTCGGCGATGAGACGATTCTGGCGCTCTTGCGGATCGAGCTCGAGGTCGAAGAGGGCGCGCTCGCCGCGGTCCCAGTTGACGATGTACTTGAAGCGGCCCTCGAGGAGCCCGTCTTCGCGCGTGATCCCCTGAATCGTGAATGGCAGACGCCGCCCGCGCGCACTGTAGCCGGCGTCGAGCACGTCAGAACGGCCCTGGAAGTTGCCGTGCTCGGGGAGGCCGAGCGAACGCACGATCGCGGGCACCGCGTCGAGCACGGAGACCGTCTCATCGACGATCCGAGGCGAAGCTCCGGGCAGGCGGATGAACATCGCGGTGCGCAGCTGCTCTTCGTGGAGCGTGGTGCCGTGCGTGGGGATTCCGTGCTCGTAGAACGCCTCTCCGTGATCGGACACCACGAGAAGAACCGTGTTCTCCCAGACCGCGGCCGCCGCCAGGCCGTCGACCAGGCGACCGGTTTGACGGTCGACGTAGGCGAGCGCGTTGTGGAACCGGTTCTCCATGACCGGGATCTTCTCGGATGGGTAGGAGAGAAAGGTGGTCTCGAAGTCGAGCGCCGACGGCTGGAACGGCTCCGGCTCGCCGGCGGGCACGAGGTACGGGTAGTGCGTCGCCTGAAAATTCAGGTAGGCGACGAACGGCTTCCGCGGCGCCGATTCGACCCAGGCGAGAAAGGCGTTGACCGGAGTCTCCTCGAACACCTTCGATTCGGCACCTTCGCCGCGCCGCGAAGCCTCCGGCCAGTCGGGCGAGTGGCGGAAGAGATCCAGCCCGGGAGTCCGCAGGAAGGCCTGCATGTTTCCCCAGGCCTCGTTCTGGCAGGAGAAGAGCGCCGTGCGGTAACCCAGCGGACGGAAGAGATCCCAGATCAGCGTGCGCGGGTAGGCGAGCTCGGTGAAGTACTCGTGGCGTTCGTACTTGCGCGGATGAAGCGAAGCGAGGATCGAGGTCTGTGCGTAGTCGGAGTGCGTCGCCGTCGCATAGGCGCGGGCGAAGAGAACCGATTCCGAGGCCAGGGCGGAGAGCCGCGGCGTCGACTCCGGGCGGGCGAGCGGTCCGAAAAGACGGCTCCAGGGGATCGATTCCAGCATCAGCACGACGACGTTGGCGCGCCGGAACTCCGGCGGTACTTCGTACGGGACGATCGGGCGGTGGCGCGCCGGATCGGGAACGAACGCGCGCTCGGGCGCGCCGCCCATCGTGCCCGCGCCGCCCAGAAGCCGCGCGATCGCGCTCGTCTCGGGCGCCACGGTGGCGAGAACGAAACGTGCGTAGGGCTGGCGCCAGGCGAGGGTGAGGAGGCCGGCGAGCGCCGTGACCGCGAGGACCCCGACCTGGCCGAGCGAGACAGCGGGCCGGCGCCGCGCCGCGCGCAGGCCGGCGTAGGCGGTGACGGCGACGAGCGTCGGCAGGGCGAGCGCCAGCCAGAGCAGCCGCCGCTCGGCGGCGCTGGCCTCGGCGCTCACCTGAGCGAGGCTCGACAGAATGAACCGCAGATCGTCGAACCGCATCTGCGCGCGCGTGGCCCGGTACTTGACCAGTGACAGCACGAGCCAGCCGGACGCGAGACCGAGCACGACCGATTGCAGGAGGTCGAAGAGGCGAGGCCAACGAGCGGCGAGCACGAGAGGTTCTACGCCGCGCCAGACGAGCGTCGCGAAGGAGGCGTGAGCGAGGCCGAGAAAGAGGACCGCGAGAAGCAGCGCGACGAAGCTCCCCGGGGTGGGCGGCTTCTCGACGATCTGAAAGACGCAGAAAAAGTACAGGAAAGCCGCCCAGACCACCGCCGCCGCGGAGTAGACGAGGAAGCGCGCTCCCGAGCCGCTGCCGTTCAAGTTCATCGCCAGATGATACGGCGCGGCTCCGGGCGGCTCGCGAACCGGAGTGAGATCAGTACGCGCCCTTTCCGGTCAGAACCGCGCCCGCTGTGCGCGCCAGGATGTACAGGTCGAGCCAGAGAGACCAGTTGCGGATGTAGTACGTGTCGAGCGACTGCTGGCGCTCGAGCGGACCGGCGCTTCGGACCGTGATCTGCCAGAGCCCCGTCAGGCCGGGTCGGACCCGCCGGCGAAGATCCTGGAAGCGTGCCGGAAACTTCTCGAGGTGGTAGTCGGGAAAGGGGCGTGGGCCGACCAGGCTCATGTCGCCGGTGACGACGCTCCAGAGCTGCGGCAGCTCGTCGAGGCTGAAGCGGCGAAGGAAGCCGCCGACTCCGGGGACCAGTCGCGGATCCGTCTTGAGTTTCATGCGGGCGGACCACTCCTCCCGCAATGCGGGATCCTTCGCCAGCGCTTGTTCGAGTTTGGCTTCGGCGCCCGGGACCATGGTTCGGATCTTGGGAACGAGAATCCGGCGCCGACTGCGGCCTTCGCGTTCCTGGAAGAAGAAGGCAGGACCCGGACTGCGGAACTGGATCGCGAGGGTCGCGAGGGCGAGAAGTGGAGCGCTGAGGATGAGAAGGATCGCGCCGAGCCCCAGATCGAGCCCGCGCTTGAGCCACTGATTGCGCGAGTCGAGGAGATTGTTGGTGTACTCGAGTCCGAGAAATCCACCGAGGTTGTGGACGCGGATTCCTTCGACGGGAAGGTCGTCGAAGCCGCGCACCACGAGGACGCGGTGAAAGAGCTGCTGCAGCCGGTCGAGAGTCGCCTCGGTCGCCTCCTCGGCGCTCGCAAGGAGAGCGACGGTAGCGCCGGAATGTCGAGCGGCCTCCTCGGGATCCTTCCAGATTTCACTGGCGCCGAGCTTCTCCGCGCTACCTCCTGTCCCGATCCACGCGAAGCCGCGATTGGCGTAGCCTAGCTGCGGGGCTTCGGCGAGGGCGCGCGAGACCTGCCTCGCGCGCTCCGGCTCGTCGGTGACGACGACGACCGGCTCCGGCCACCAGCGAGTTCTTGAAACGGCCGCGAGCGCGAGCCATCGCGCCAGGGGGACGAGCAGGAGCGCCAGGCAAAGCGCGATCGCGTAGGTGACGCGCGAGAAGCGATAGGGCACCTGCAGTGCGAAGCTCAGGCCGGCGAGCAGGAGAAACGTGAGAAGGGTGACGTAGGAGATTCGCCGCAGCGACTCCACCGGACCGAGACCGGTGCCTGGGTAGAGTCCCGCCTGCGCATAGCCGAGCAGAAAGAGTGGCAGCACGGGCCAGAGCTCGGCGTAGAGCTCGAGTCGCTGCCCGCGGACGGGCGCGGCCCAGAGCGCGATCGCCAGGGTCGCCGCCGCCAGCAGGGCAAGGGCATCGGATGCCGCCATCCAGGCCGCGCGCAGCTCGCGTGGCCAGGCGGAGGAGAACAGGGGAGAACTCTGCGCCTTCGACAGGTGGATGCCCCTCGCGGGCGGAACCGAGCCCGAACTCGTCGCTGAGCGCTTAGCTTAGTGCTGAAACCGGCCCCGGGCCTACGGTCTCCGTCTCGCGACCGGGAATCGATCAGCTCCGCGGTCCGACGAGCAGCGCGGTATGCGAAAGGAGGCGCATCGTGGCGAGGACGCTGGCGAGACCACCGGCGGCGAGGAGCGCCGCCTGCGGAAGGCCGGAAAGCCGCATCGCGATCGCAACCCACGCGACGATGGCGAGGAGGAGTGCCAGTTCGAAACCGCCGCCCACCGGCAGCCGCGCTCGCCGGTACCCGAAGAGGAGGATCGGCTTGGGGAAGAGGAGCCCCAGGGCGACGGCAATCGCGGCCCCCTTCGCGCCATAGGCGGGTGTGAGCGCGATCGCGGCCGCGATCGAGAGACCCTGGCCGAGAACCAGCGACTGAACGATCAGCCGCTCCTGGCGCAGCACGATGAGCGGCACGCTGCTCAGCAGACACGAGTAGCCGGCGTACGAGGTGGCGAGAATCCAGAGGACCGGCAGGGCACGCTCGTACTCCGCGCCCAGGCTCGCGAGAACGCCGCGGCCGAGCAGGATCGGCGCCGCGACGAGCGCGGGGATCATCAACACGCAGAGTCGATGGAGCACAGACGTGAGTCGCCGCAGCGGATCAATTCCGCCGGTTGCCTCGCGGGCAAGAGCCGGAAGGAAGACGAAACTCAGGGCGAGCATCGGCTGGGTGACGAGACCGACGAGCCGCGCCGCTGCGGCGAAGATCGCGACCGGTGCCGGACCCGAAATCAGACCCACGATCAGGATCGCGACCTCGAGAAAGAGCCAGCCGAGCAACGACCGCGGCCACAACCATCGCGAGTCGTGAAGGGTGCGCGCGGCGTCGGACCAGGTGCTTCCGTTGTCTCCACGGGAGGAGCGACGGATCGCCACCAGGCGGAGCAGCGCGACGAAAGCGGCGGCTCCGCCGAGAGCGAGCGCGAAGGCTCCGATCGATGGATGAGCGAAGAGGACGACTACGCCGGCCGCGAGCGCGGCGCCCGCGACCCAGAGCGACTCGGCGAGCTCGAGACGGGTGGTGCCCTCCGCCCTCCGGATCGCGGCCAGGAAGTCGGCGATTCCAAGCGCGAATCCGAAGAGGAGCGCTCCGCCGGCGACCGCGACTTTCGAGGAATCGAGCAGCAGAAGGCCGGGAACGAGCAGGGCGCCGAGGGCGAGAAACGTCCCGAGACGGATCGAGAGGGCGGCGTGGCGTTCCCTCGAGACTGCGGCCGTCGAATTGCGCAACAGGAGCTCGGAAAGTCCGAAGTCGGTGGTCAGGGCGATCACGGCTCCGACCGTCATCCAGAACGCGAAATGCCCGGTGTCTTCGAGCGAGAAATTCCGCGCACAGCCCCAGAGCGCGAGGAGCCGTCCGCCGGCGCGAGTGGCGCGGGCGCAGAGGCTGAGCAGAAACGTCCGGGACGCCCGGCGGCGCGGCGCGGCGTCAGTCATCGCGACCCTCGCTCGGGACCCGGGCGGGGACCGCGGCGCCCCGGACCTCCACCGCGCGAAGTCCGCGAAGGCGAAGTCCGACGACGTGGAGCGCGAATCTCGGAAGGCCAAGGAGGTAGCGGCGCGCCACCCGACGCGGCTGGCTCACGAGCCGGGTCAGCCACTCGAATCCGTGGTCGGTCAGCCAGCGCGGTCCGCGACGCTCGGCGCCGGAGGTCCAGCGGAAGAGGCCGCCGACGGCCAGCCACACAAGGCCCGGAAGACGCTCCCGCGCCGCCTCGATCAGGCGTTCCTGCCGGGGCGTTCCCATGCCGACGAGGACGAGCCTCGCGCCGGACCGGCGAATTCGTTCGAGAACCCCGGAACTCTCGTCGTCGGAGAAGAAGCCGTGATGATGACCCACGATCGCGCCGGGGTGGACCCGATTCATGGCGACCGAAGCGCGCTCGACGACGCTCGCCTCGTCGCCGAGCAAGTAGGCGCCGGCTCCCGTCGCCGCGGCGGCTTCGACGAGCTCGTCCACGAAGTCCGGAGGCGTCATCCGCTCCGGCACCTCGGCGCCGAGGGCGCGCAGTCCGAGCGCCGCGCCCACGCCGTCGCAGAAGACGACGTCGAAGCCGCGCATCGTCGCCGCGAGCGCGGCGTCGCGGTGCAGGAGCCCGAAGACGTGCGCGTTGACGTACGCGCAGGTGAACGACGTACCCTCGCGCAGGCTGGAGTCCACGGTCTCCCGGAGCCGCCGACGATCGATGGTGTCGACCACGACTGGCCCGATGGTGAATCGTCGAATGGAAGGGAACGAGGGCATGAGTGTAGAGGGCGTTGCGATTCCGCTTGACCGCGGAAGGTCAAGAGAATCGATCCTCGGCAGTTGTTAGGATCGAAGAATGTCGGTTTTCAACTCAAGCTGGCTGCGCTCGCTTTCCCGGCGCCTGCGAGATCACCACCCAAGAGCCTACGGCCGACTCAACCGGATCCGCACTCGGATCATAGCGGGCAACTCGTCGCTAGCCGTGTATCAGGCACAGGCGGTGTCTCGATTCCAGAGTCTCGGGAAGGACAGCGTCGCCGGAAAGAGGGTATTGGAAGTAGGAAGCGATGTTGACGGAGGAGTGATTCGCGAGCTCGCGAGACTCGGCGCGAGGAGCGTCGATGGAGTGAATCCGGCGCCGGAGATATGGAACGGTCAACGGGAGGACGTGATTCACATCGCCGAGACGGCCCGGCTCCATCGCACGAGCGCATCCAGCCTTCCGTTTGAAGACGAAGCCTTCGATGCCGCTATCAGTGTCGCGACCTTCGAGCACATCCAGGATCTGTCGGCTGTCCTGACGGAGGTTCACCGGGTCCTCCGACCGGGAGGCTGGTTTTATGCGTTCTTCGGGCCGATCTGGTCCTCCTGTCGAGGGCATCACGTACGGGTTCAGGTCGGGGATCGCGGCATTCACCATTACAAACCAGAAACCAACCCTCTTCCGGACTTCTGTCACCTCCTGCTCTCACGGCGAGAACTGACCGAGGCCCTGAAGGGCCGAGTCGATGGGGATCTGGTGGCGCCTGTCGTCGAGTGGTTGCACGACACGACGTGGATCAACAGGCTGTTTCATCACGAGTATCTCGAGATTTTCTCAAGCTCGCCATTCGTCGTCGAGAGGCTCGAGCTTCAGACGGATCTCGTCGACGAGCAACTGGACCGGATTCTTCGCTTTCGCCATCCCGACGAGAGCCGGTTCGACGTGACGAACATGGAAGTCGTGCTGCGGAAATGACGTGCTAGCTCGGCAGAGTGTCGAGGACCTGTCGACGGATCGCCGACCTCAAGAAGAGGGCATCGCAGTACCGCAGCTGTCCGTCGCGCGCGTAGAAGAGGTTGAAGAAGGAGTAGAGCGCGAATCCGTGTTCGGCGAGCAGCGCGTCGATGCGCGGAAAGAGTGGGGCCGCCTCGTAGATCTCCGCGAAGCTGGTCTCGGCGAAAATGAGGTCGATGCGCCCCTCGGAAAGCATGCGCTCCGCCCCGCGAAGGGCGCGAAACTCGCCGCCCTGGATGTCCAGCTTGAGCAGGTGGAGGCGTTCAATGCCGAGTCCAGCGCAGATGGAGTCGATCGTCGCGATTTCCACTTCGAACTCTTCGGTCAGTTCGAACGCCGGATTGAAATAGGCCTTGCGGTCCGCGGGGCGACGGTAGAGTGAACCTTCGTGGGTGAATCGCGGGTGCGTGTGAAAGCGCGCCTTGCCGGCCGCGTCGGCGAGGGCGACGCGATGAATCGTGACGCGCGGAGAGCCGCCAGCGACGCGTTCGAGCTCGCGGCACGGCACCGGGTTGGGCTCGAAGCAGTGGATGTGCCCTTCCGGGAAGAGTCGAGCGTAGCTCCGGAGTGTCTGCCCTTCGTTGGCGCCGACGTCGAAGATAACCGGTCGAGCGACGCCGGCGAGCAGAGCGCGCTGCGCTATCCACTCGTCCCGCATCGGCCCGAATCGAACGACGTCGTAGCCCCCGCGACGAGCCAGCGTTCGGAGGACCTTCTTGAACCTCCGGAAGGGAGTCATCGCGGCGCTGAACTCCCGGAGGACGGCGGCTCGGTGGCGAAGAGAACGTCCGCCCACGTGCGGACCTTACCCACCGAAACCGGTCGCGACGCGCCGCGACGATCGACGAGGTAGGAGCGGTATCCACGAGGTTCGAGAATTTCGAGAAGGCGGCGAAAAGTGTCCGGGGATCGCGTCGAACCCTCGGGTCCCCGCGTTTCGATGTAGAGCGGCGGCTTCCGCCAGGTTTCGAGCGTTTCCGTCATCCCGGCGACCACCGCCGCTTCATTTCCCTCGACGTCGATCTTGACGAGGTCTACGCGGTCGGCGGCGAGACGCCGCGAGCGTCGTAGCCGATCAATCGTTTCGACCTCGACCTGGATCGCGGCGCGATAGCGACCCGAGTGCCCGGGGGCCTCGGAAACGAGTGAATGCGAGTTCCCGACCGTCGAGAGGTGAAATGTCATCGCTGCGGCCGGGGCGTCCGACAGCGCCAGTGGATGGCACCGCACGCATTCGTGTCCGGGAAGCGCGGCGCTCGCCCGGAGGGAGTCGTAAGCCACTGGTTCGGGCTCGAAAGCGTGAACCCGGCCGTTCGCCCCGACGCGGCGGGCGGCGAGAAAAGTGTAGAAGCCGAGACTCGCGCCGATGTCGACGAAGGTGCCGCCGGGGGCAAGGAACCTCGCGAGGACTGCCGGACCGCCGCCGGAGAGATAGCCGTGCCCGAAGGCGGGCGTGAAGTAGAAGATCTGGCGCTGGAAGGCGTGGTCGAGATCGAGCGCCAGGTCGGGGTTCCATCGACCCCGCGGCGCTACCGCGCGTTCGCTCGAGAGCGCGGAGTCCGGGAGTCGTCCGCGAGCGATCGCATCGATGGCGGGCGCGAGGACGCCCGTTCCGCGCCGCGTCGGGTAGTGCCGCGTCAGCGAGCGGAGGAGGAGCGCCTTCCGAATCCGTCGGGAGACCAAGGAAGGAATCCTAGATCACGTGTGAAAGAGCAGATCTGCCCTATCTTGAACTCCTGCGACCGTCGCGGGCTCCAGCGCGGAGCGCCGGTTTATGCGGTACGCCGAATAGCCCAGAGGTTCAAGAACTTCGTTTACCCGCAGGAAGGTGTTCGGCGCGCGAGTCGATCCCCGTGGACCGCGCACCTCGATGAACAGTGGCGGTGTCCGCCAGACACGTAGCGCTTGGACCATGCCCGAAACGACTCCCGGCTCGCCTCCCTCGACGTCTATCTTGATGAGGTTGACTTGCTCGGCCGGGAGTGTTCCCGCGTCTACCAGGTGGTCTATCGACTCGACTGCGACCTGGATGAGTGATGAATAGCGATCCCTCCGCTCCGGAACTTCGGCAACCAGCGAATGCGCATTTCCGGAATAGGCGAGGTGAAATCTCGTTGCTGTCGCTGGCTTTTCTGCCAGCGCGAGCTGCCGACACCGAACCATCCGATGGTCGACCAGGAGTGCGCTCTGGGAAAGGGATGCGAAAGCGGAGGGCTCGGGCTCGAATGCGTAGACCTGTCCGGCGGAGCCGACGCGCTGCGCAGCCAGGAACGCAAAAAATCCGAGGTTCGCCCCGATGTCAAGAAAAGTTCCCCCCGGGCGAAGAAATCTGTCGAGAACGAAGCCGCCACCGTTTGCCAGGTAGTGACGCCCGAACGCCGGGGTGAAGTAGTAGAAGTTTCGTTGAAACGGGTGATTCAGATTCAGCGAGAGCGCGGGGTTCCAATCACCGGGCGCCGCGACCGCCCAGACGGGTTCGCTCTCAGGGTGCCTGCTTCGGAACCCCCTCGACAATGAATCCAAGATCGACGAGAGGAATCCCGTTCCCCGGATGGTCGGGTACCAACGGGAGAGGGATCTCAGCCCGACCGCGAGCCGTGCGAGTTCCGTGCCCAAGGAGATGAATCCTAGTTCACGATTCGCCGCAAAGAGTCCCGGGCCGGGCTCGGCGCGATCCAAATCGGCTAGAGTCGGCCGAAGTCCCCTGGAGATCGCGCCATGCCCGTTTCCGCCGCCGACGGCAAACTGCTGATCCTCACCGCGGGGATGGGTGCGGTCTCGACGACGTTTTTCGCCGGCGTCGAAGCCATCCGGCGCGGCACCGCGTTGCCGATCGGCTCGATCAGCCAGATGCAGACGATCCGGCTCGGACGGCGATCGGAAGGACGCAATCCGAGGATCCGGGAGCTCGTGCCCCTCGCCGGGCTCGGCGATCTCGAATTCGCCGGCTGGGATCCGGTGCCCGACGACGCCTATGCCGCGGCGCGGCGGGCAGCCGTGCTGAACCCGCAGGATCTCGAACCGCTCCGAGACTTTCTCGAGCGGATACGCCCGATGCCCGCGGCTTTCGATCGCGAATACGTCCGTCGACTCGAGGGAGGAAACGTCAAGCGCGCGGCGAACAAGTGGGAGCTCGCGCAGGCGCTCCGCGAGGACATCCGGAACGCCCGCAGCGCTTCTGGAGCCGCGCGTACCGTCCTGCTCTGGTGCGGTTCGACCGAGATCTACCTTGCCGCGACCGACTGCCACCAGACGCTCGAGCGATTCGAGCGCGGCATGAAGGAGAACGATCCGGCGATCGCTCCCTCGCAGCTCTACGCCTACGCGGCGATCGCCGAGGGCGTGCCGTACGCCAACGGATCGCCGAATCTCTCCGAGATCCCGGCGCTCGAACGGCTGGCCGTCGAGCGGGGCGTGCCGATCGCCGGCAAGGATTTCAAGACCGGGCAGACTCTCGTGAAGACCATCCTCGCTCCCGGGTTCAAAGCGCGGATGCTGGGAATCCACGGCTGGTTCTCGACGAATCTCCTCGGCAACCGCGACGGCGAGGTCCTCGACGACCCCGACAGCTTCAAGGCCAAGGAAGTCACCAAGTCAGGAGTGCTCGACTCGATCCTCCAGCCGGAGCTCTATCCCGAGCTCTACCGCGCGCTTCATCACCGCGTGAAGATCAACTATTACCCGCCGCGAGGCGATTCAAAGGAGGGTTGGGACAACATCGACATTTTCGGGTGGCTGGGCTACCCGATGCAGATCAAGATCGATTTTCTCTGCCGCGATTCGATTCTCGCGGCGCCTCTCGTGCTCGACATCGCGCTCTTTCTCGACCTCGCGGCGCGCTCCGGGCGCGGCGGCATCCAGGAATGGATGTCGTTCTTCTTCAAGAGCCCGCACGTCGACGCTGGTCACGTCGCGGAGCACGATCTGTTCATCCAGCATTTTCGGCTGAAGAACACGCTGCGACTGATCGCCGGCGAGGAGCCGCTCACCCACCTGTCGGAGGACGACGATCCGGGCGCCTGAAGCGGCGCACGGCTCGGTCGGCGTCGTTCTCGCGGCGGGATTCGGATCGCGGATCACCGCGGCCGGCTACGAGGTCATCAAGCCCCTGCTTGCGGTGGCCGGCGTGCCCGTGCTGAAGCGGGCTCTCCGCCAGCTCGAGATGGCGGGCTGCGAACGGATCGTGGTCGTAGTGGGCCACCGCCGTGAGGAGATCGAGGCGGCGCTCCAGTTGTGGAAGCCGGATCTCCGGGCGCGGATCGAGACGGTCTTCAATCCCGAACATCGGCTCAAGAACGGCGTCAGCCTTCTCGTCGCGCGCGAACGGCTCGAGCGGCGGTTCTTGCTCGCGATGGCGGATCACGTCGTCGGCGGAGAAGTGATGCGGCTCGCCGGGGCTCACGTTCCCCCGCCGACCGGCGCGACCCTTCTCGTCGATCGTCGCGTCGACCGGGTTTTCGACATCGACGACGCAACCAAGGTGCGGACGGCGGGCGATCGCATCCTCCGAATCGGCAAGGAGCTCGAGGAGTTCGACGCGATCGACACTGGAGTCTTCGTGGGCACGACCGGACTCCTCGACGCGCTCGGCGAGGTCTACGCCGAAGGTGGCGACGCCTCTCTTTCGGAGGGCGTGCAGCGGCTCGCCGCGGCGGGCGCGATGACCGTTCTCGACATCGGCGACGGCTTCTGGCAAGACGTC
>ERZ1292633.3337-Hain-H41-02um-R1-3337-length-15720-cov-5_pt1 | contig 15720 bp, 11 predicted proteins | sample MGYA00564406_ERZ1292633 | MGnify/ENA primary metagenome ERZ1292633 (study PRJEB36523, sample SAMEA6512639) | groundwater metagenome | collected 2019-01-08 | study: AquaDiva: Metagenomics assemblies of 32 groundwater samples | reverse complement strand
CACGGACCATAATATGAATCTACTTTGCGCGACGCCAATGCGACGGATGCTCGTTTGGGGCCCCTACTCGTACTACGAGCAACGGCTGCGCCGCATGTCCGCGTTGCTGCATCCGGATGACCCGCTCCTCGCACTGGAAGACCCAAAGCCCGCCATGGAGGACAAGGCGCACATCGTCTTCAGCCAGCGCAACGTCGTCAACGCTGGCTACATCGCCGGTCAATTATTGAAGCTCAAGGCGGAGTCTCGCTTCGCGGTGATGCCCAATCACCACACGAATCCCGTTGGCTCGATCATCGCCCCTCATGCGGCCATCACCTCGGGCGCGGTGCTCGTGCAGCTGCATGACAATTTGTTCACCGATGAGCACGCGATCAACGTCATCGAGAAGCTCTGCGTCGAGGAGGTATGTGGTATCCTGGGCAAGAAGGCCGACTTTGACATGATTTTGAAGCATGCCGGTAACTTCGACGCCGATCAGTACGAGCACTTGAAGTGGGTAGCCCTTTTCGAAGATGGCATCGAGGAGCCCGCGACGGACGACTACCTCAAGAAGCTGGTAGCCGCGCTCGACTTAGAAGAAGTGTTTGTGTTCCGAGGCACGTTTGAATCGTGCTACATGACCACGTACCGCACCTTCAAAGGAGGCTTCCAGGGCATGGTTCCTCACGTGGACCTCTCGGTCGTCGGTGACCGTGGCGTGGCGGACGCCAAGACGCTAGGGAGCGGCAAGCGCGGCCGGCTGCTGCTCCGCGGCCCTCACGTCACGCCGTTCTACTACAACAATGGCGGCTTCATGACGGAGACCGTCGACGATGCCGGCTTCGCGGCCACGAGCCGGGAGGCCACCGTGGACAAGGCGAAGAATGCGGTGACCGTGTTCCAGACCCCGCAAACGTATTAGCCCGTCTTTCCCCCTCCTTCCCACTTTGGTCGCGACCAGCCATTCCCTTCACGGCAATGATGTGTTGTGTGCAGCATGACTGTGGTGTGTTTTGAGTGGAGCAGGCGTCGTGTTTCGAATTGACCGAAATGCAACACATCCAAAACCCCTTCGGGTTCGGCAGTGGTCACAAGAAAAAATCCGGTTTTACCGGTCATGTCGGCTTGATGTTGTTTTGTGATCGAGGTATGTCTTTTCTCAGGTTGATCTCTCTCTCACTCGCTCCCTCCGGCGTGGTGCTTGTGCTGGTTCATGGCGGCCACTTATCGAGACCGAATCGGCGCCTTCTATGCGAAGTACTGCCCGGACAAACCGCTGTCACACGTCGACTATCTTCTCGCGAAGTACGTGGGTCACGAGGAGGACATCATCGACGTGTTGAAGGAGAAGTACGGCCCCGAACCGGCATTGCCGATGGTGGGCTACGAGCAGCGAGTCGCGTCCCTCCTTCAGTCGGCGGCGACAGGTCACTCGCAAACAAACAGCGTTGGTAGTAGCGGCCACGGACGTGGCCCTGGAGGGTTGAGTCCTGTCGATCGCGCGACGCAGCACCTCCTGGAACGGTTTGCGGGCGTCGAGGACGTCCTGATGGAAGGACTTTCAAACCGGTATGGATCGGAGCCGCGTCTGAGGCTGGACGCAGACGACTACATGCGCGGTGACGAATCCGGTCGCCGGAATGGGGGTGGTGGGTTAGGAAACTCCTCCATCGACGCGCGCACGCGTGCGATTCCCTCAAATGACGCCGAATTCGAAGCCGCCCTACAATCGCGGCGGGCGGTGTTTGATCGCGACATGCGCAGCGTACACGCCGAGAAGGAGCAGCAGCGCGCGCTCGAAGCGCTGCAAGCAGTGTCGGAAGCCAAAGTCACCCTGCAGCATCAGGAGGTCGAGATTCAGCAGCTTAGGCTTGCGCTGTCCGCGCTGCAAATGCAAACCACTGCCAATGAGCAGGCACTCTCCACCAGCATTCAGCACGTTGCCCAGCAGCTGACGCAAGCAAAGCTGCGGCATCTAACCCTTGCGAGCACCCTGAATCCGCGAGTGGTGGCGGCCAGCGAGCTGAAGCAGGTGCTCCAGACGACGGCCGACACTGAGCGGGAGATGCAGCGAACGGTCGGCTACTGCCAAAAGCTAGCGGCAGTGGTTCGCCGGCACTTGCTGCTGTTCCCGCTCACGCCTATGCATGGCGCGCTGCGGCAGCTGGACCCAGCACTATGTGCGCGACTCGATCAGTAAGCCGCACGAGAGACGGTTCCGTGCTTCTCATTTCTGTACTTTTTATCTCTGGTTTCTTCATCGCCATGTTCAATCGCAAAGCAGCACGGCGTTGGTGTCAACCATTTAGTTTTTGATCCGGATGGACAAGCGAGTTGTAGGCAGAGTGACAAGGAGGAGCCAGCTGACGCTGGTTGATCGCATCATGCGGATGGATGACAGCGCCTCCTGCTGCGTGACACTTCGGGTCTCACGAGTCGAGCTGCATGAGACATCCCACGAGAGATACTTAGAAGTATAGTGCTCAATCGCAACCCTTCAAACTATTACGCATCACTTCGTCATGCGAACGGGTGTGTGAGTGTCCAAAGCGGTCGTTTTATTTGGCTTGATCCCGTCCCCGCGGTGATGATCACATCGCAACGTGCCCCACAAAAATATTGTGTTATCCCCCCCTCCCTTTTGGCAGTGTCCATGCCGTCGCAGGCGACTTTTGAGTACGCTGCTTCCAAGCCGTCGATGATGAAGGCCCGTCATTCTGGCATGCTCTTCGGATTGGCATTGCAATGGCTGCTAATGGCGCTGTGTTCGGTGCTGCCGATCCAAGCTCGGTGGTGTGGTCCATCAAGTCGTGACAGCGAAGCCAGCGTCGCCCACGCCAAAATGCCGTTGCGTGCATGGGGCGATGTCAAAGCTTTCCCGCCGAGCCTCGTTGCGTTAGGTTCGGTGGCATGTCCCTGCTCCGACCCCACCCTGTGCGCTCCTATCGACGCTCCAACCCGAAAAGAATTGGTCGCGTTTCAGGTGAATCGCACCAACTGGCATGGGTATCGCTGGGATCTTCTTACCACGGTGGTACTCTTCGACGGGCTTGACCCCGACATGCTGTGCCACGCTCATGCGCACGGTGTCCGCGTCGTGTGGGGTGCCACGTTCACTGATTGGCTCGGCAATGCCACGGCGCGCGACCTTTGGGTGGCGTCTTGGGTTGCCCAGGTTCGAGACAGCTTTACGGATGGCATCAACTTCGATTTCGAGTGGTTTGTGTGTCCAGATACGGCGGAGCAGGCAGGTTTGACGCTCCTCGTCACCTCGTTGAGCACCGAACTGAAAGCGGTGCTGCCGTCGTCGCAACTGAGCTTCGATGTCGTCTGGCGACCGGACGCGTTCGAGGACTACTACGACTACGCAGCGATTATCTCCGTGTGCGACTTCGTCGTCATCATGGACTACGATACGAGGCTGCAGGTGGAACCGCCATCGCCGTGCATCGCAGGCCCGAACGCGCCCTATCACACCCTTGTGATCGGATTGCAAGAGTACCTTGCGATTCCGGGCGTCGATCCCACCAAACTGGTACTCGGAGTGCCGTGGTATGGCGTCAACTATGGCTGTGTCGGTCCCACAGCGGTGGCTCCCAACGCGGCGAGGTGCCCTATCAAAGCGAAAGACTTTCGAGGATGTCCTTGCACGGATCAAGTCGGCGTCCAGTGGCCTTATTGGAAGATTCAGCGATTACTTCCGATCGCCAGTCGACCTCTCGTGCAAAATGTGTCTGGTGGATGGGCAACATTCAACTTTGTGGACCAGACCACCAACCAAGTGCATCAAATTTGGTTCGATACGCCTCTGGTGCTGCGGCACAAGTACCTGGCTGCCAAGCAGCGCCGCCTCCGGGGACTGTCTATGTGGACGGTGGATTCACTCGATCCAGTAGACGCGCCGCGAGAGACGGCCGAAATGTGGGACGCACTCACAGTGTTTTTTTAGTGTCCTTTCGAATCCGGCGTGCCTCGTTCGGACGTGGGGCTCGTGTGAGGCTTGGGCGTGGGCCAACCTCGCCAGCGGACGGACGCGACTTGTTTCTCCTCCTTTTCCATCGTCATGTTGCGTCACGACGAGAGAGTCCGAGAATCACACGGTCATGTGAGCGTCTCCTGCCGTCGTGTGGCGATGGAAACACACGCGTACAAATCGTGCTGTTTTGATTCATCCTACGATCTCCTCTCTCGTCGTTTTTTTGTCATTTTCCACTCTCGCCCTCTCTATCTCTCTCTCATTCTCTCTTCAGTTCGTGCGCAACATGGCTAAGAAGACGGCAAAAGAAAAGAAGGCCCTGCGCAAGCGATCGCGGGAGCACCTCGCCGACGTGCTTCACCGCCTCGCCGCGAACAGCGATGGCTCGGATGGCGAGGGCGACGAACTCTCGACGACCACGATGGTCGCCGCCGACGTAGCGATCGAAGAGGAAGAGGCCATTGGCGACGTCGCCCAGGCGTTCGATGCGCTTGCCGAACGCCACGGCGCGCGGGCCGGTCTCGCAGCCGGCATCGCAGCCGCTCGCGATGACCAAGGCGTCGGCGCCGGTGACGAGCAAGGGGCGTCATCGGACACCGCATTGAGGCGCCACGACGACGGCTTTTTGGAAGGAGACGACGCGTTGCATCATGGGAGCGACGCCGCCGCCGACGCCGCCTCCGCACGTCATCTGCGGCTTGCGAAGCGGCCCAGCATCGCGGAGCTGAAAGTCGCGGCCCGGTTCCCCGACAGCGTCGAACTTCACGATGAGGCGTCGCCCGAGCCGTTCCTGCTTGTCCACTTGAAAGGGTACCGAAATACCATTCGCGTCCCCCCGCATTGGTGCAAGAAGGGGTCCTTTTTGTCGAACGAAGTGAGCCGCGACGTCGTGGCGGATGACATTATGCCTCCGTATATCGAGAAGACGGGCGTCGCCGCCATGCGCGATCGAGCGGGAAAGGACGATGACCTCATTGCGCTCGCCCGTCCCTACCTCGAGGGCCATCCCAAGCCTGGCCTAACCGCATTCGGCGATGTCTTCTACGAGGGCAAGGACCTTCGAGCTCGTTTCCGGCGCTTCAAGCCCGGCCTCCTAAGCGACCGGCTGCGGCATGCGCTCGGCATGACCGCGCCCACTCACCCGCCTCCGTGGCTCTACGGCATGCAGGCCATCGCTCGGCTTCCGCCTGCCTATCCGGCCATGAGCATCCCTGGCTTGAACGCGCCCCTACCGGCCGGCTGCCGTTGGGGACGAGCCCGCGGGGAGTGGGGCGAGCCGCCGCGCGATAGTGCGAACAAACTGGTGTTCCCCAGCGTCATGGCCGTCGGTGGTCCTGCCGCCAGTCCCGACGACGCGGTGGCCTACTGGGGCGTGTTGACGGCGCAGAGTGTGGCTGCTTCCGCGACGTCCGTGAAAGCCCCAACGGCCCCTGCAAGCGAATCAGCCAGCGGCAGCAAGGGCGTCGCCGAGCGCATCGTGACGGAGCGAGTCGCCCCCACGCCCCTCCACATCCCCGCCATGGTGGGCTTCGCCGCCATGCCGCCTCATGCCGCCGCCCTCAACCAGCAAACCACCTTCGCCGTCGAAATGACGCGACACGCGGGTGGCTTAGGTGTCACCGGCGCTGGCATGGTCATGCCGGGGTGGGGTGACCCGTCCTCGATGCCCGTCGCAGGCATGATGCCCGGCCTTCTCCCCTCGCAAGTTGTGTTAGGCGCGCCAGTGGTGAATCCGGTACGCTCGGCGCAGCACGCGGCACTTCAAAAACTGTGAGAGAGACCGGTCGCAGGGGTCTTCAAAGGGAATTTCTGATGTCGCGTCCTGAATTGGATCGAATTTGAGACGCACCACGTTTTGCGTCCCTCCACAGCCAGGTCAATCGTTTTTCTCACTTCCTCTCTCTCTCTACGATAATTTTGACCGGCTGGCAATGACGTCAAAGTTGACGGGTGCCAACTTTGAACTCTACAATCCGCGCCACCGGAAGGACTTTGAGTACTTCGGCGCCATGGCGGGGGCGCTTTTCGCCGCGCGTCGCGACACGCCCGCCCACTACGACGCCATGGTGACTGAATTTGTTCGCCATCTTTCGTTGGACGGCGAGGCTCACACCGACAATGGCAACCTGGTGACGCTGCTCGAAATTGGCCTCGCTCAGATTGTGGAAGCGGAAAACGCCGCCAAAGCGGCCAAGCTCGCAAAGGCTAGTGCAGGCAAGAAGCCGCGCCCAAAGTTGGGGCGTGACGGCGGCGGCGACGAGGCGTATCTCGACCCGGAGGAGCAAGCAGAGTTGGACCGCAAAAAAAAGGCTGCGGCGGCGTCGGCTCAGGACGATGGCGGTGATGACATGCAGGCCGAGGTGCTGACCACCGAAGACATGGACAAGTTGGCCGCGGCGGCCAAACGGGAGGCGGAAGAGGAGTATGCGCGTCTTAAGGCGGAGCGTGAGCGGGATGAAAAGATCCGCCGCGATAACGAGGAAGTCCAGGCGCAGCTGCGTGCGAAGCAGGAGGAAATCCGGAAGACCCGCGCCGCTGAAGCCGCGGCGCAACTTGAAGGCCTCACAGCGTTTAAGCGGGACGATGACGAATTCTTGATGGGAATGGGCGGCAAGGGTAAAAAAGGGGGCAAAGGCGGGAAGAAGTAGTGTGCTCCCCTCTAGCACCCCTCCCTCGGGGGTTTCTGTGAGGACCCATCCAGCTCGTCGTCGTCCCACAACCCCGGTGCACATTTTATGCAGTGCACGAAATTGGCGAACCGAAACGTAGCATCCTAAGTCGGTGAGAGCTTGCATTCAGTCCATTTTGGGTTGGGTTGCTCGCGCTTGAAAATATGTTTCCACAGGCGCGCTTTTCATATCTGACTGCATTGTGGAAAAAAAATATGGACGGCTACGTCTTCTGGGCCGTCGTTTTTTTCCTGGGCACCGCCGTCGCCTCGGCCGCGACCCAGTTCTACTTCACGCGGAAGATTCTCTCCTCCGTGCCGACGCTCACGCGGCTACAGGTGCTGTTTGGCGTGTTCATTTGCCTCCTCCCCTTTCCGCTGCTCGCTCTTGACATTGACGCCGCGCTCGCCGCCAAGGACGCCATGGCCGCCGGGGCGACGGTGCCCACCGCGACGGTCACTTCGACCGCGTCGGACGGTTCGACATTGCAAGCAGGCGTGCCCGTGTCGTCCGCCGACGGCTGGATTAACGCCTGGTGGATGACGATGTTCTTCGGGACTCAGATCCTTGGTTGGATCACCCTGCCCATCGCGCAGTCCTTCGATGAATCGGGCGAGTTCACGCCCAAGGCGAAGTTCAAGTGGGCTATTAAAGAAAACATCCGACTGTACATCATCCTCGCCGTGGTCGCCGTTGTGCTCATGGGCTATCTCATTTTTCTCAAGGGTGTGCGCGACGTGGGCGGCATCGTGTCTCTATGCCTCGCCGCGGCGAACGCGTTCGGCTTGACGATCCTTGTCATCTTCCTGGGCAGCGGCGTGTTTGGCTTTCCTCGCCGGATGTGGCAGCTCGCGGATCCAAGGTGGCTGTTGGAGGAGGAATTCGTCGCCGCCCGGCTAATCAGTGAGGACCTTGACGCGGCCCGCCTCGACCTGTCGTCCTTGCGAGGCGAACTCGCCCGTATGGATCCGAGCGTCAGCGATCACGACCGGCCTTACTTCGTGATGATGCTGGAGAAAATTTCCTCCATCACGACGAACTACGGCGGCGGCGGGAGCGCGCTCGCCATCCGTGATGCGGCAGTGTCGTCGTCTGCGCGAGGTGGAAAGACCTACACGTCGCTGACCCTCATGAACATGGAACTTCGCAGGCTCGGCAAGCTCATTCGACGGCTACACACGCAGTTTCAGACCTCCGTTGCGATGTGCATCTCTCTGGACAAGGCCGCGGGTACCGGAGGATCGTGGTACTGGACCATCGGCCGCAAGCCGCTGCTCCGCCTCGGAGCGATCTGCGCTCTGTGCTTGTCGGTGTTTGTGTTGATCAATGAGATCTTGGTCCCCTTCAATCACATCACGGGCATCTCCCTGAGTTTGCTTCAAATATTCATCCGAAACCAAGCGACTCGTTTCATCGCGTCAATGACGTTGCTGTGTTACGTCGCATCGTGCGCGTTTTGGTCCACGGTCAAGTTCCGGGTCTTCGACACCTACGTCCTCGTTCCCGGGGTGACGGACGCGGCGTCGCTTTGCTTTTTCGCTACGTTTATGACGCGTCTCATTATGCCCTTGTGCTACAACTTCCTGCTGATGGCGGACATGGTCGGCGGCCAATGGGGCATCACGTACAGTCGCCTGTTCGGGGCGATGAACGTCGTCGACCTGCTCGGCGTGTGGTTCAACCGGTTCATGCCCTTGTTCATCCCGATCATCGCCGTGCTCATTGAGCTGGGCATCATCCACAGGATGCTCGCCTGGGCAGGGTTTGAGAGCTTCGAGGTCTCGAGCGAAAGCAAGATTCTCCGCCAACAGCAAATGGGGGAGGGCCGCGCGATCGTCATGCGCCATGGGAACGTGGAGCTGACCGCCGTGACGACGATTGCGGCCGAGGGCGGTCAGGGTGTCATGTCCGGCATCGCGCATGCGGTTACGAACGTGGTGGCACCGAGCGACCCCGAGCGCAGCCGCGAAGAAAAGGCGAAGAAGTACGCCGAATGGAAGGCCAAGCAGCAGCCAAGCGGCAGTGGAGGAAACGGCAAGGAATCGGATTGATCAGAAAAGTGTGAACGTGTCTTGTATCCAAGACCAGGAGAACTCACACGAAAGGCGTTTGCTTCTTCACGCGCTATTTTGAGGTGCGTTGTACGCAGTGAATTCAAGCCGGACTTTAGAACGGGCTTCGCCAAACGAGCCGGCGGTTCGGACGGCCATCGCGAGACGCCGGTACGTGGTGTTGCTTTGCCGCTGCAACATTCTGAATTCAGCATGTCAGATCGTGGGGCACATGTGACACATGACGTTCGCTACCCCATACTGGTTCCATTTCTTGTTCCATTTGTTTCGACGATTGCAGCCTGCTGACACTACTGTCTCTCTCGCTCTCTCTCTCTCTCTCTCTCTCTCTCTCTCTATCACGCACACACACACTCTCTCAAACGATTGCAAAACAACATGGCTCAGACCGTCCGGAAAACAGTGCGAATGACTCTCGACGCTCCATCAAAGCACTGTTTTTGCTTCTGATGAGACTTGGGATGACGTGCGTAAAGCGCTGGCGATTCAGGCGGCGCAACTGGGTGAAACAGCGTCCAACGATGGTGAACCGGAACTCGACGCGGACGCTGAAATTTTAAGCAGTTGCCCATCGTCCGCGGCCATGGTTATTATTCTTAAAACGTTGCCGTACGCCGTCCCAGCAACGTTGGCGGAGATGTCCAAGGTTCAAAAATGGCTCAAGGAGCGAGATCTGTGGCCTGCCACTTGCGAGCAGCAGCAACGCTTTCTGCGTGCCAGTGTCGCGGCCTTAGTCGGTGTTCAGGAACTGGACCGCAAGACGACCTACGACGAAATGTTGTTCATTGTTGCGACCTTCCGAAAAACGCCACCGTCTTCTGGAAAGCCACGCGAGGATCCCTCGTCCCCTGGAGATGAGGATGTGAAGTCAAAGCTGGAGATAGCAAGACAGAATTTGGAGCAGGACTCCAGCTATGGTCAGGGTCCATCCGTGTTACAGACGATTGCCGAGTGTGTCGTTCTGATTGTGACTACACTTGTTGGCATTTCCGGACGCTCGCTGCTCAACATTTCAAACGCCTCGACAGGATATAAGCTGGCCACGGTGCACAAACGTTTCCGGAAGCAGTTTGTCATGTTTGCACTCGACGACGCCCTTGACCGGTTCAACGCGGACTCCACAAAAATTGCCGGATTCGGCGTCACTTTTGTCATTGTGCATGTGGCGCTGGTGCTGTTCGACTTTTCTGACTTTCTTCCGGCTGGGTCGTCTCCGTTCATGTCCCTCACTTGGGCCTTCATCGGGAGTGCCGTCGTTGGGTTGGTGGCTGTACCAAACTTGGTGAAGGTGATCAGCAACTTACGAGTGCTGCTCTGTCTCTTCGTGGGTACGACCCCCATTGTCAACCTTTGCAACTTCTTTCCGCTCCTCGTGTCGATGTACTTGAGTGCCAACAGAACATCACCACCGCTACCACAACGTCAGTCCCTTGTCCTGCACCTGATGAAATCGGTCACCGGGCTTGTGGGCTGCTGTCTTCCTTTCCTTGTTGGCGTCGCACAGCCGCACCAAGATCGTGACGATGATCAGGTACCCAACGGCGATCGCGAAACACACAGAAACCAGCGACCAACCTTCAACTCCGGGAATTGGCTGGTTCAATTCGGCCATGTAGTTCACACTGAAGTAAATGGAGCCGAACGAAAGGGATGTGCCCCTTCCGTAGAGGATTGCGCAGCTCCACTCCTCGGCATTATCTTTGCATCAATACACCCCCCCCCCCCCTTTATTTCCCCTATGGTACCTACGTCCCCCATCGAAAGTATCCCCTCTCCCAAGGATTTGCATGCTTCCACAATCCGAAAAAAAGAAGACATACGCCGCTTCGTTCGCGGCACACCCGGAACGGAACAAGGCCGTTTGACAGCAGTTCAAACAATATTTGAAACCTTTTTCTTTGAATTTGCCCTTCCAGATGATCATTCAATTGGGAGATTGAAATCATCGGACTACTGCCATTTCTTCGAAAGTGGGGTCGTCTTGACGCGATTGATGAACATTAGCAATCCTGCGCAGACGAGGGCCCATGCTGGCTGCCAGTCTGGATGCACGTCGCGCATGCACCACACGGTGCCTCCCCAAACCACGATCAACATCGCCGCCGTAGCCGGTCGCGTCGTCGCTGACAAGGCGGTCAGCGTCAGCAACGCGCATATCGACCAGCTGCGGATGTGTGCTCGTGCTGTGGGGCCAATGTGCACACAGCGCGCAACGTACTCACTGAGCAACGTGGTGGGGCCCAGAGCCCACACCATGGGGACCGCGAAAATCATCGTCGCGGTTTTGGGCTCAATGTGTGGGGATAACAGTTGTATTCCGACTCCCGTCGAGTGCCACGAGAAGATGGCGAGAGAGAAGGCCGAACACGCAATGCCTTCGTTCGATTCGGCCGCTGTAAGACGCCACTGATCCAGGATTCCCATCGCAGCCACCATGCCGGCGACGTGACCCTCGATAGTCTTTGCTGCTGGCCCAAAACACGTGGCGTACATCCCGAATAGGACCGCGGACAACGTAAGTGCGACGCGCCAACGAAGCAGCAACACGTGCTCCTCCGCTTGGCACTTCAGGCGCTTGCACCCTCCGATGATGTTCCACCATTCGCTTCCCGTCAGGGCCGAACATCTCGCTTGGCACGTTCGCGAGCACCGATGCCGCGAGCTTCGTCGCGAGGTGAGAGAGAGTGCCAGCGAGAACAGCCAGAATCGCATTCTTCAAAGCGGGGCTCTTTTTTCGAGTGACGGTGAATTGCGTGCGCATTCCAGATATCCACGAAAGCAGTGGCACCCGAAGCACAAATGCCGTGACGACCGAAGTCGACGACAGGCTCTCCAACGCGCTCATGTACACCAGCGGACACAGTATCCAAGCGACGAACGACCGCATGCACGCGACGTTCCAGGAATCGAACACGCAGGTGACAAGTAAATCTGCATTTGTCGCCACGATCAAGGCCCGGCCACAAAATCCATTTTGATACCATCCCGCGAACGTCGCCAGTGACGTGGTCGGCCATGTTCGCGCGCGGCGTCTCAACCAAGTTGCGAACGACTTGTACGCCAGTCTGGCGGATCAGTATGGCCACATGCAGCAAAATGTGTTAGGCGACGCCACGCTCAAGGGTCAAGAAAACGGCTGGATGATTTTTTCGCTGCAAGATGCGGGGGTCGGCCACGTATCTGTACCATGGCACCAACCCCTTGGTCGTGAAGAGCATCCAAGAAAACGGCTTTTTACTGCCCGGGGAAGCGACCACGGACGGTGTCACGATCCGCAACACGGGTGGTGCTTGTGGTGCGGTGGGTTCGCAGGCACCCATCTACATGTCGCCGAGTCGCACATACGCGACCATGTACTGCGTTCCGGTGAAGGGCCGCGATGCGATCTTTGTGATGGCGATCGGTGTGAAGGCGACGGCCGCGCCTTCCAAAAAACAGGGGCATACAATCCCCCATATCTGGAAGTAGGAGTGGGGGAAAATCGACGGGGATTGCGGCGACGACTTGGAGTGGCTATACTACGACAAGCAAGCGTTGTTGCCATGCGAGCTGCATGTTCTCGCCGTACCGTGCTCCAAGATACCGCGTGAATTCAAATTTAACCCAAATTTTGACCCCTTCAAGCTGGTCGTCGCCGTGGTTCTGAAGTGCGGAGCTAATCCACGAAACTGGCCGGACGTGGAGGCCCTAGCGACGCACTATCATTCGTGCATGAATCAGGTAGTGCCACTTCACGCAGTCACTCACAGAACGAGATCCAGCAACTAACTGGGGTGTCCATCAACCAGGCCATGTCATTGCTGCTTCGTATGCCGAAGGATTCACAGCAGGTCTTGATGCCGGCGATCCCAACGTCTCTGATCGGAAGCCGCGGCTTGGACTTATCCATGGTTCGCTGCAGTGTTCGTTCATGACGTTCGTGTTAGTTGCAAAGAGCTTCTGGTAAACGACCTCATGCATCGTGGAGGGGTCCTTTTTTGGCATTTCCTTTCTCTTTGTTTGGGACTCAAACGTTGTGTGAAAAAACTGTTTTCGGGGGAAATGTCATTGTTGAAATAATTTTTTTTTGACGCCACAAAATTCGTGTGAGGATTAATTGTCGAAACGTTCGACCCGTATCGGGCATCCAACTTTGGAAACCGGGTACACTTAAGTATGACAATGCTCTCACCAAACGTCATCGAACAGGCGTTGGACAACTTCTCTCTTTTGTACGTTACTTTTGTAATACTAGCAATAAGGTAAAGCGGTCCCATTCCCGAAGACGGCAATTGGTGGCGAAGAGCCGTCGCCTTGGTACGCGTAAGGATGCTCAAGCCACTGGCGACGGTGGCGTTGCTCGGCGCTCATGTCATCCGACCCGATCGCAGCGCGCGTGACTCGATACATTCACTTCACCCGACAGACGGCAAACGTCACCCTCCTTCCGTCGCTGGCCACGTTTCCAGCCGCAACGCCAAGCGAGCGGATGGCATGTCGGTCAGCATTCGCTCGGGACGATCCGGGGGCGATGCGCCCGCCGCCGCGGCCGCGGCACTCGTCGACGAGTCCGAATTGACCGCGATGGTCGACGCGATATTTGAGTCCTGTGGGGGAAGCCTTGCGCGGGGGCGAGTGTCGCCCCCGATTGACGCCGGCAGCCTCGTGGCCAACAACGCCGCGGGATGGAGCGCGCCCGCCGCGGCAACGATGGACTTCTTTGCCTCTCTCGGGGTGACGTCATCGTTGCCGACTGCGATCGCGCCAGCTGTCGTGTCTAGTGGTCCCTCCGAATCGGGTGAGACGGCTCCTCCTGAACGACGACTGTCGGCGTCGGCTCGTCGACGATCGTCGGTCGCGACGACCGCATGTCGGCCGACGGTTTCGATGCCTGCGCCCATTGTGCCCGTCACGCGCGTCGCCAACGACGACCCGCAAGCTGCCCGCGCCGGGCATGTATCGTCGCTTTCCAGCTTTCGGACTCTCCTCTGTCCGTTGCTTCGCGCGACGTTTCTCGCAAGTGCGCCACTTGGCCCCGCGGCGACGCCAGCGGCCGTCGAAGCCGCCGACGCCGCTCAGCAACGCAAGCACATGATGGAGTCGCTGGATCGCATGCGCAGCGGCGGGGGGATGCACGGCGGGCCGCCATCCACCCCGGGCGCGGTCAGCGCCGCTGGCATGTCGTCGCGACGGGGCCTTCCGCCAGCGGCTCGCAGCGACGCAAACAGCATCGCCTCCGCGACACCGCAGTCCTACTATGTCGTTCATCCGCAGCATCCCCAGTGCGTGGTATTGGACCCGCGGGACGATGCGGACTCGGATAACGACGCGGACGCGGATGTGAGTCCGGAGAGTGTCGCCATCAAGCGCCGGGCCATTACCGCCATCGAAGGGCACTACAACCGCATGGAGAAGCGAGCGGCGACGACCCTGACGCTCGTGCACCGCTGCATGGACCCGAGCCGCGTGGACCCATTGCAGGACATCTACCGGGGCGATGGCACCTGGCTCGACCCGCTCATCGTGTTGAAGCCCAACGCGAAGCGCATCCCGACGGGCAGCGTCACGCCGTTGATGGCGATCCGGGAAGAGATTCGACGCCAGCAGGAAATCGCCGAGCTCTATCGACCGAAGGACCCCCCGTACCGGGGTGCTCTAGGCGAGTTGGCCATGAAGCACGAGCGACTTAGCGATAACTCCGCGTCGCCGCCGCATACTCGCAGTATTTTAGTCAAACCGATGATGAATGATGCGGAGTTGGATGCGAAGAGTGCTACGCCGCTGAGCCTGAACGACGACGTAGCTCGCGATCTTGCCGAGGCGAACGACGCTGTTGTTGGCTCCGGACGACATGACAGTGAGCTCTGCGGCCGCCTCGCGGTGCCGCCGCCGCTCACTGATGTTGCGTCGCCTTCGAGCCAACTGCTCCTTCTTCCTAGCAGCAGCTCCACCCCGAGCGGCGCTCCAACCGATGCCGCCGACAAGGACCACCACGCCGCCGCACCGCCAGCCGCGGCCGTTGCGCTTTCTCCTATCCGCGGTCGGCTGCATCGTGGCGCAAGCGGCTGCGGCCGCTTGGCGTACATGACCATGGTCCGTTTCGTCGTGATCGGCGACGGCACGTCATCAAGTCGCGGAGGTGGCAACGATCGACTGAACGTCCTCTCGTCAGACGCGTCGGGGAAGGCGGCGGCGGCGGGGTGGGAATCCAGCGTGCCAGCCGACGTATTGTTGGCCGTGACCAATTTTTCCGAGTTGCTCGACGCATTGGACCTACTCTTGTCCGAGGCGCACAGCGACGGCCATGTGGATCCGTCCGCGCGAGCAGTTGGTGTGCGGGAGACCACCAGCGCCGGGGCAGGCGGCGATGGAGCGATTCTCACAGCATTGGCACCTTTCCACGCTGCGGTTCAGCAGGGCCTCGACCGAGTCGCTCGTCTCTCCCAGACCGTTAGCGGCCGGCACTTGCTCTTCTTGCGCAGCTCGGCGGCCGCTAGGGGTCGGAACACTGACACGCTCGTTGGCACGCGACGTCGGCAAACGCTCACTATCGCGACCTTTGTGGTTGAACGTTGCCGCGCGCGCGTTGGTCTCCTCGGTGCGGATGAATTCACGCACACGGGCCGCATCACGTCACCCGCAAACTGCGTGGTTTCCGCAGCGGCTTTGGATGAGCGAGCAGACGCCGTGGAGTGGAGCCATTGTAGACTTGAACTGTGATCAGTGCAACACGAAAAGGGGCACCTCCCTCGGCCCTGGTTGGTGTGAGTTCAGCAGTTCAAAAAAAAGAAAAGTTGGCGTTCGTTGTGCAGAATTGGGGCTTGTTTGTTCTCACCTGTTTCCAAGACCTCTTGGTGTGCCAAAATCGGCTTGAGTGACGGAGATGGCCGTCGTGCTGCTGCCGCTGGCGCCGTCCACGGCCTACGACGACCGAAAGGCGATGCTAGCGGCCGCGTCGCCGGAGGCCTACAAGCTTGCCCGAGACCGGCAATTCAGTGAATCGACGACCGTCTACGTGGGCAACATCAGCTTCTACACGACC
>ERZ1292633.3335-Hain-H41-02um-R1-3335-length-15720-cov-25_pt1 | contig 15720 bp, 12 predicted proteins | sample MGYA00564406_ERZ1292633 | MGnify/ENA primary metagenome ERZ1292633 (study PRJEB36523, sample SAMEA6512639) | groundwater metagenome | collected 2019-01-08 | study: AquaDiva: Metagenomics assemblies of 32 groundwater samples | reverse complement strand
ATGTTTCTGAGGCCAGGCCGTTCGTCGATCAGCGTCAACTTTGGGAAGGCAATTCAGTCCTTCGTGGTCAGCCCCCCGTCGTGGACACCTCTTGCGATTCTTATGAACCGCGTTCTCGTTCTTAACGTTGCCGGCCTCACACTCGACTTGCTCAGCCGGGATGCGCCGAACCTGACGGCACTGGCCAGGCAAGGCGGCGTGCGACCACTGACGACGGTCATGCCTGCCGTCACCTGCTCCGTTCAGGCCACGTTCACAACCGGCCTTTTGCCGTGTGAGCACGGCATCGTGGCCAACGGCTGGTATTTCCGCGAGCTGGCAGAGGTGTTTTTCTGGAGACAATCCAACCTGCTCGTCGAGGGCGAGAAGATCTGGGACACTGCGAGAAAACTGGATCCTCAGTTCACCTGCGCGAAACTCTTCTGGTGGCACAACATGCATTCCTCGGCGAATTTTACAGTCACTCCGAGGCCGATTTATCTCGCCGACGGAAGGAAGCTGCCTGATATCTATACGCAGCCGTTGGGGCTCCGCGAGGAACTAAATCAGCGGCTCGGCGAATTCCCCCTGTTTCGCTTCTGGGGGCCGGGAGCCGACATCGTCTCGAGTCAGTGGATCAAGGACTCTGCGCGATATGTCTATGACCAGCACAAGCCCACGCTCACCCTAGTCTATCTGCCGCACCTCGATTACAACCTGCAGCGCCTCGGTCCCAACCATCCGGCGATCCGTGACGATGTACGCCGGATCGATGCCGTCTGCGGCGAACTCATTGAGCATGTGCAGAAGGATGGCACGCATGTCATCGTGCTTTCCGAGTATGGGGTCACCGAGGTGAGCGGCCCGGTGCACATCAATCGTGTGTTGCGCGAGGCCGGCCACCTGACGGTGCGCGAAGAACTCGGCCGGGAGTTGTTAAACGCGGGGGCATCCGAAGCGTTTGCTGTGGCCGACCACCAGATTGCCCATGTGTATGTGAAGTCGCCCGGCAGGATTCACGAAGTCAAACGTCTGCTCGAAGGTGTGCCGGGTGTCGAACTAGTGCTCGATGAAGATGGCAAACGACGGCATAGCCTGGATCATCCACGTTCAGGCGAACTGGTCGTGCTTTCGCAGGCAGATAGGTGGTTCACTTACTATTATTGGCGCGACGACAGCCGAGCGCCTGATTTTTCGCGCACCGTGGATATCCATCGGAAGCCCGGCTACGACCCGGTCGAGCTGTTCATCGATCCGATGTTACGCCTGCCGAAATTTCACATTGCCAGGCGGCTGCTACAGAAGAAGCTGGGGTTCCGTATGCTCATGGACGTGATCGGGTTGGATGCCACGCAACCCAAAGGGTCGCATGGGCGCATGACGGACAAGGCGGAACAGGGCCCGTTGTTTATCACCTCGAACGCGGATTGGCTGCCGCCAGGCTCGGTGGCCGCGACGGACGTGAAGACGCTGATGCTGCGCCATGTGTTCGGAAATCAGGTTCCAGGAACGAACCGGTGAGCCAGGCGAGTGAGAAATGCCCCACCGGCGACCATGGCCGCGAGCTGGGGATCACCGGCCAACGCGATCAGTAATGCGTCGAGAAGGGCGATCCCGGCAATGAGTGTTGAAACTCCTTCCCGAATAGCCATCTGAGTTCCCTTCATCAGCCGCCACAGGGCATAGATGACCCATGCAACAAAGCTCATATAGATCACCGCTGGTCCCATGCTGCGTAGCGCTTCAGGGAGGCCATAGACAAACGGCGCTGCCTGGAACGCCAGCGGCCAGAGATTCGTCAGACGTGCCAATGTTTCCTGCCGCGCCACGTAGCTCAACCCGATGACGTAGGCCGCCAGCAGACCTGTTCCCCACCACACCTGTTGAGACAACTCGGGGGCGACGGCCAGGGCTGTGGTCAGGTAGACCTGCGCCCGACAGAGGCCCATCAAGAGCGGGCCGAGCGGATTGCCCTTGTGGTGCGCGTTGTAATAGACGATGGTCGTCGCCAGACAGAGCCCCGCGATCACCGGCGGCCATCCCAAGCCTCCCTCTATTCCATATCCCACGACGATCAACAGCAGTTCACCGGCACCGAGTCCCAGGAACCCCATTGTAAAGACGGTTCCGGCTGCGACGGCGCCGGAGGGGATAGGCCGTTGCGGGTAGGTAGCGGCGTCGAAGTGCCGATCAAACGCGTCGTTCAAATACATGCCGGCCATGTAAAAAAGAGAGAGGGCAAGGAGGAGAAGGCCCAGCGGGACTGGCGCTGGTGTGGAGCCGGCCAGTACTATGCCGGCCAAGACATTCGTCCATACGGTAGGGAGATTCGAGACGCGGCCAAGCCGAAGGGCGACTGCCAGGTTCATTGTGTGAGCGATTCTATCACCCATTGCATCTCACGGGTGATGGCATCGACCACTGGCATTCCGCGATACTCTTCAGGAAGGACGTCCCAGGTATAGGTTTCGATTTCCAGGTGGGCCGTCGGAGTCTGTTCGACTTGAAGCCGGAGCAGGCGAGAGAGGAAGGGCTGTGTATTCTCAAATGGGCCGAGCCTATCGAGGAACAGTGGGACATGAAAGTGAATGCGCCATTCTTTTTCATCGGAACCAGTCGCTGGTTCATGGCCGGCATTGTCGAGCGCCGGTGGCAGATCTTCATAACGGATCAATTCCTTGCCCCGGCGCTCCACGACCTGGTGCAAGTAGGTCGATTCGGCGAATGGACGGAGTGCGGCGAGTGTATCGCGATCGACGTGCGGGAGACGGAGGCCTGTGCTGAGCTGGATCTTTGCGATATCAATACCGGCGGCTCGGAGTCCTGAGAGAGCCTCGTCCGGATCCTCAAACTCCACCGCGGCATGGCACGCGTCCAGGCATACGCCGAGGTGCCGATGAAGGGCTTCTTCGGCCTGGCCGGCCGTGAGGCCGGTCAGTCTGGACAGAGCTGCAACTGCCGACGGTGAGAAGAGATGATTCTTAAAGAAGGTGACTGTGTCGGAGACCGTTTCGAGCAGACAACAAGGTTCCGGCTCCAACGCACAGACAATGCGCCGGCCTGTCTCTTCTTTCAGTTGGTGAAGGGTCGCGGCATGCTGCAGAAGCCTGCCGGCTATGACGGAGACATCGCCCGGTGATCGGACGCGCGGCTTGAACGCTCCTGGAACTGTACTGATGCTGCCATCGATATCGGAATGGTCGGTGAGTAAGGCCGTAAGGATATGCGCCAGTTGGTCCGCATAATGAAGCCTTTCCTCGTCGAGCCAGTCCGGCAAGTAGACCTGCTCTTTGATCCGTGCCCCATGAAAGGCGCCGTGAGGAAACCCATTGATCGTGAATACATAGAGATTGTGGTCCTTGAGGAACGTGTGAAAATCACTCAACGTATTCGGTTGGGAGAGCTCACGTGCCGCCTGGCCCGAGAGCCGCAAGCCGATCCCAAAAGCGCAATGGTGAGCGACGTTGTCACGGACTCGCAGGACATACTGTTCGAGGTTACGGCGGATCTCGATCCAGGTTTCCCCCGGATGGATGTTCGTGCAGTAGGTGAGGTGGGGGCGGCCCGCTATTTCGAGGCGCATCGGCTCAAATGCCTCTTCTTGAGCCAGGAAATCACTCGCCGGACCACGGCGTGATCGATCCGATCGACCTCAGTGCCTTCGCCGATCCGTTTCAATAAGGTGATGCTCAGGTTGCCGCCGATATGTTCGGTGAACTCGTCCAGGCCGCGGAGAATCTTCAGTTGCCCGTCCGGTCCCTTCAGAGCAAGTGCGCGATGCCACGACGGAAGTCCCAACCCATCAAGCAGGCGTAGGATCCGATCGAGGGCCTGATCGCTCAACAACCCGATCTCCGCCGAATATCGCGAATCGATGGCGATGCCGATAGCGACCGCTTCCCCATGGTGCAGCCGGTACGAGGTCATCGATTCGAGTCTGTGTGCAGCCCAGTGGCCGAAATCGAGGGGCCTGGCACTGCCGGACTCGAATGGGTCTCCGGCACAGGCAATATGGTTAAGATGCAGGGCCGCGGACCGCTTAATAAGACTTGCTACCATGGATGGTTGATGAGACCGCAGTGAGATTGAATGATCAAGAAGCCAGTCGAAAAACTCCTGATCGCGTATCAGCGCCACCTTAACGGCTTCGGCCATTCCGGAGATGAGATGCCGGGGTGGAAGCGTGCGAAGGAAATCATAATCGTTGATCACTGCAACCGGGACAGTAAATGTACCGAGAAAATTTTTAACCTTAAACCTATTAATCCCTGTTTTTACCCCCAGCCCTCCATCAGCCTGGGACAGAAGAGTTGTCGGCACTCGAACATTCCGCACACCTCTATGTGTCGTAGCGGCGGCGAATCCAGCCATATCAAGAACGGCCCCGCCTCCGATCGTCAAGACAACCGAGTGACGGTCAATATGAAAGTGATGAAGCTTTTTGTGTATCTGTAAAGGCCAGTGCAGGGCATCCTTTATCCTCTCCCCCCCGGGAACACGAAGAGGCGGAGCAACGAGTTTCATGGAATCCCGATGCGCGGTAAAATAATTTCTCAGCTCACTGGGTAAGGTTGGACGAGCTTTCGACAGTCCTTCATCCACGATCGCAAATACCCTACGCAACTCACTTGTCTTGTTGAGGCAAATGGCATTCACCAGTATTCGATTAGACAGCGCCAGAGCCCTGTTCGTAAAGTGCACATTGTACGCGAAGGGCACACTGAATCTCTGGACAATGACCTCGTCCTGTAATTTTAGGGAATAACAATCCGCGATCCGGGACAACGTATCTCCTCTCAACCCCACTTGATTCTCAAAGTTAGTTCATTTTCTGCAAGGACGGCATAGATCGAAGAGGGAAGAGCGTTATCACATGTGGCCCGGCCATAATTACCGTTTGGCATGCAATGCATGCATCTCACCGTGATGAATGGCTGCACGGGATTGATGGTCCCTTAGTAGTCCATTTCATTTGTTACACGGATCTCTCTTGGTCTCTTGAGCCGTCCAGACACCAACCCCCTGACGGTATCACGGTGGCTTTTCAATACCCATACTCTCCGACTTGTACGCCTCGGGCGTATTGTCAACGGAGCCATTTATAGGCGATCCGCTTCAAAGCGCTGAATGGTTTCTTCCAACTGCAGGATCGTAGCCCCCATTCTTCTTGCAGGGATTGAATCCTATCCAACGTTTGACTCTGCAGAACGTTATCCGCGATCAACTCAAAGTTGATCGCTGCTTGTTCAGCAGTCCTCGTCCCAACTATTACCGTGGAGGTCTCTGGAAACGAGAGGGGGTACCGTGCAGCAGCAAGCAACATTGATCCCGCTTCTTTTTCGAGAAATCGAAATCGTTCTGCAGCTTCAACCGTCCGGACAATATCTTTTCGGCTCCACTGGTGTCGTTGATCATGTTGGTCAGAGAAAATAGAATCTTTCGTATATTTGCCGGTGAGAAAGCCACTGTTGAGACATGAGCGGATGATGACGCCGATTTTTTCATCCCTGACCCGTTCGAGTTTTGCAAGGTACGGGTCAGGGTCCAAAAGGCTGAAGGCAACTTGGAAACCATCGAGATCGGTGTGGTCCAACACGTAATCAATATCGCCGGCATTGTATAAGGAGACCCCGATGAATCGGGCTTTCCCTGACGCTTTCAATCGATACAGATCGTCGTACAGCTGGCGGTCTTGTTCTCGAGGGCACCAGTGAAGTTGATAGAAATCGATGGTGTCGATCCGCATCCGCTTGAGCTGTTCTTCGAGAGTGGCGACAATTCCCGCTTTCTGTCCCGAATACTTTGTCGCAATGAGCCAGCGGTTTCTTCGACCTTGAAGAAATTCTCCCAGAACAAGTTCGGAGTCACCGTATACGAAGGCTGTATCCACAAAATTGCAGCCGAGCTCTTCCGCTTTGGCAAGCGCCCGAAGAGAGTCCTGCCGGTCCACCGCACCGTAACTGGTCCCGCCGATGGCCCATGCACCAAAACCCACTTCCGAGACCTTCATGCCGGTTGATCCGAATGACCGGTACTGCACTATCGGTTACCTTTCATTGAGCTATACCACTTGTCTCTCAGTTCAACCCCGGAGGGAAGAGAGAGCAAGAGGTAATCTGAGTGCGGCAAAACCTACCATTTTAATGGTTCAACAGACTACTTGGATCCCGGTGCAAGCTGGTAGACAGCCCCCTTGTGATCGAGCAAATAGATCTCCCCATTCTCGTCCTCTCCGAAAGAGGAGATAGCCGCATTGGTTTTGAGAACCCACGGTTCGCCCTTGATCTGTCCGCCCTGGGCCGTGCGAACCGAAAAAATCTCGCCGCTGCAGAAGTCCCCGTAAAGGTAGGTGCCGATGAGAGCCGGGATAGCGCTACCCCGATACACATACCCTCCAGTGATGGAACAACGGCCACCCTGATGGTCATACTCAAGCAGCGGAGAAGTAAAGTTTTCCTTCCCGCAAGGCTCCGGAAGGTTAAAACAGTGAAGCCCTTCCATGACCCGCCAGCCGTAATTTCCGCCCTTCCTCACGACATTGACTTCCTCCCATTTGTTCTGTCCGACATCGGCCAGCCAAAGATCTCCGGTTTCTCGATCAAACGAAAAGCGCCAGGGATTTCGCAATCCTATGGCGAAGACTTCAGGGCGTTCTTTGCTTCGTATAAAAGGATTGTCTGTAGGAATGCCATAGGGGGCCAGATTACTCACGTCGATTCGAAGCAGTTTTCCCAATAGTTCATCCTTGTTTTGGGCGCGATTTTGCGGATCACCCCCGGATCCACCATCCCCCATGCCGATATAGAGATACCCGTCGGGGCCGAACGCGATCATGCCGCCATTGTGATTGGGATAAGGCTGGGGGATCAAAGCCAGTATCCGTTCCTCACGTCCCGCACGGTCCACCTGTTCGCTTCGATGGTACTCCGCGATCACGGTAGCGCCGTCATCCTTTCTTGTGTAATTTACGAAGAAGCGCCCGTTAAGGCGATACTCGGGATGGAATGCCAAGCCCAAGAGTCCTTGTTCACCTCCGAAAAGGACGCGCTCCTTGATATCGAGAAACGGAATCTCCAGCAGTTTTCCTCTCTCCAATATTCTGATAGTCCCTGGTTGCTCGACGATGAATAACCGTCCCGACTGGTCCCTGGCATGGGTGAGAAATACAGGGGACTTGAGGCTGGGCGCAAAGGATAACGTTGAAAGGACGCCACGAGACACAACGGGGAGCAATGTCACGGAAGGCCGCGCCTCTTGAGCCAAAACGGCGGGATGTGCAGAGAAAAGGAGGCCGCCCACTGCACAACAGGCTGCGATATAAGATTTCATCAGCGATCACTAACCCCTTCCTCGGTGAGGGGCATTCTAAGCTTTAATGAGCGCCAATTGAAATGGTCACCCACGTTCTACGGATTACGACGTGGTCTGGTATCCCGTGGATCTCCGTGGATTGAGAGGGGAGGGGGAGCTTGCGACGTTACCGGTTTCCTGAATGGCTATTTCTCTGAAAATGGCTTTCCTGAAGAATCGCGCACCGTAGACCCTTCGAAAAGGCACAAAACCAAATCGAAGGTGGGTATTCATGGAAAGGCGATTTTCTTGATTAATAAAAGAAATGACGGTATCTCTGCCGAGTTTCCCCATCAGATCGAATGAGTACAGCTTAAGTTTTAACCATATGCCATTCATTCTGTATTCAGGAAGGATGTACGCATCGTACGCATAGAGCGCATTCGGAGGAATAGTGATTTTATACAAATGCCGTTCTTCAAAATGAAATGGTTTGTCACTGAGCCATTCGTACGCCACAATTTTTCCGTCGACGATTGCAACAGCGCCATGTTCCTTTGCAGCAAACCGTTTTAAAAATATTTCATGTTTATTCTCCTTCGCCGAATACCCCGCAGCTTGCTGCGGGGAGCTTCATTATCGATCTGACCCATCTCATAGGCATCCTCAGGTCTCGCCTCGCGGACGTATCCACGGCATCGAGAAGGAAAGCTTCATTGCCGGGGCGTATTACGAAATTGCACCAGATAAACTGGCTCAGGGCAACGAATTCAATTGGAAGCATGCCAAGTATGGTTTGGAGAATAACGAACGGCGGGTTTCTCAGGTTCCGGGAAACCTTTTTTCCAAACTCGCTAAGTTTCATTGCCATAACCTTTCTCGAATCTGAGACGATCTAAAACCGAATGGTCCCGATCCAGCGTCATATCGGCCACCCGCTACATGAGCTACTGCTTCACCGGCTCGACCAACAGTGGCGGATGGTGAAGATATTCGCTGGCGCGGCGTTTGGCATCAATGTCCCGTGAGACAAGGTCGACTTGCTCCGGCGTGAGACCGGTTACCTGAGCTATTTCATCAGGAGGAATTCCTTGGTTCTTCCCAAACAAACAAAGATCCATTTTGTCGTAGGGAAGGGAAAAGTAGAACTCTTCCTGGGACTGCTGTAGTGAATACGTGTCTGTTGTGGGAGGACGTTGCTGAATCTCCAGTGGAACGTTTAAATAGGCGGCAAGTTGATAGACCTGAGTCTTATACAGGTGTGCGATCGGCTTAAAATCGGCCGCTCCATCACCATTCTTCACGAAAAACCCCTGGTCATATTCAAGACGATTAGGGGTGCCTGCAGCAGCATAATTCAACCGGTCTGCATGGTAATATTCCATCATCTTGCGGACTCGCTGTTTGAAGTTGGTCGCAGCGACCACTCCAAGGTATGATGCAGCTGAAAGTCTGGCCTTCGTTTGAGTGCCGTCAGGCGCCTCTACAACGACTGAAAATATTCTGTAGCCGGTTCCGTCCAGGATGCTGGGGAGAATAATCTTGGACTTGAACGATTCATTGTACTGAGGGATCACCGCTTTGATCGCTTCGTCGCGGCGGCGGTAACAACCGGCTCCCTGCAGAATTGGGCTGATGTCCTCTGTGATGGCTTTGATCCCCAGAGAGTCCGCGAGCAGCTGGCCCAACCGAAGGCTATCGTCAGAGGAATCGGCTTCCGGCATGAACAGGCCCAAGACGCGGTCTGCTCCCAAGGCCAGAACGGAGAGGGCTGCCACAACACTACTGTCGATCCCTCCGGACAATCCCACCACGACGCCTTTGCGTCTGAGCTGTTTGAACACCTGCTCCCGGATCGCGCTACTGATCCGTTCTGCTTCCCGGCATGAATCAAGTTTCAGTTGGTCGGCTGAGAATGGCATAGGTCCTTTCATTTAGTCCTCCCTTAGGGATCTTGAGTATTTAGTTATCGAGCGTTCCCGGCGAAGCCGTGGGAACAATTTCCATTTCCTGTCTTGTTGTCCGGGCCGCCGTTCTGAACGAAGCCCGGCTGATTTCACGAAGTTCCTGCCGCAAAACTTTACCGGAGGGAGACTTGGGAAGCGCTGCAACCAGACAGATCGACTTAGGCCTTTTATAGGGGGCGAGACGCTGGGCACAATGGGCCAGCAATTCTTGGTCGGTGGGGAGTTGGCCCCGGTTAGGCATCACCACGGCGCAGATTACCTCCCCCAAAATCGGGTTCTCCAGGCCAACGACTCCCGCCTCCTGGACTCCAGGATGCTGTAAGAGTACCTCTTCAATCTCGGTCGGGCTGATCCGATACGCGCCCGACTTGATCATCTCGCTGTTGCGTCCGATAAGGGTAAGATATCCCTCCTCATCTAAACGTCCCATGTCTCCCGTTCGAAGCCACCCACCCTCGAGGAATTTGGCCGTGCTTTGGGGGTCTTGCCAATATCCCTGCATGATATTCTCCCCCGTAGCGTACACCTCCCCTACTTCGCCAGCGCGCGCGATCCCTCCCTCCTCTGTTACAACCTTAATGGACACGCCCGGGATCGCTCGCCCCACCGACCCGCTTTTTAAATCTAGGACCTCAGGCGGCAGATAGGTTAACCGGGCTGCAGCTTCGGTTTGACCGTACATCACATACATACGCTTGTCTGAGAAAGACGACCGCAGCCGGCGTAGAAGTTCAGAAGGCATGGGGCCGCCTGCGTGAGTTAAATATCGCAGCATCGGGAATGAATAGGATTTGAGATTCGATTGATTGAGCAAAAGGGCGTAGGTTGACGCGACCCCGGAAAGGCCGGTCACCCCTTCCTTGAGCATTCTATCCAAGATAAGATTCGGATAGACAAAACTGTTCTCGATTACGATTTTTCCTCCGGTAAATAAATGCGTCAGCATGACCGAATTTCCGTAGGCATAGACAAACGGAAGGACGGCCATGATGGAATCATCCTCACTCAGGCAAAGGTACGAGAGAATAGAGCGGGTATTGGCGGTCAGGTTCCGGTGCGAAAGCATCACCCCCTTCGGCTGACCTGTCGATCCGGAGGTATAGATAATTTGAGCCAAGTCGGCCGGACCCCTCATCACGGCGCCACTATGATGACGCCGAATCATTTCATCTTTGTTTAAGATGAATCGTAACTCGGTTGAATCGAAATCTCCGGCAGTCCATTGTTTGATAGAAGAAGAGACAATCAGGCCCGTTGCACCGACATGGCGTATGGTTCGTGAGACTTCCGACGCTGGAACCTGCGGGTGGAGCGAAACGACGACACCTCCTCGCCCAAGTATCGCAAGATATGCGGCAATATACTCAGCGGAGTTCTCCATCCACAGGAGGATCCGGTCCCCTTCTGAGAATTCGGTCTCGCCGATCTTCTTCTTGAGATAGGCCGCACGGTCTCCCAGTTCCGCATAGGTCCAGCTGCGGTCTTTATGAACAACGGCAATCCGGCCAGGCCAGCGCACCATTGTTTGAGAAACGGCGTCCTCTAATCTCATCGTACTCTCCTGTCACTGCCCCTTAGTCATTTCATGAATGGCACTGCTTGTCCTGGAAGAGAAAGTCCTACCTTCAAGACCCCTCCGGCTCACTGAGTATCTATGCCGACTCAGGGAGCTCCTCAAACCGGATGAACTCGTTCGATTTCTTTAGCGACTGCTTTTTTTTGAGATACAGCAGCAAGTTGTTAATGGAATCAAGATTTGCAGGAATCAGGTCTTCATCTTCTACTTTTACCTGAAATGTCTCTTCCAGAAAGGCAACAAGCTCGAGCACGCCCGTGGAATCGACAATGCCTCGTTCCGTGAAGGAATCTTCATTCTTCAAGTCACTGCCTCCTTGTCCAAAGAGAAAATTGTCTATGACATACTGTCGGAGTTGTCTTTCATGTTGCTGTTCCATCGTGCCTCCCTTTTATGGTCCTGTTGATAAATTGATCCACTACAAGCTGAGTAGAAAGAGTACCGACGAAAGCCATATTGTCCTTGATACCAATGGTCCGTCCTTTTCGTGCCTTCTCTAGCAGATTCTGGACAGCGCCGGGATTGAAGATGCCGTCTTTCTGAATCCGATTTGCCGAGAGTAGCTCCTCGACATATTCATGCCGTACGACATTCGGGTCTCCTCCGATGAAACTCTTGACGTCGGGAGCCCTATAGGGTTGTTTGGGCCGTTTCTTGATTGATTCAGGTACCAGATTGCCTACGGCCTGCTTGAGGATGTACTTTTCATTCAAAACCTTCATTTTCAGGGCAGGCGGAATCCTGGCAGCAAACTCTACTACCCGATGGTCCAGGAAGGGGAATCTCCCTTCCACAGAGTGAGCCATGGCCATCCTATCTCCCTGGGATGAAAGGATATATCCAGGGAGAAGGTACATTGTCTCTAAGAACTGGGCCTGCGAGAACCCATCCCACTTGGAATAGTTGGAGGGGAGTCGCTCTCGTAGGTCATTGTAGACATCGGAACCCTTGAGTTCGGACTTCACGTCTTCCGAGAAGAACATCTTCAGTTTTGAGGTTAATTCCCATCGTGGCAAATGCGAGAAAAATGGACTGAGTTGATCCTCACGTCTCACATGGAAGAAGGCTTTGAGATAGGCTGGAGATTGAGCTTGGATATTCTCAAGGTAGGGATACAGTCTTTTTAAGAGCAGAGGCCGTATCTTGGATTCGGGGAAAGCGCCCCAAAACTTCCTTATCTTGGCCTCTTTAAAAATATCGTACCCTCCCAACATTTCATCTGATCCTTCCCCCGTCAATACGACTTTGTAGCCCTGCTCACGTACCAGTTTGGAGAGAAGGAACAACGGTGCAGGCGCCGTTCGCAGAATCGGTTTCTCGGTGTGCCAGATGACATCCGGGAATACACGTCCAATATCTTGAGTGGAACATCGGACTGCGTGATGATCTGTCTGCAGAAAACTGCTGGCTTCTTGCTGGAACCCGCTTTCATCGAACTCTTTGTCTTCAAAGCTAATGGAAAACGTTTTGAGCCGACTGACACTGACTTTCTTGATCAGAGCCGTAATGACCGTCGAGTCAAGTCCGCCGCTCAAGTAGGCTCCGACTGGCACATCGGAACGAAGTCGAATCTTCGTTGCGTCCGTTAAAAGTTCCAACAGGGTAGCGGCGGCCTCTTGCTCGCTCATTGAGTCATTTGACGAGTTGTAATCGATGTTCCAGTAGGACCGGATCGTCACTTGCCCGCGTTCTGAGACCAATGAATGTCCCGGTGGCAATTCTGAGATGCCTTTGAAGATGGTTCTCGGTGGCAACGTAACCCAAAAGGTAAATAACTGATCGAGAGCTTGGAGATCGATTTCACGTGTAAGGCCTGGATAGGCCAAGAGAGCTTTGATTTCCGAGCCAAAGAGAAGCATACCTGCCGTTAATGAATAGAAGAGCGGCCTTACGCCAAGTCGATCTCGCGACATGAACAGTTTGTCCCGTTTCTTGTCCCATATGGCAAATGCCCATTGGCCGTTGAGATACTGAACGCAGTCCTCTCCTTTTTCTTCGTACAGGTGGATGATTACTTCGGTATCTGACTGAGTTCGGAAGCGGTGGCCTTTCTGGATCAAATCATTCCTCAGTTCGATGTAATTGAAGATTTCACCGTTAAACGTAATCCATACGGTTTGATCTTCATTGTGCATCGGCTGGTGGCCCCCGCTGAGATCGATGATGCTCAATCTCGCATGAGCGAACCCCACCGGGCCGTCGATATAGAACCCTGTCGCATCAGGACCTCGATGGTGAAGCTGACCGATCATAGTATTCAGGAGAGTCCGATCGACTCGTTCACCATTCAGAAGCTGTACTCCGAGAATGCCACACATACATATCCCTCTCTAAGTTATCCGACGCACTAGTTCGTGCTCTTATCAGTCAGTAGCCGGTGCTTCAGCCGTTTGCCGAGGGCAACAGCGCCGTGCATGATGTGGCCCGCGTGGGATGTGACGAAGAGGCTTTTGCTCAGCGGGCGGCGATCGACCCATAACTCATCGATGTAGGAGTCCTGGCCGGCTCCGCTGTCGAAAAAGTCGAGTTTTCCGAGCAGGGATGGAGCTTGGTGAGTCAATTCAACCTCATTCAGGATTCCCGGAGACATTTTGGCAAAGTCGCGATGCCAGCCGATCTTGAAGGCAAATGCGGCCCGACCAGAGAGGAAGTTGCTGGTCGAGGAAATCACTCGGTCGCCGACACTCAGCTCAGCGAAGAGGGCCTTGCCGGTTCCGGCAAACCCGCGCACCATTTCTCGAAAAAACTGCTCATCATGGCTATTCGAAAGAAGCGCGTCGCCTTGCTCACCCTTCCACCCGGCCCGCTCGAGTTCGAGAAAGCGATCTATACAGGCTTCGTCGACCGCAGCTCCCTGTAGCGGAGCCCAGGTTACGGGGCCGATGTCCTCCAAGCGCCTCATGCAACGCCGCGCATCCTTTCGACGGTTCGTGCTCAATTGCGACTCGATATAGGGCTCTCCCGCCTGGGACGGATACAGGACCGCGCGTGACATGCGCTCGTATTCATGCCAGGTGATGCCATACTGTGGCCCAATGCTGCGTACCAGTTGCTCGGTCTTGCTGTCCGCTTGCCAGTACAAGAAGTCGATGCCGTGCCAATGAAACGCCTTGCCTGCGCAGTAGGCGATCCAGGCTTCGATCACCTCGCTGGCCACAGTGGAGTCCTCTGGCAGGCCGGATAATTTAGAATGGGGCGAGCAGAATGCGCGCAGATGTGGCAGCGGAAACTGACGCGTTCCTCGCACGGCATCAAAGATACCCACACCCAGTACCTCATGGCCGGCGGCTCCCTCCTGCTCGATCCAGATGACGAGCGGGTCCGCATGGCTGGCGAGGTAACGTTGAGCCGGCATTACAAAATGGGGCGACAGATAGGCATTCGGATCGAGTGCCCGCGATTCGAGATCGGCCCAGGCTGCCAGCCTGCCAGGCGTCAGGTCTTTCCACTGCAGCAGACGAACGGTTAACTTCATGGTGCGCTCTTCATTCTTTCTCTACCCTGAAAAAAGACGAAATTGGAGAACAGCTAGTTGCCGCTAAATGCCATTCCATACAGATCCGCATACCCAGTCGGTGAGCTGGTGTTGTAATTACTGGTCCACAAAATGATTGAGCCGTCCCAGGAACAGGAGATCCGTGGTTGGGCGTAATAGCTTGAACTCAGGCCTCGTGATCTGTGGTGGGCATACCGGCGCACTTCCAAGGTATTCACATTCATCGCAATAATCTCTTGTTCGTAGGGTTGCCAGTCAGTCGGGGGGAAATCGAATGGGTCATAACCTGAAAAGGTTTCGCTATCGAAGAACACCCAATTCTGGTTAGGGCCCTCTTTTGACACTGCAGAGAGGTGACCATCATTGGTACTTACGGTAGTAGCGGTTCCAAAGGCGAGCGGGAGGAGTAATAGGTTAGCGTCGTGTTGTTCAGTCTCAGTTTTCCCAGCCTGATCCAATGTAATATCGACACGCCAGATACCGGGAATGCTGTTACAGTCGAAAGTAATGAAATAGTTTTTCCCCTCTGTCGTAGACGCTAACACGCCATGATCTCCGCACAAGCCCCAGAAATTAACGGGCGTGGGGCTAATGCTCTGCGCTATATGGTCGATGAAATAGGAATAGTGCTCCTTATGGGGAAGAGCCGTTGGTCCAGCCGCCGTAACCAAATAGTTGCCATCTGGCGTGATCGCGACCCATCCATTGAGATTTAGCGGTGTTACTGAGCCGGAATAGATGATGTCAGTTTGACTGTCCCACACTTTATTGCTGCCTCCGTAGCGCACCGTGAAATACCTTCCCGACCGGTCTTGGGTATTGAGAGACCCTCCGTTGGCTTCGAGGGGTGTGCCAAAGTCCTTCATCGGCGTGTCGATCGGCACGGGCAAGTCGGCCAAGTTCCTGCGCACGAGAAAGTTTCCGGTGTAGTAGTAATACTTGTTCGGGTCAATCGCGTCCCATGCAATGTCAAATGCGACCGAACCAAGAGGTTGGTCGGTATAGACCTTGACCCCCGTGATTGTATTTATAATATGGAGGGTAGTAGTTCCTACTCCTGTGCTTTGGCGTGAGAAAGCAAATGTCCCATTGGCGTTGGCCCAGTGGTGACCATAGATGTCTTCTTTATTGGGCTTGTCGACCGTATTGGTCAAACGACGGATGACTCCGCCAAAGATTGGGTCTTTATAGACCCCCCCAACAGCAGGAAACCCTGCTGAGCCAGGAGTGAACGTGTTATAGGCGTAGAGACCTGCTGTCGGAGGAACATGAACGAGCGCATCGCTAAGAAATGAAGAGGTAAGGGTAGGGGTTTGGGTTGACGAGTCGCCGGTTTTCCCAGTGCAAGCCACGAGCGCTGCAAGAATGAGTATGTATGACAATCCGTTCACTGGGATCGCTTTCTTGAATGT
>ERZ1292633.3333-Hain-H41-02um-R1-3333-length-15725-cov-37_pt1 | contig 15725 bp, 19 predicted proteins | sample MGYA00564406_ERZ1292633 | MGnify/ENA primary metagenome ERZ1292633 (study PRJEB36523, sample SAMEA6512639) | groundwater metagenome | collected 2019-01-08 | study: AquaDiva: Metagenomics assemblies of 32 groundwater samples | reverse complement strand
AAACTGGAGATGGGGCAACCTATCCGCGAGTTCAAATCTCGCCCCCTCCGCCATATATCCCATCCGATAGTCACAACCTCTCCATCCTGCCTCCATTCACATCTCCATCTGCATCAGCCACTCACCTGATCATGGCAACACTCGACCCATCTAGAGCGAAATCCATATCATTAAGTTACATATCGCAACCTATTGATATTACGACATACTAAACAGATCAATTAAACCGGATTGGAGAAGCAAAGGCTTAGCCTATCTCCCTCTTTCGGTTGGTGCACTCCTACCTCTACGGTATTTCCAGCCCGCACTGTCTCGCCTATCCTGACCCCACCTGCGCATAGCGGACACGACATCAGGAATAGCCCGGGACAAGGAGGGAGCAGATGCAAAAACAAGTCGGCAAGATCGGAGCCATTCGCAGAGAGATCCGAGGCAAAGCCTGCACCTCCTGCGGGGGACACATCTATCAAATCGTCCTTCGCTCGTCACTTACTCCGGAAGACGCGACACTGTTTGCGCGATGTACCCATTGCCACCATCCCAGAGGGATCGATAAAGACTTCGGGAAAGTGCTTTGGATGTAGTGCACTGGACATCATCACAGCTGAGGAACACAGGAGATCGATCCATGCCATTGACACGATGGACTCACTATCGGCAATCACGCGCTCAAAAGAAAAAAGCCCTGCACCTGCTCGCGCTGAGCGGAGTCGTTCGGCCAAGCACCATCGAACTGCGCTACACCGCCTCTCTCTCCCATATCCCCACAGAGCCTTCGTGTAATGAGCAGGCATCCATCGCTCAGAATGCGTCCGCACCCGCCTTCTCCACATTTTCCATGCGCTCAGCCGAGACAGCTCACCTGGCGCAACACCTCTACTCAACCGCCTTCATACTTCTCGCCAAATCCAGACGCCACATCCAAAGCCTTCAATGGGATACCAGGAACGCCGCATGACCCGGCTAAACTTTTACCCCGCCGCCTAAGACCTTTCACTTGTACCTCTTGCACCGGCTGAGGTAATATCAGCCCGCTCGTAAGCGACATCACCGCGCTGACGACTCTGCCCGCCTGCGGACAGACCCCTATGCAACTGGTCGTGGAGAGGTGGCCGAGTGGCCGAAGGCAACGGTTTGCTAAACCGTCGTAGGGAGAATATCCTTACCGAGGGTTCAAATCCCTCCCTCTCCGCCATCCAGCGCCGGCCGTCAACCGAACCCACTAGCAGAGTGGCCCCATTCACCCCTGCAGCCCTCCACTCAATTATTTCCAGTTGTATGAGGCACATTCATATCGTAAGGTACGATTAGTCGACCGTTCTCACCGCCACCATCAAGAAAGGATGACTCATGCGCATGTTCGCAGTATTTGCCGTAATCATTGCCCTGCTGGCCGGCCCATCGGCGTTTGCCGCATCGGGAGAGCCGACCAATGACGACCAAAAGACGTTGTATGCTCTCGGCCTGGCTATTAGCCAATCGCTTGGCACCTTCGCGCTGTCCGAATCGGAGTTGGATTTCGTCAAGTCCGGCCTCACCGATGGAGCCTTGAAGCGCACACCGAAAGCCGACCTCCAAACATTCGGCCCGAAAATCCAGCAGCTCCAGCAAGCCCGGGCAGCTGTGGTCGCGGACGCGGAAAAGAAATCCGGCGCAGCCTATCTCACGAAAGCCGCAGCCGAAAAAGGCTCCACAAAGACGGAGTCCGGAATCGTCATCACCTCCATCAAGCCCGGAACCGGCGCCACTCCAAAACCGACCGATACCGTCAAGGTGCATTATCATGGAACACTGCTCGATGGCACCGTCTTCGACAGCTCCGTGAAGCGTGGTGAGCCGGCCACATTCCCCTTGAGCCAGGTGATCAAGTGCTGGACTGAAGGCGTGCAGCAAATCAAGGTAGGCGGCAAGAGCCGTCTTGTCTGCCCGGCCAATCTGGCCTACGGAGATCGCGGATCACCACCCGCCATCAAGCCAGGCGCCACGCTCATTTTTGAAGTGGAACTACTGGAAATCGTCGCCGCGAAATAACGACTGCGGCATTCGCGGGGCGGTGACTTGCATCATGGGTCACCGCCCCTTTACGTTCGCGAAAAGATCGCACGATACAGTCAATTGGCCTTGACCCAATCACGGCTTCTGCGGTATCGTCCACCACTTTCCTGAAGTGAGTCCCCGTGTCGTGCCGAGGTAGCTCAGTTGGTAGAGCACAGCCCTGAAAAGGCTGGTGTCGACAGTTCGATTCTGTCCCTCGGCACCACATTCTAAATACTCCCTTTTATCCTGCATACTTAGCAAGCTATCAGACCCTTGATAGCTAACGGATCGCTAACCACGCCGTCACGCACCAAACAAAGCCCCCAGTTTCGCGGCAGCATCTCGCTGCATGGAAGGCAAAGCGTGGGCGTAGATGTCGAGCGTGATCGTGACTTTCTTGTGCCCCAGCCGCTCAGAAACTACCTTGATCGGGATACCCTCTCTCAGCATCAGCGTTGCGGCCGTGTGCCTCATCCCGTGGAACGTAATAGGCCGGACCTTTGCCGCTTTAATCAGTTTGGAGAATTCGCGCTGACCGATGTTATTTGCTGACAGCGGCATCCCGAATGGCGGTTGATCATAGGCAAAGATCAACCCATGATCCTGATAGCTGTTTCCCGCCAAGAGCTTCACTTCAGCCTGATACGCCTTCTGCTTTCGGAGCAAACACATGGTTTCCGCTGACAAGTCGATCGTACGAGGTTTCTTGTTCTTTGGGGCGCCGAAGATCGGTACGGGCCACCGCTTAATCAATTGCCGCATGACCGTGAGCTTACCCTCATCCATGTCTAGATCAGGCCACTTAAAGCCACACAACTCCCCTTTCCTCGCTCCACTTTCCAACGCCAAGCGATAGAACGCCGCCGGCTGAGGCCCTGCCTCTTGAGCCGCCTTGAGAAAAGCTTTAGCCTCGTAGACCTCCCAACACTGAGCCTGGATCTCTTCGGGATTGTCCTGCGCCCCTGGCTTGTTCATTACGAGACTGGCCACGTTATCCCGGATCAACTTGTGGCGAACAGCCACCCCCAACGCTCCCGACAATACGTTGTGATGGTTCTCGAGCGTCTTCGGCTCAAGCGTGCTGTTGTGGTAGTACTCCTCAAGGTGGTCCGGCCTCAGCTCACCGATAGGATAGTGTCCGAGTCCTGGCTTGAGATGTTTCTCGATGAGGCTTTTGTAGGTTTCATAGGTCCTGAGTGCCTTCCCGGGCTTCACGGCCGTATCAAGCCACCGATCCAGCCAGTCACTCAGAAGCATCTTCGAGGGTTCAAGCACACCCCCCTGATGATACCGATGCAACAGGTCACTGAGATGCTCTTCCGCCTCTTTCTTGGTCCCACGAAAGCTAAACCATTTCTGCACTCGCTTTAACAGACCTGTCTGAGGATCACGCTGCCGGCCAAGATCGAGGACGATGCTCCAGCTTTCCTTGTAGCGCTTTACTAAATGTCCTCTCATTTGACGCCCATTGCAGCCGGGACATTTCTAAAAGAAGACTCCCCGATAACAAGTGAATCCAGCACTTCAATTCCGAGAATTTCTCCGGCCTCTCTCAATCGCTGGCTAAGCGTAATGTCCTCTCGGCTCGGAGTAGGGTCCCCTGACGGATGGTTATGAGCAAGAATTACGGAGCAGGCGTTAGCCAGAATCGCTGCCTTAAAAACCTCACGAGGATGAACAATCGCAAGATTCAAGGATCCTACGGACACAACATTCACAGCGATGATTTTGAGACCGGAATCAAGACAACAGACAACGAAATGCTCTCTATCTAGCCCCTTAAATAGAGAACGCAAAGCCTTGTACGCTTTCATCGCGCTGTTCACCTTAACGGCCACGTATTTGGCAGGGGATTCTCTGACTAGAACAACACGGCAGAGCGGCAGTTTGATCATAGAACCTCCGTACTATCCATCACGATACGATACTATATAAGCTTAGCTAGCTAAGTCAAGTGCATTGGCTAGACTAGGTGCGCCGTGCTACTGTTTCGAATGGCGAAGAGAAAGACTGAAGAATCAGAGCCGGGATCCTGGATGCTTCGGAACGTTCCTAGGGATCTCATGGATCGCATGAAAGTCGCGGCCGCGATTCAGAGGACAACGGTTAAGGCTCTTCTCTTCCAGCTTGCCGAGAATCACCTGGCAGACTTGGAAAAGAAAGGACAGCTACCCAAGAGCCGGGGATAGATCGAGCAAACAATTTCCAGGATTAGCTATCAGGATCCAGATCTAAGAGTCCCATGACAATATTGGCAGCCATCCGCTCAGCCTCGTGAGTGCCTATAGCTTCCATCGCGGTACAGGCCAACCGAAAAAGAGGTTTGGGATTAACTCCGATAATGTCTGAGCTGCGGACCAGTCGACCAACACCTTCTGTTTGGATCAACAGCCATAGTTCATCCAAATACGAAAACCTGTAAAGCACATGGCCTAAACGGCTATTCCCTCGCGCATCTGTCCAAACCACTTCACAACCTGGAGCCGGGACAACCGATGAGATAACTTCCACGTTCTCGTGATACTTGATCAGAACTGGCATCGCATACAGAGCAGGCAGCACGATTGGCTCCTGATCCTTAAAGATAATCTCTCTCTCATCATTCACCCGAACAATACAGTCAATTTCTGAGTTGCATTGAATAATCATCGCCGTGCCGGAGACGGAGTGATCCCGTAGCGCACCCCAAGCTGACGATCGAGCCCCCCAGACTGCACAATGCCAGCTACCACGTTCTTTATCGTCTGCGTGATCACAGTGCCCCCATCAGCCCCCCGAGAGACCTGATTCTCAACCTTAGCCGATGATGTGTTATAGGTGTTAATAGTCACCCGGCCGCCCAAGCCGGACTTGATGTCGTGGACATCGCGGCGAGAGAGGACGAACTCCCCCGGCGTCAACAGCGCCGGCACGGTATCCATATTGCCATCGCCAAAGACCGGCCCGCCGCTGGCAAAGCGCTGGATCATGCCACCCGTCGCGGCATGTCCGAGCGGATTCATCACGTCTCCCGTGAAATTGGTATTCGCGCCAGACGATCCGAACAGGCTCGGAAATCCTCCCGCCAAAGCCCCCGCAATCTGCTTGGTGATGGCCTGCCCGGCCAGCTGGCTCACGATCTGTTTCGTAAAGTCGAGGAACGCCGTCATCACATCTTTGAGGCGCGTGATCCGGCCTTCCATCGCATCGAAGAAGAACCGCCCCGAGGCCTGCTCGATCGTCTGAATCGATCGCCGGGCCATATCGGCCGCCATACCAAACCCAGATTGCGTATCCCGCACATAGCGCCGCATGCCCGCCGCCCAGCCGTCGAAGAAATCGCCGGAGAGTTCGTTGATGACCGTCTTCGATTTTTGCAGCGTGCGTAGCTGAATAGTTTCCAGCTCAGCTTCCGTTTTACTTGAGCGGCCGATGACGCTCTGCGCCAACTCATCATCATGGTTCTGCCAGGCCAGCAAGAGCCGCCCGGCCTGCTCCTGGTTCAAATTCAGCTCTTTCCCCAATTCCAGCCGAACTAGATCCAGTCGATGCTGCAGCATGAATTCGGTGGATGCGCCGAGCGTGTCCCCATAGCTGATCCAGGCCTTCTCGTTCTCAATCAGAACATCACGCTCCTTAGAGATCTGCTGCTGATGCTCCTGGAACAGCTTCACCGCCTCATCGCCGGTCCCCTTGAGGCGGTCGAGATACTGTTGCCCCGCGCTGGTCAAACCAGTGATATAGTCGTGATAATCCTTTTTCAGTTTATCAAGGTGCTCTTGTCCCGCAGACGTCAGACCAGTGATGTAAAGGCGATAATCATCCTGCAGCTTCTTGAGATCCGGCCCCATTGAGATCGGCGGCTTATCTTCACCGCCCGAAGAGGCCAAGACTCCCCCTCCCGGAGGCAGCTGTCCGCCAAGGCCACTAATCGACTTGAGCGTGTCCATCCAAAATTGCTCGCGCGGCAGCGTGCCTTCGCCCTTGCGATGCCCGAGCCCCAGCGCCGTAAAAGTATCCATCATGCCCTGGCCCATGCGCGACTGACCGAAAGCATCAGACCAGTTCTTCAGATTCTGGCCCGCATTCGACGTTTCGCTATTCAGCTCGCGCACCTTGGCGATCATCTTGGAGGTCAGCTCAATGCCCGTCGAGAAGGCGCTGGCAAGCGGCACACCGAGTTGCAGCGTCAGGCCCTCGGTTGCAGCCGTTAACCGCTTAAGCTCCTCATTGAGCTGCGCGGCGGCCCGGGCGGACTCTTCACTCATCGTTACGCCCAAATCTCTCGCTTCTTGCTGCTGCTTGCGAATCGCCGCCGATCCGAGATTCATCCAGGGAAGAAATTCTTGCCAGGCTTTTGAAAATAGTCCAACAGCGGTATCACTTTTCCCGGCACCATCAGCGTGCTTGACAAACGCATCCGCCACATCGAGCAGAACCTCCTCCACAGGCCGCAGTTTCCCATTGGCGTCTGTAGCAGAGATCTTCAGCCGATCAAAGAGCACGGCTCCATTGCCAGTATGGTTAGCAGCCTCAACCATATTTTGGGAGAGCGCCTTTAATCCGACGGTTAATTGCTGGCTGTCTAGATCGGCTTGCTTCGCGGAATAGGCTAGCGCCGTATAGGCCTCTACTGTGGCGCCTACACGCTGCGCCCCTTTCAGCGCCTCTTCCCCGAAGTTCGCCGCGCTCTTCGCGACCGCCACCAGCACGCCGCTCACGGCACCGAGTTGCGTCTTCCAATCATTAATGAAACTATTGAATCCCCCGAGCGCCCCCTGGCTCTTCTTCAGCTCCGACTGGAAGTTATCAGCTACAAGCTTCAGGACTAAGGCTAACTCTCTATTTTCAGCCATTGGTTGTCACCCTCGTTTTCCACGTTCTAAGTAGTCAACCTGATACCTAAGACAACCTCGATTTCGCCCCTGTCACTAGCTGAGAAGTGCGGCTTCGCTTACCCGCATATGATCCTACTGTGGAAGGACCCATGAATTAATTGCTGTCACGGAGCCGCATCCTGAAAAGTCCCACGCCAGTTAGCTGGACAGATGACATATCGCTCTATAAGCAGACGTGGGGTAACATGACAACGCATGTGGTCGGCCGTCTGCGAGCACCCCGACCCCGGTGTTTTCTCCGCGACACCGCACGGAGAAAGACCATGTCACTGATTCGTGATACCGAACTCGCCGCACAATTCCTCAATCGTTGCCACCTTGGATTCCGTGTCGAGTTCGACCGCCACGATCCGCTCGAGCACTCCATGCGCCTTGATGCCATTGTGTAGACGGTCAAGCGCCACCCACAGGCGAAGAAACTGACTCTTGAACGATGGGGGAACCTCTTCCACCAGATGGTCCACAATCTTCGACCAAGCCAACTTGCGGGCGAGGTCTATCTCCCGCGTCAGCCGATCGCCCTTGCGCCGAAGGTGGTCAAGCTCTTGACCATAGGCTTTCACCTTTGCCGCCAAGGCGACCTGTTCAGCATTGAGGTCACCTAGTTTCTGGTCGTGAGATTCGGTCAGATCCGGCCGGGACGGATCAACTTCTCGTTGAACTACGTTGCGGTAGTGGTCATCATGAACACTCTGAATCTCGCTCGGAATCACCTCGAGTCGTGCCTCCGCCTGCTGAAGACCGTTGATAAGTGTTTCTGCCTGTGCCAGCACCCCCGCACGTTCCTGCGCCAACGTATTGAAGTGTTCGACTTGTTCTTTCGGTGTCACGGTAGCCGATCGTCCCTGTTTCATGAACCGTTCCAACATGCTCAACCCCTTTCGTTTTGAAGCTGCCGATCGACCGCAAGACGGATGAAAATCAAGAAGGCTTGAACGCCTTCTTCCGTGTCGGGAAATCGACGCGATAATTGATCGTTCATCCTCCACAACTTTACAAGGTTCTCACCGAGCACATCTCTCACAGGCGGAATAATTCTCATGATAGTGACCGCCCCTCGCACAGACCTGGGTAGTTGCGATTGCCCTTAAGTCGTGCGGCAAGAGCCTTGTACTGCGGGCTGTTGACCACGTCAGCGCTGGCTCGCTCGTCAGACCGGCGGCGTGCCTCAGTCTCCGCCGTCTCGACATCTCTCGCCAGTTGGGCATGAACTGCCTCGACGACGCTTTGAAGTTTCCCGCGCTGCTTCAGAAATAGAAAACTTTTGAAGTCGTGGCGCAGCGCCTCTTTCACCGGCCCCGACAATTTCAGGTACTCATGGTAATCGGGGTGCCCGGCGAATGGATCTGACTGACGATCGTGCGCCGCTCCGGAGACGAATCCCTCGATCGCACAGGAGCTATCTGCGTCAGGGTCTCCGTACGGGAGACCCGACGAGATTCGGGAAAATTGCGCTGGGGTCAACACGGGTGGAAGTTGCCCCGCGTTCAGGCGTTCTCGACATTCCTCCTCGTCGCAAAATACCCTACCGGTTTTCGATGCATCCAACCCCCACCGCAGACGCAGCACCTCGGCCGTTGGCTTGTCTTTCCTGGCCTTTTCCAGTTGCCCGAAATCAACAACGTGATTGTTGGGACGATACAATTCTTGCTCGTTCATCAGCTCTCCTTCTGGCTTGTAGTTAAGAACACTCATGGCAACAGTGCCGACTCCATCGTGCGAGCCCCCTCGAACATCTCCTCCACCCAGAACAGGTACTCACCAACACTTGAAAACCGCGCTTGAATCGCTGGATCGTTCTTCCAACGCGCAATGACTTGCTGTGCCAGAACGGGAGTATCGTGCATGGGCGGAAGATCCTGCACGACGTGCCCCCTGCCCCACCGGTCCAGGTCTTTCTTCATCTCGACCTCGACGACGAGGTTCAAGAAACAGAGCCAGTCATTCAGCGTGAGCCGCGAAATGTGCTCGGCGCTCCCGAGATACCGGCCGATCGTGATCGCAAGCGCGTGACATTTGATCTCGTCGGGAATCTGTGGGAATGGGTCTTTCATCGTCTGGCCTTTCTCACTTCATCGTCATGGCTGAAGACTACTCATTTCCCATCGCCTCGTGGTGACGAATGTGACCATTTCCGTCACATTCGTCACGGGTCACACGAAACAGCCGGCCATCCCTGTGGCGAAGTTTAACCACTTCGAGTTGATAGTTCCCTTGGCGGGATGGGGCATCAACCAGCAATCGGGATAAACCGTTTGCCGTCGCTTGTGAGCCGAAAACATCGACGATCGCCCGGCAAAGTCGTGCTTCTTGTTCGCCATCAGCGCTCTCATACTCAAGAAGCCATTTCGCCGTGAAGGGTGCGATTTTCATCACTGCGTGGATCGCAGCGTACAAGGCATGAAGTCGAATTGGGTTGGTTGCTGAAGAATGCGGGCGGCGCAAGGAGACAAGCTCTCGGCTGATCCGGCCAATATCGACGTGAAGCGATCCGAATTCTCGCTGGAGCTCAGCGCGAAGCGATCCAAGTTCTCGCCGAACCTCAGCGAGAAACGATTCCGGCACAATCGGAATCTGAGCAGCGCGCGCGCCGCCGGCCACGGCTTGGCGCCGGGTCGAAGTGGAACGAGTGTTGCGTTTCACCTCGCGGCTTTTCATTTCGCCATCTCCGTTTGAGTCCCATACAACAAGCCGGCTTCGATCTCCCAGACATCCTGACGATCGTTCTCGAATTGCCTCAGCAGCTCGGAGACAAATTCACGACCAGCATCTTCAATAGATTTTGGTTGATTGCTTTTACTCATTGCCTTCGATCCTTTCCCATGACTGGTCCCCGGCAGACCGGTAAGGGCCTGCCGGGAGGGGTAGTGCATGACCAGCGTGGTAGCCGCTGCGGCCCTTTCCGCAGTGGTTTGAACAGGTCCGACCCTGCCCAAAGTTTTGCCAAGCGTGTTGAGGAATTGACCGCCTGGAATGTGTTTTGTGAATGACTGGGGGGTGTGGGTATGAGTACGGGTAGTGCTATAGGTTATGACTACCGGTATAGCTAAGAGTAAGACTGTTTTTCTTTGGTACTTTCTTTTTGGGGACAGCTTCATCACGCGCCGGCCCTCACTTCGATCAGGTGATCGAGGACCGAGTAGAATGAACTCGCATGGCGCTCTTCAATCTTGCCCGTAGAGGCATTAACGAAAACCTTCACGGTTCGCACACGTCCTAAGAACACCTTCCCGCGAAACACACGGGTTGAAAGCCGATCGTGCCGAACAGGCTGTTTTCCGGCTGCTAGCGACCATTGTTGGAGGTATTTCGACGAGATCGAAAAACGACCGTTCACAGGAAGGTTGGCGCTCATAAACAACACCTTGCCAAGATGCTCCCCTGGCTGCATGATCTTGAAGTGAAGAAACAGTTTTCTTCGCCCACCCCACAGGTGGGCCTTCTCTTCAGCTCGCACAAATCCAACTTCATAATTAGCCTCTGGAATCAGCGGCGGGCGATCAACATTGCAGCAAACCTCAATATCCCTGTCTTCATCATCTGCCGGCGAATCCTCGGTAGGAGTTCCGCCCCTGCTTGGTACAGGCTTGAGCCGTCGATGCGCTTCCTTCTCATTACGCGGCATCTGATGCTCACACCTCAAATCTTGTCGACTTAGAGGCAGTCGGCCGCAACGCCTCTTTCGCAATTCGGAATTGGCGTCCAAAACGACGCGAAGGAATTTCCCCGGCCTGGATCATCTCGTATATCGTGGACCTCCCAAGACGGAGAAATATTTGCGCATCACGAACGGTCATCCAATCGGGTAGTTCCTCAAAACTCACAGCGTGACTCTGACTCCTGGTAGTTCGCTTCATGTGATACCCACGCCTCCATACTGTGAATTGAGACAAAGAAAAACCGGCTAAGGTTGTCTTGTCCACCCTAGCCGGTTTCAATTTTGTTGGCGTTTGAGCTATTCAGGTTTTCTTAAGTTGCCTTACCACCAAAACCTCTAATCGCTCCCATAGCGGCTACGGAAGGCTCTCAGTGCATCAATGATTCTTCGGTTGGAGACCGGGTTCCTGTCAGCACACAACCACTTCATTTCTTTCATTGATAAGCCTTCCTTTTTCCGGATGGCCTTCAATGCTTCTTTCCACCAAGCGCGAATCTCTGCGCTGTCGCACCCGCCGACAATTCTGAACCCTGAGAAAGCCGCGGAACATTCGCTTTCCCAATGCCGAGTTTCTTCTTCTGACCAACTGTCAATTCTGGTGAGAGCCATCTCGAACTCAACGAGCCCTTGCCTCCGATACCACTCCAACCAATCGATAGCACCACAAGCCACACGTTCAGCTATTTCTGAGTATGAAAGCCCTTTTGCCTTCAATGTATCTAGATGGTTTAAATAGCCATCCCTCCCGCCACGCTCTGGCCCTTGCTCTTCACGCAAGAACCTCCGCCACTTGAGAATCCAATCCCAGTGCGGCTTGATGTTTTTGACGATGTTTTTGACAATGAGCGGTTCATCTAACTCTATATACATACGAATCCGGCGATCGCAGTAACTATCTTTTTTGAGATTCAGCCAGGGAGGAGGGGAAATCCTAAGTTCATTTGCGTTTAAATAACCTAGATGATCTGAGTGACCATCGTTACCGCCACCCTCAGGCCCTTGCCATTCACACAAGAACCGCTGCCACTGGCGAATCTCTTCCAAGTGTTTCTCAATTTTAGCTATGGTGAGAGATTCATCTACCTCTAGCCAAATACGGACCCGCCGAGAACTATCCTTTTCGAATCGCAGCCAGAAACAAGGGGCAATGCAAATGCGTGGTTCTGCGTATTGCGTGTGCGGGTTGGTCGCAAAATCCTTTACGATCTCACGATACTGAAGGACGCCTTCAGCTTCATCGTCTCCATCCGCACGTAGCTTTTCGAGAGAGTCATTCGAAAGGGTGTGATAGCGTCGTTCGCGCTTATCGCGACTAGGCATGCCCCCTCCTGTCTGGGGATCCCGCTAAAGAGGAGGCCCACGCCGGGCAGGAGCCAGCGCATCACGAGAGGGATCAGCTCTCGCTTAGGGCCTCACAGGTGCTACTTCTAGTTATTCATGATGATTTCGTCAACATCCAGTCCGGACAGCTAACAGATCGCTAACGAACTCTTCATAACGGGCCAATTACTCTCAATCTGAAATCTGCGTAACATCGCACGAAATAAGGACAGACGGCACTACCCAAGAGAAGGCAATACCCACGCTCTGGATTCTGTCCCTCGGCACCACTTACACAATCTCCATCCCGACGCGCTTCGTAACACACCGGTATCATTACACGATTCAAACCCGCCCATAGCGATTGACTCCTGCACTCAATGCGTCCAGAGTGAAACTGTCCCGTGCGACGCGCTCCGCTGACTGTCCTGTCTCTTGCGCTTCCGACTTCTTCTCAGCGTGACCGATTCCCCAGTCTCCGCCGTTCCAATCCCAGAGTTTCTCTGAAGGACTATGTATCTGATGTTCAGGCTTGGTGACTGGCGCTCCCTTCATGGGCCTGTATAGATTTCAAGCCACGTGAGTCCGACCTGCTTGCTACCTGAATTCTTGATACTGAGCAATTTTGACCAGAGAGCCGATGTCCATCGGGATAAATATATGCGTGAGAAGATTTTGTGCGGTGTTGCTTGATCAAGCAACACATTGCGGAGCTATTCCTACAGGTCAGGTACATTATTAAGACGTTTCCTCATACAAGATCTTGGCTAACAACAGGACCTTCCTGGGTTTCTACGGCCTGGTTTCAACGAGGCTCTGCACAAACAACGGCGAGAGTAGCGATTCAAGAACGTCTCACAGTCGCTGCTCATACTTGCTTACTCAACAGTGCTCGATCTTCTGCCGCTCATTGGACACCGACGGACGCACATCGGCCTGCGCAAAACCCCTCACCCAAGAAAGAGACCTAACACGTGACGGTACGCAGCAAGATCAATCTCGGGAACCTGCTCCATTCGAGGGCCAGCTTCCCCGAAAACGACTTAGCCGAACAGTACGCCGGCGGTGAGCCGCCACTGCGTTCGGAGCTCTTCAGCGCCGACCAGATGGAGCAGCACGGCAAAACCCTGGCCGGTCTCCACCAGTTGAGCCAGGGCCAGGCTCCGGACCGGCTCCTGAGCCGGCTGGCTGAGAATGAAGGCGTACTCATCGGAGTCCGCGATCTGCTGGCGGAAGCAGTGAAGGCGACCCGCCGGATTACGCCGGCCGGAGAATGGCTGCTCGATAACTTCTATCTCATTGAAGAGCAGATTCGGCTGGCCAAGCGGCACCTGCCCAAAGGATACAGCCGCGAACTTCCCTACTTGCTGAATGGCGCATCGGCCGGGCTTCCGCGCGTCTATGACATCGCGCTGGAAACGATCTCGCACGGTGACGGACGCGTCGATCCGGGGAGTCTCAGCAGCTTCGTCGCTGCGTACCAGACGATTACCGGCCTGACGTTAGGCGAATTATGGGCGATCCCGATCATGCTCCGCCTGGCACTGATCGAAAATCTCCGGCGCGCGGCGACGCGGATGGCCGCACATAGAATCGACCGCAACCGCGCCGACTTCTGGGCGGATCAGATGATGGAAATCGCGGAGAAGGATCCGAAGAGCCTCATTCTGGTGATCGCCGACATGGCACGGTCCAGCCCACCGATGGCAAGTGCATTTGTGGCAGAGTTCGCCCGTCGGCTGCAGGGCCAGACCCCGGCGCTGGCATGGCCGCTCACCTGGATCGAACAGCGGCTCTCCGAATCCGGACTGACGATTGAGCAGTCGGTGCAATCGGAGAATCAACAGCAGGCCGTCGACCAGGTCTCCATCAGCAACAGCATCGGCAGTCTCCGATTTCTGGGGGCGATGGACTGGCGCACGTTTGTTGAGACGATGAGCGTCGTCGAACAGACCCTGCGCGAGGATCCTGCTGCAGCCTACGGCACGATGGATTTTGCCACCCGCGATCGCTATCGCCACGCGGTGGAGCATATGGCCAAGAGCAGCCGGCTCTCGGAAAGCGACATCGCGCGCCAGGCCATCCAGCTGGCGCAACAGAGCGCGACAGAAAACGGGAGCGACCGTCGAGAAACGCATGTCGGTTTCTATCTGATCGGCAGAGGAACGCCGCAGCTTGAACGCATGGTCGGAGTGCAACTCTCCAGAGCCGAGGTGTTACAGCGGGCGATCGGCCGGTGTCCGTCGCTCCTCTATGTCGGCACGATCGGCTTATTGTCCCTGCTCTTCACCGTCGGCTTACTGTTACAGGCCTATGCCGAAGACGTGGACGGTTGGTTGCTGGCCCTGGTCGGACTCCTCTCACTCCTCTGCACGAGCCAACTGGCGGTCACATTGATCAACTGGTTGGCAACCGTGCTGGTCACGCCACATGCGCTCCCGCGCCTGGACTTCTCCAAAGGCATCCCCCCGGAGTCGCGCACGCTGGTCGTGGTTCCGACGATGCTCAGCAGCGTTGAACATATCGAGCATCTCATCGAAGCGCTCGAAGTCCGATTCCTGGCCAATCGGGACAGCCATTTACACTTTTCCCTGTTGACCGACTTCCGGGACGCGCAAGAAGAAACGGTCCCGGAAGACGCGCCCCTGTTGCGACTGGCCCGGGAGCGGATCGAGGAACTCAATGACAAGTACAAGGAGACGACTCAGGAGGCCTTCTTCCTCTTCCATCGGCCGCGCCGATGGAATCCCGGGGAGCGGGTGTGGATGGGATATGAACGGAAGCGAGGAAAACTTGCCGATCTCAACCAGCTTTTACGGGGCAGCGCGGCAGATCGCTTTTCGCTGGTTGTCGGAGACACGGCGGTCTTATCGGCCGTCAAGTACGTAATCACTCTGGACACCGATACGCAATTGCCGCGCGATGCCGCCCGCCAGTTTGTGGGCACCATGGCACACCCATTGAACCGCCCACGGTACGATGAAGAGAAACAGCGGGTCTGCGACGGATACGGCATTCTGCAGCCACGCGTCGCCGTAAGCCTGCCGGGCACGAACCGGTCGCGCTATGCGCGGCTCAACGGGAGCGACCCTGGAATCGATCCCTATACCCGCGCCATTTCCGATGTATACCAGGACCTGTTCGGTGAAGGTTCATTCATCGGAAAGGGGATCTATGAGGTGGAGGCATTCGAGCGCTCCCTGACCGGACGCTTCCCTGAGAATACAATTCTCAGCCATGATCTGCTCGAAGGGTGCTACGCGCGAGCGGGACTCCTGAGCGATGTGCACCTCTACGAAGAATATCCCTCTTGCTACAGCCTGGACGTGAGCCGGCGATATCGCTGGATCCGCGGAGACTGGCAGCTCGCAGGATGGCTGCTGCCGCGCGTTCCAGGCCCTGACGCACAGCGCCTCAAGAATCCGCTCTCCGGACTCTCCCGATGGAAGCTCTTCGACAACCTTCGACGGAGCCTCGTGCCTTCCGCCTTGACCCTCCTCTTGCTGCTGGGCTGGACCGTCTTATCCCCGATCTGGCTATGGACCCTATCGGTGATCGGAATCATCCTGGTCCCCCCATTACTTGCCATTATCCTCAACATGCTTCAGAAGCCGGAGGACGTGTTACCGGAGCAGCATGCCGCCGTCGCGATCCGTGCGGCCGGCCGGCACGTCGTTCAGACGGTATTGACGGTCACGTTCCTTCCCTACGAGGCGTTCTACAGTGTGGAGGCCATTGTGCGCACGATCTGGCGGATGGCGGCCACGCATACCCGACTGCTCGAATGGAATCCATCGAGCAATCAAGACCTCGATCGGCGTACAGACCTCGTC
>ERZ1292633.3332-Hain-H41-02um-R1-3332-length-15726-cov-5_pt1 | contig 15726 bp, 11 predicted proteins | sample MGYA00564406_ERZ1292633 | MGnify/ENA primary metagenome ERZ1292633 (study PRJEB36523, sample SAMEA6512639) | groundwater metagenome | collected 2019-01-08 | study: AquaDiva: Metagenomics assemblies of 32 groundwater samples | reverse complement strand
ATATTCTACAGCTCTTTTTACAGTTTCATTTTCAGGACCACCTAAACTTAAGTTTAGAACATTTGCACCATGATCTACAGCCCATACAATTCCATAAGCAACATTAACTGTATCACCACTACCTTTAGCATTAAGTGCTTTTATTGGCATAAGTCTGCAATTAGGAGCAGCACCTGCAACACCTATTTTATTATTTGTATCTGCGGTTGCGATTCCAGAGGCATGAGTTCCATGCCCATTATCATCTAATGGAGGTGTTTGACCTTGACTTATTACATTATAGCCACTTACTATTTTATTTTTAAGATCAGGATGATTTAAATCTGCACCAGTATCAACCACAGCAATTATTATCTTTTTATTTCCAAAAGTTATATCCCATGCTTTTGGGAAATTAGCTACGGCCAAACCATTTTGTTCTTTAGCTCTTGGATCATTAACAGTATAACTTGTTTTGAGTGTATAATTTTTTTCTGCATAATCTATAACAGAATTAGTTTTTAATTCATCTAAAATAGTTTCAGTACTTGAAGAGCCTGCAACTTGAAAAACAGCACTATTTATTCCTTTTACAAATTTAACTAATTTAAGATTATTTTCTTGAGCAAATGACTTAACAAAATTAAGATCTACTGTTTTAGTAAATTTTATGACAATTTCGCCTTTAATAGCAGAAGATTTTGAAGAATCATTTGAATCTGAATCTATTGTAGGAGTATTTCCTCTACAAGAAGAAAGAAAAAATGCCAATACCAATGAAGAAAGAAATATCTTTTTTATTTTTAAGTTTTTTGAAAACATTTTTTTATCCTAATCTACAAAAAAAACTTTATATAGTAAAAGCCTTTATAAAATACATAAACCTAACTCATTATAACAAAAAAACTTATAGGCTCCTATAAGTTAAAGAGACGTTTTAGTAAAACGTCTCCAAAAAAACTACTGTAAATTTGGTAATGGATCATTAACATTGTCTTCAGGAACTGGATCATAATAATCACTTTGTTTGAGACCTTGTTTAATAATGTCAGTTGCTTTACCTGCAACCAATGTACTTGTAACTGGGTTAGCTTTAACAAATGCAACAGTATTTTTAGTAGCATTAAGACTAATAGTAACACCTTTACCAATTGTTCCACCAACAGCTCTTACTACATTAGCACCTTTAGTACCTAATATAGCTTCAAGTCCATTATTAAAACCTGGAGACATTGAACCTACACCACCTGTTATCTTAGCAAATCCTCTTGAAACAGCTCCTTTTATTTCGCCAAATCCTATTGAAATTAAACCTGCTCCTTTTGATGCTACTTGTGCTACTTCTGCAACTGTTTCAACTCCAGCACCTGCTGTAGCTACTTCTTGAGCTACTTTAGCAGCTTTACTTGTTTTTGCAACTCTTGATGCGGTAGTAGCTGCGTTAACAGTTGTTTGACCAGTGTTAACAACACCACCTATATTTATAATTACATTTCCGTTTATTTTTCCATTTCCAGAAACTTTAACAACATCTTTTATTTCTTTCAAAGCTCCTTTAGTTATTTTAACTCCGCCTTCGATACTATTAACAAGAACTTTTCCAGAACCTCCAGTACCTCTAACAGCTTTAGCTCCTTTAGTTACACCATCAACAACTTTTTTACCATTTGTAACTTCAGTAACAGTTTTTCCTGTATCAGTAACAACTTCAGTAACTGGAGCAGGAGTTACTTTTCCGCCTTCCTTATTCATTCCAGCAGTCATTAAGATTAAACCAACATCAAATACAGCTCTTCCAGTTGCTTCTCCATAATTTCCTTTTCCAATAGCTTCAGCATAAGGGTTAACAATACCTTTAACGATTCCCATAGGAAGGTCAACTGCAACTGTTTTTAAAGCTTTACCAGGATTATGAATAGCATATGACATTGCATTTTTAACAGGTCTAAGAGTTTCTCTAGGTTTTGTAAGTAATCCAAATCCAACAGTTCCAACACCTTTTGCAAGTGTAACAACACCCATAACAGTATCACCACCAGCTTTAACAAAGCCTTTAACTACACCAACTCCAAAATCAAGTGGGTTTTTATCGCCTGTATCTGCTTTTTGAGGTTTATTCAACTCAGGACTCATAGCATCAATAGGAGCTAGAATATCCTCATTAGTAGGAATTCTTCCTCTTGTTGTTGTTTCTCTAGGCATCATCAAGGAATCTAAAGATTGTAATGAATCTCCATTTGATTCTTGAGTTTGTTGTTGCTGTACAGGTCTATTAGCCTTTAAAGAATCCAAAGATTCAAGTCCAAAATTACTGCCTACTGTTATACCACTCATAAATTCTCCTAGTTTCCATAACTAAAACTATATCTAATATATCGTAAAAAAAAATAAAACCTTGTTCGTTTAAGTTAAAGTAATCAATAAGATTAGGTTATCTTTTAGTTAACATCAGTGAATATATTTAATAATTCTGATGTAGATAGTGCTTTTTCACCACGTTTTGAAAAAAAATGTAACTCTTTGTTTAGTTCATCAGAAACCTCTTCTTGTCTGATCATAAATTCATCAAAAAAAGATAAAACTGACTCTGTATTATATATATCCAAAAGATAATATGGATATTTTTCATCATGAAAACCAAATTTAATTTCATTTTCTTCTTCAAGTGGATAAGAAGTAAAAGGGAAAAATTCTTGTGGAAAGTTTTTTGCAGATAGATTTAATATTTTTACTATTTCAGGATTTGTATAATCAAAATTAGATTTTGAATCTCCAGTTTCATTAAAACAAAAACTATTACCAATTACACCAGCAGGTTTTTTTAGACAAGCTGCATCAAGTAAAGAAGGATTCCAAGAAGTATCAGTAATAAGAGCATCACAATATAAAATCATGGTTTTATACATATCATATCCTAATGATGTAAAGGCTCTGTATTTTATTTTTGTACCTTTTACCCATGTATCTATTATAGGATCCTTAGCTTGCGAACCAATAAATAGATTAATATTTATATCCAACATTTTTAAGTGTTTAATGAGAACTTCAACAACTCTCATATAGTGCCCACCTTTATTATATAAAATACTTTGCATTTGCATTGCAGGGCTAAACATTAAAAAAATATTTTTTGAACTATCAGTCATTCCTAAAGGACCTTTCATCATATCAGTATCTTGATTTTCATAATCCACATTTGAATAATTCCAATATAAAAATTTAGCTGTTTCTTTTGGCTCAACATCAACAGGAGGAGATAATTTTATGATATTAGGAAAAAAATCATACCTAGAGGAAAGCATATCTTTATTATCAAACATGGCTCTTTTCATTTTTATTTGATTAGGATCATTTGTTTCACTTTCTTTCATGCTTTTTATTGAAATAGTATCTTCTGTAAATATCTCTGTATCATTAGTAGAATAATTTTCAGGATTGTATTTTCCAGAAGAACGTAATTTTATTTTTTTATCTGGTGTATAATCAAAAAAATCTAATGAATCTATTATATTTATTGGTGCATTAATTTTTTCAAGCCATCTAAGATCAAAATTTAAAGTTTTATATTCATGTTCATATTCTGGTGTAAAAAAGACCTTATTAAAATCAAAAATAAAAATAGCTGATATTTCACCATCTTCTATAACCGTATTAAGTGCAGTTTCATTATCTTCTCGTGATTTATTTATTATTCGTGTAATATTTTCACTTTTTTTTATATAAACTTCAGGAATATCTGAAATAAAACAAAAAACATTTGTTCCTTGAGGCATTTCATCTAGAAATTTAGACATTACTTGAGCTTCATAAGTAGAATCTGAACCGAAAAGTATAAATATATAGTTCATTTTAAACCTGTATCAAAAAATAAGTTAAGTCAAATTATACAAGAATTTTATAAAAATAATGATATAATGGCTCTGTTTTTATGTAAATTTTTGGAGTATTAGTATTAATGAAAACAGCAAAAAGAATGGATTTAATCCCACCATATTTATTTGCAGAACTAGATAAAAAAAAGGCCGATGCAATATCAAGAGGCGTAGATGTAATAAATTTAGGCATAGGTGATCCTGATATGCCAACCCCAGCACATATAATTAATTCTATGAAAAATCATGTAGAAAATCCTGAAACACACAATTATCCTCCTTATGATGGAACAAAAGATTTTAGACAAGCTGTTGCTACTTTTTATGCTAAAAGATTTGGTGTAGAACTTAGTCCAGAAAAAGAAATTATTTCATTAATAGGCTCTAAAGAAGGTTTGGCTCATATACATTTAGCTTTTACAGATCCAGGGGATTATGTTTTAGTTCCTGATCCTGCATATCCTGTATATAAAGTTACATCACATTTTGTTGATGCTAATCCCTATTCAATGCCTTTATTAGAAGAAAATGGTTTTTTACCAGATTTAACTAAAATACCTTCAGATATTGCAGATAAATCTAAACTTATGTTTCTTAATTATCCAAACAACCCAACAGGAGCAATTGCAACTGTAGAGTTTTTTGATGAAGTTGTTCAATTTGCAAAAAAACATGACATTTTAGTTTGCCATGATTTAGCTTATTCTGAAATGGCTTATGATGGTTATAAAGCACCTAGTTTTTTACAAGCAAAAGGCTCAAAAGATGTTTGTATTGAATTTAATTCTTTGAGTAAAACCTATAATATGACAGGTTGGAGAATTGGCATGGCGGTTGGAAATGAATACGCTGTACAAGCATTAGGAAGAATAAAAAATAATATTGATTCTGGTGTTTTTAAAGCAATTCAAGCAGCTTCTATAGATGCATTATTAGGCCCTCAAGATCACATTGATACAATGAATGATATTTATAAAAATAGAAGAGATATTGTTACCGAAGGTTTAAATAAATTAGGTTGGAATTTAAAACCACTAAAAGCTACATTTTATATGTGGATTCCTACCCCTAAAGGTTTTTCTTCTACAGAATTTTCTGCATTTTTATTAGAAAAAGCAGGAATTATTGTTCCACCAGGAATTGGTTATGGTGAATATGGAGAAGGGTATATCAGAATTGCTCTTACAGCTCCAGAAGAAAGAATAAAATTAGCAATTAGAAGAATGGAAGAAAATAATATTGTTTTTAGTTAATTTTTTCTAAATTAAAACTAAATCTAAGATAAATTAATTTATCTTAGATTTTTTTATATAATTTTGGTTAGTTATTTTGAATAAGAAGTAATACAATCTTTAGGAATTATTACTGTATAAACGCCTTCTGAAAGTAATTTTTTATTTATATTTGAAACAATATTAATAGGGTTATTTGAACAACCACCTATACATAATTTACAAGTTATTGTTTCAATATTTATTAAATAAGCTTTTTCTTTTACTTCTAATATTTTTCCACAAAAACCTTCATTGTTATTCCAGTGTTTAACACAAACACTATCATTTAATTTTAGATTATATTTTTCTAAATTAGTAGTTGAATATAAATAGTTTTTAATATATTTATCATAATCAAAAATAGCTTTACCTGTTTTATCTATATAATAAAATTGATTTACTTTTGCTAAACCAGAATAAAAATTTTCTGCATAATCGAAAGAAGGGTTTATAACATAGTTCATGCTATTATCAATATATCCATACTTCTCATTTATTTTTACCAGTGCCGTTCCATCAGAAAAATTTTCTGCATAATCAAATCTTTTTTCTGATAAAATATTACCTTTTTTATCTATATAAGTCCATTTATTATCAATTTTAGCTGGACAAACATTTTCTTTGAAATTTTTTAAAGCTTCAAAAATTGGTTTTATAACAAAATTACCTTTTTTACCTATAAATCCCCATTTACCTTCAAATTTAACTTTTGCAATACCTTCAGAAAATTTTTCTGCAAATTGAAATTTATTATCTATAACTTTTTTTGCTTGTTTATCAACATAACCATATTTATTATTTATTAGGGAATGAGATAATCCTTCTGAATAATTTCTTAAATAATCAGTTTTTACTCTTATTACTACTTTACCTGTTTTATTAACATACATAGAATCTCCATTAGAAACACTAACCCAAGCAATATCATCAGAAAATTTTTCTGCATAATCATATTTAGGAGAAATAATAAATTTACCTGTTTTATCTATAAAACCATATTTATTATTTATTTTAACTTTAGCAAAACCTTCAAAAAAAGGAAATGCATCCTGAAAAATAGGAGCTATTATTGTTTCTAGTGTATTTTTATCAACAAAACCATATTTACCATCTTTTGCTCTTACCACTAAAAAATTATCATTTGTATAGTTTTTTATTTCATAAAATCTTGGTGTAAAAATTTTTCCTGAGGAATTAATAAAACCAAAAAGATTATTTTTTCTGATTATTGATATGCCATTAGAAAATTTTTCAGCTTCATCAAATTCAGCTTCTATAATTATTTTTCCTGAATAATCAATAAAACCATATTTATTAATTAAATGATTTTCAAATGGAAATAAATTTGTATCTTCTCCATAAGAAATTCCACAAAAAAAAGTAAAAAATAGAATAAGACAAAAAAAATGAAAAAAAAGTTTCACTTCCTAGCCTTGTTCTTCAACAAGTTTATCCATATCATTAATAGATATTTGTTGATGACTTATTGATATTATTCCTTCATCTTGAAGTCTATTTAAGGCTCTTGTAACTGTTTCTCTTGATGAACCAACCATATTAGCTAAATCTTGATGAGTCATTCGTAAAGATCTGATTTTTTCTTTATTTTCTTCTTTAGATGCTTCTCTTTCAGTTTTTAGCAAATTGTAAATAGTACTTGCTACTCTTCCATGAACATCTTTAAAAGCTAAATCTTGAACTTGTTCATTGATTTGTCTTATTCTTCTGGTTAAATCTTTCATAATTGCAATAGCAATTGAAGGATTTTCAAAAATAACTTTTTCAAAATCACTTTTACTAATAGAAAGTAATTTAACATCATTGTCCATTGCTTCGGAAGTTGCAGATCTTGGCATATTATCAAAAATAGCCATTTCACCAAAAAAATCACCAGCTTTTAATATAGTTAGTGTTTTTTCTCTTCCATCTATCGCAACTTTAGATATTTTTATTCTTCCATTTTTTATAATATATAGTGCATCACCATAATCACCTTCATGAAAAACTATATTTTTTTTAGAATAGTTTTTTTCAGAGGTGGCACTACCAACTTTGTTAAGACTTTCATCATCAACACCACTGAATATAGGAACTCTTTTTAAAAATAAAATCTTTGATTCAAGATCTAATTTTTTATTAGAAACAATTGCCATTACAATAATATCCTCGATTAATCAATTTACACCACAACTTAGAAAATTACCTAAATTTTACTCTTACTTAAATAATTTAACAAGTTCTTAATTTAAATTTTAGTCAAAAATTTCAAAAAAATCGAAAATATTCAACATAATAAAAATATTAAGCTGTTTATAAAACATTAAAATATAATTGATGAAAAGTAAATTTTTTATTATTATTTTTTTAATTTATATTTATGATATAATTACTTAAGTTTTATTGAAGAAAAATATATACTTATGAAAATATCTAATTACATAAAAACATTATCAAAGATTTCATTAGCTACAATATTATTAGCTGTAAATTTTTCTTGTTCAGAAAAAAACATTAAAAAAGATGATTCTTTTAGTTCTGTAAAAGCCATGATTCCTTTTATAAAAAAAGAAGGAAAAAAAATGGATCTGTATGTAACTGATATGAATACTAATCTCAAATTAAGATTGACTAACGATGCTTTTGAAAAAGCTGATCCTGTTGTTACAAATGCAGGTAAAATTCTTTTCACATCTAAAAGAACTGGAACATGGCAGATATATATAATAAATAGTAATGGATCAAACTTAAAACAACTTACTTTTGATAAAGGATTTAATAATTACAGACCTTCTATAACGATAGATGGAAGTATTATTTTTGTTTCTGATAGAGAAATTAAACCTAAAATATTTATTATGGATCCAAATTCTTCTAATGTTTCAAAATTAACTGATGATGATAATTATTATGATTTTCCATCACCACTCGATGATGGCTCAATTTTATATCTATCAAATGAAAAAAGTAAATGGGAAATATGGAAAATGAATGCTGATGGATCAAATAAACAAAAAATTACTTCAATACCAAATAAACCATTATCTTTAACTGCATTACCAGGATACTTTAAAGATTATATGTTAGTTTCCCCAATGCCCAATGATAGTTTTGAATCAAAAAGAAAACAATATTTAATTAATTTTACGCCAAAAGCTGTTTTTTCTTCAAGAGATAAAAATGGTGATATAGAAATATTTAGAATAAATATAGATGGAACAGATCTTAGAAACTTAACCCAAATGCCTGGTTATGATTCTGAACCAGTTGTACTAAGAGCAGGAAAAATAGCTTTTACTTCAGATAGAGATGGAATTAAAGATGTTTGGATTATGGAACCGGATGGATATAATCCTGTTAATGTAACTAAAGATCAATATTATGCAAGTACCAGATAAAAAATTAGTTTTATTTTTTTTAATAATAATTCCTCTTATAGCTTCAAATAGTTATGCTTTTTCTGTTTTTCAAAATGAAAATATAATATCAAAAATAATTTATGCGGATATTATAAATGAGATACAAGCTTTATATGATAATGAAGAATATAGAAAAGCACTAATTTTAATAGATAAAGAACTTAAAAATGCAGATGTTCCAATAGAAATATATAAATGGCAAGGTAAAATTTATGAGGCTCTTTTTGATGTAGAATCTGCGATTGATTCTTACAAAATTTATGATTCATTAAAAAATAAAACCCCAAAACCATCTCCAACACCTCTTAAATCTGAGGAACCAATTGTTTTTCCTTCTATTTTTTCAACAAAAAAACCTTCACCACAACCGACATCTACAATATTACCAAAACCAACTCCAAATGTTTTGATTGGTAGTACAGATGGTTGGAAATATTTTGAAGTTATTGAATATAAAAAAACAAAAGCAATAAAAGTTATATCAAATAAATCAATAGATTTAAATGAAATAGATCAAAAATTAGATGGTAATGATATTTTTGTAGTTATAAAAATAAAATTAAATCACAATAAAGATATAATTATAAAAAATAATTCACCTCAAATAACATTAATTGATTCTGAAAATAATACTTACAATCTTTATGCTTTAAGTACGTTTAAGTTTACTTATCAAGGTAGTAAAGTAGCTAAAAAAACAGAATCTATACAAATAGCTGATTATTATCAAATTTCTAAAAAAGATTCAAGAAGTACATATACTTTTGTGTTTAAAGCTAAAGAAAATAAAGTTTTTAAACATATAAAAATATTGGGTTATAATAAATTAACACCTATGAAAAATCTTAAAAAATGAATGAAATCTATTATTTAATGTCTGGGAATATATCTCCAGAAAAAGATACAGATAAAATTAATTTAGATATAATAAAATCGTCTAAAAAAGAAAATCCTTTTATATTGTTATTTGCGACAGCTTCAGATGGAACAGATTGGCATCAAAAATATAAGGATAATATTTCTACTATTTTTTCAAGATATAATTGCCATTTTGAAATATTAGATAATGTAGAATTAGATTTTTCTGATAAAATAGAAAAAGCTGACATTATATATTTTTTGGGTGGTAGTCCTTATAAACATACACGATTGAATAAATACAAAGACTTATTTAAAAAAGTTCCAATAAAAGTTGGTACAAGTGCTGGGGCAATTTATTTAGGTTATCAAACTTTTTTTCTTCAAAAAGAAGATTATTTAATTTCTATTCCAAATATGCTTAATTTTATAGATTTACATATTCTACCTCATTCTGAAACTCATAAAGAAGAAATTACTTTTAATTATTTAGTAAATGAAATTTCTGTATCGGTTGCCAAAATATATAATCAAGCTTGTATAAAAATTGAAAAAGAAGATGATATTGAAAAAATTTCTTTTATTATGGGTGATACATTAAACTCAGATGAAAAAATTGAAATAGTATTAAATAATTCAAAATATTTTAAAATAACAAAAGATCAGATAATTAAACCTAATATTAACCTTATTAACGTATAAATAATATCTTAAACTACAGATTAGACACATTAGACACATTAACTACAAATTAATCTTATAAAATATGTAGTTTATCCGTTTAATGTGTCTAAATCTGTAGTTTAAATTCTCTTATTAATTCGCACCATCCGAAATATTTTTAAATGTTCCTGGTACAATTCTTGGCATATTTGAAGATGCCACAAATTGATTATTAGGTGCATAAGGATTTGTTGTACTAGTAGGAAAATATGGTGTTCCTGGTAATGGAACTTGTGATAAAGCTTTATCAAACATATAAATTCTACCTATACTAGTATCATAACTATTTGATGGAGATCTATCAAAATAACTTAAATCTGGTTGTTCTTGTGAATAAAAAGAACCAAACATAACAAGTTGATCATTTTTTGATGGAACTGTAAGATAAGGAGCTAATAAATTAGCTTTTATTTTTGCTTTTGTTTGCGTAAGTTGATGACCTGCAATAAGTTGCCCATGAATTGTTAATATATCTTTCATACTCGGTCTTACATAAGGATTTTGAGGAGGATCAAAATCTTCCTCTTCTTTTGATGTACCTGAATCTATTTGATAATAATGCATAACAGGTATTTTTATATCATTAGAAGAAATTAACGCTAAAGAATTTAATTTCTCAAAATCATTAGTACGTGGGTCTTTAGGCATAACACTCAAAGGAATCCCTTCTTTGTTTATGGCTGGTGGAGTAGCACTTCTATCAGGAAGTTCTGTAATCCATTTTATATTAGAAATTGTATCAGAAACACTTGTAGGAGTCGGATTTCCACCTGAAGCATCTTTTCCCATTGCCTCATAAGGATGATGTTTATAAATGTCTAAAGTTGACGCTGCATATTGCCTAAAACCCGAGTGCGTTTCATATTTAGGATGCGATAATTGTTCTTTTTTAGGAAATATTTTATTTTTATAGATAATACTACCAGTTATCACAATATCTCCTGGATTATCAGTTGTAATATTAGGATCATCAATTGTATAAGTAGTTGGTTTTACCTCAGAATAAGATATTATTGTAAGTCGCCCGTCTATTATCGTATTTTTTCCCATTGACCCTGCAGAAGGAGAAACATATCCAGTTCCTCTTGTTACACCATTACCAGCAAGATTATTAAAATCCATCCCTCCTATTCTAACAGTACCTTCCCTTACCAAAATTATTCCACCATCTAATGTTTGCTTTACTGTCGATAAAACAGTAGAGGCATTTTTTGGTATTTGTCTATATGTATATTTATTATAATCTGCATTAAGTTCTGAAGATGCAATTTTTAGATAATCTGGGTTTGGTTTTGTCAAGTCAGGTTGTACTGTAATAGGATCATCTAAATACTCTTTATCATTAACATAAATTTGATATGTGTCAGAAATTTTACTTCCTACTGGTAATACAAGTTGACCAGAACTTACTCCAGCAGTATATTTAAGATCATTGCCAAAATAAGTAGATCTAAAATCGATGGTACTTCCATTCGCATTATAATAACCTTTATCTCTATCTTCAGCAATTTGAGCAGGATCTTGATAATTACCTAAACCATCTATAGTTAATTCTTTATCTAAAATTGTTTTTATAATTTGATTAAAATATATTCTTTGAGTATTTGAATTGACATTATTAGGAACAAGTATTGGTGGTATTTTTGATGTAGCTAAAACCGGTTTATATAAAGCACTTTCCCAAAAAAAGAAATTATCATCAGTTGATGAAAATGTTCCAGAAAGTAAATTTGCAGATATTTCATGTCTATGATAAAAAGTCCAATCATAAGTTAATAACTGCACTAATTTATAAATATAATCAGTTGTTTTATCATTCATTAAAAGATTTACTTGATCTAATCCAAAAATACTTCCTTTGTGTTCATGATTATCAACCCAAGGTGCATAAGATTTTCCTTCTGCTTTATGAGAATGAATATAATAAAGCTTTGGATTTATAAAAGGATCTGGTGTAGAAAATGAAGTAGAAGAATATGTAAGAAGAGAATAAACTTTTATTTTTCTATGAGGTAAATTATAATTTGTTATATATGTAACATTATATAATTTAGCAGCATCTCCTAAAGGATAAGGAGTATTAATTGGAAAAGGAGGAGAGTCTTTATATAATGGATATGGTGGTGGCTCATTTCCTGGTGGATCCCATGCAATGTAAGGAGTTGCTCCCATTCCTAAAAGACTTCCTATAAATCTATAATCATTTGATGCAGTACTATTATATTCACTTTGCTTATAAATATCTTCTGATATAAGATTTTTCTTAGAAGCTTGCATTATTCCCAAAACCTTAAGCGGTTCTTGAGGTGCTAAATTTATAATATCTTCTTGTGTATCTAGTGTATAACATAAATACTCTCCATTTTTATAAAACCAAATTTTAACAGGAAAATCTGTTTTTGTTATTGAACTAGGAAAATCAAATTTCATATAATTATCACCATTTCCAGCTACTCCAGTTTCTAATGGAGAAGTCCAAGTTGTAAGATTACCCACACCTGTTTTTGAATATATTTGATAATAAAGTCCTGCTGTAGAAGAAAAGCCTTTTCCAAAAACAGTCATTTTCCAAGTCATAGGATTTTCTAAAAAACCCATTTGATAAACAAGTAAAGGAGTTTGATCTCCTGTATTTGGAGTTTGCATTCTATAAGTAAGAACAGTGAAATTATCATTTTTTGTAGATCTAGAGCTATCTACACTCTGGTTTATATTTATATCAAAATTACCTTTCCAAGTAAAACCAAATTGCTCATTTGTATGAATGGGCCCTGTAATTACTTGATTACTAAGTAAATTTAAAAGTCTATTTTCTGATGTAGGACTTACTAAAGTATCAGTTGTGCTATTTGTAACTAACATATATGATGCTGGTGCTTTTGCTCCACCACTGCCACTACTACTACCACCCCAATCATCAGGAGGAATAGTTGTTGCACTTTGAGGGACATCAATTACAGAATACACAGATTGTGCTGGTTTTATTTCAGTTCCATTATCTGTTACTGCAAAACCATCAACTCTTATTCCATATCTTGTAAGACCTAATGTTTTGAAATAATTTTTATCGGTTGAATCTGACCAAATTTTATTATTATATCTATCATATCCAGAAATTGGAGAACCTGTTGATGTTTTTGCCCCGACTATTTCACCATCATCAATTGTTACACGATATTTACCAATTAATTTAGAAGTAGGATCTGCTGGATTCTCTCTTAATTCTATCAATGGACTTGTTCTTTGAGTAAAAGTTGCATTTCTTGATGCGTCATCACAAGTATTAGAAGTAAAAATATAATCTGCACAAACAGGAGCGGTAGGAGTTGCAGGAGGTACTGGTAAAGGAATTGCATCATACTTTAAAGTTTTTATATTAAACCAACTATTAACAATTTTTCCAGAAGGATTAATAGCATTCATCTTAGCCAATTTTCCTTTTAAATGGAAAATACCAGACTCTGCTACATATTTTGATATTGCAGAACTTTCTAGTTTTACTTCTGTTCGTGCCAAATTGGTTACATATATCAAATATGTTGAAGTTGCCATCATAAGAAGAACAATAATAAAAATTGCTGGGGTAAAGGTAAATCCTTTTTTTATTTTTTTTATTTTCATATTTTAATTCCTAATATTTACTTCTGTATATAAACCAAATGCTTCTACCCTTTTATTTGTAGCTTTTGAAATTGGGCCTGCAATTGATATTTTAATTCCTATAATATTTCTAAAATCATTTAAAAAAACACTTTGAACATAAGGTCTTTTGCTAACATCTGCTTCATTTGTATTAACATCATTTATTTTTGTAAAAAAATTCGCATCATATTCTGTTGAAGTTGGTTCTAATTTTTTTTCTAAGGCTGGGTAAGTAAATTTAGCATATTTTACACCAGAAACAACTGTAGTTATATTGCTTTGTAATAAAATATCCTCATATTTATCTGAAGAAGTTGCTACGTTTAACTGTTCTTTTCTTTTTAAAATATAAACTTCTTGAGAGGCTGGATAAGCTGGATCTTGTTCGATATAATAAAGAACTCTATTAATAAGACCATTGGAAACCTTATAAAAACCTAATTGATTTGATTCTTGTGTTAATGTTTGTTGTTTTGGATACCAACCATTAGGTGTAGATGTTAAACCAGCTTGAGATTGATATAAATAAGCTGTAGGATATGTAGGAAGCTCTTTTGGATAAGATGATGATGCAGGTTGACAAATTGGGTTATTTAAAGCTGTATTAAATGGTCTAGAATAACACATAGAAGGTAATCCAGCCCAATCACTTAAACTTATATTTGTTATTGTTGTTGGAGGAACTGTATTACAATTTTTTATATCTTCAGCAATTCTATTCATCAAAAATTGAAGATGAGAAGAGTCTTTTACAAATCTTTGCTCACTCTCTATCATTTTAGAGCTATTCATAAAAAAAGCCATTAAAACAGACAAAACAACAATTCCTATTGTAAGGCCAATAAGAAGCTCTGCAATTGATAACCCTTTTTTTACTTTTATTTTCATTTATTAGAAGTATCCCTAGTTAATATAGCAGAGATAGTAACGGGTTTTGTATCTGGTTGTTGAACTTGGACACTAACATTAAGTTGAATGGTTTCACCCCATTGAGATGTACTATCATTTAAAGCATAATAATTTCTAGTTATAACCAAGGGAAAAAAACCAGGAGAAGCAGAATCTTTTATTTCTCCTGTATTTGGATTAACAAATTGAGTGGCAGAAGGATCTGGAAAAAACTTAAAAGGTGTAACACCATTTAAAAATTTATCAAAATTAGCTGAATCATTTATTTTAGTTTCTATTTCTTTTCTTATAGTACTAAAATCTTTCTGCTTAAAAGTTTCTATCTCTCTTTGTGCAATATTAATTTCTACAGATTTTTTTTTCATTATCTTACCACTTCTAGAACCAACAAAAAGAACTGGTGTTATTGCTAACATAGCAATAGCAATTATAACTATTGTCAACATTACCTCTGTTAATAAAAAACCTTTTTTTACTTTTATTTTCATTTTAACCTCCTGGCAATCCTTGTTTTGGTATAGACTCCATTGATGGTGGTTTACCAGCTGGTGGTAATTTATTTATAGGGCTGTTTTCATCTATTTTTGGTTGAGGTGGTAAATCTTTTTTATTTGTCGATGAGTTAGTATTTTCAACTTTTTTTGAAATAGATGAATTATTATATTCAGGAAAAATATTTTTAGGAAATCCTTCATCGGCAGGATACATAGTTCTTCCATCTGACATTGTTATTGGTAAATCATTAGATACAGGTATTATTTCATTAGATTTTGTAATAACAACAGGTTTTTGAATAGCAGAATTTATTTTCCACCCTAAAATATCTTGAACTTTATAACTCAAAACACTTCCATTTTCATATTCTATCATTACTAAACCTTGATTTGCATAGTAAGTTTTTTTAGTAGGTTTTTTCAAAGAATAATCATAAATTTGACCTTCTGGTTTAAAATCATCAGATAGTTTTTTTACTGTAATTTTTTCTATAGAACTTGCATTATTTACTAAACTTGCTTTTTTAGAAGTAGCCTCTTTAAAATCTTGAGGTAAAGT
>ERZ1292633.3330-Hain-H41-02um-R1-3330-length-15732-cov-18_pt1 | contig 15732 bp, 13 predicted proteins | sample MGYA00564406_ERZ1292633 | MGnify/ENA primary metagenome ERZ1292633 (study PRJEB36523, sample SAMEA6512639) | groundwater metagenome | collected 2019-01-08 | study: AquaDiva: Metagenomics assemblies of 32 groundwater samples | reverse complement strand
CCAGCAAGAAACAGATAATAATGCGTGTGAGTGTAGTTATAGAAAAGTAGAGACAGCAAATTATAATACAGCTTATTTTAATTTGAATAAAACAAATATAACTGGAATTTGTTCAGAAGGAAGCCTTACAAAGATTGGATTATCTTGTAATTTAAATAGTGATTGTTGTGATACAAATGATACAAATTGTATAGATAACAAAAAGGGGCAATGTAGCGCGGTTAAAAAAGCAAATACGTATTATGGCTGGAAGGGTTATTGTTTAGAGAAAGATGAAAATACTTTAACCGGTGGTAGCAATGAAGAAAAGGTTTGTTTAACTTGGCTTCCAGTTGATCTTGTTTCTGGGGAAATTAATGCTAATTTGAATTCTCCAGACGCAGGCTTTAATCCTGATGGATTAGGGTTTGGCAAAGGTCCTTATTATTGTTTAGAAAAAGATGGAGCTTTTCAATGGAGAAATATTATTCACAATAAAAGATGTTCAACCAAAGGTTGTGCTGCCGCAGCTTGTGCGTTTGGGTATGAAGTAAGAGATTGTAGTCATAATCCGGCATGGAAATGTGCGTGGGGATGGCTTGATTTTAATTGTGTCCCTACTAATGGAGAAGGATGTTACGACACTATTACTAATAAAAAAATAGAAATAGGAAGCGCTGATTGTGGAGAATTAAAAATGTGTACAAAAACAGTGGCTACGTCATTAGATTCTTATAATAAAGCATGGACAGATAGGCTCTGGAAAAAAGAATATAAAACTTCAATTAAAAAATATACTTATAATACTTTATGCGAACCATTTGGCGCTTTACCTTCTAACACGACCATGGAAGCAAACCCTGTTTATCTTTTTAAAAATGGAAAAATCTGTGGAACAACCACAGAAGGATTTTTAGCAGGAGTTAATGATTATGATTTTAAAAAATGTGATATTAATTCTGGTTCTAAAAAAGATAAGGAATGTGAAGTAGATTCAGATTGTTTAGGAATAGCAGGCTGTATAGCAGTAATAGGGAAAAAAGAAGTTTGTGATTACAACAGAGACGGCAAAAAGGTTTGTGAAACAAAAGAAGTAGTTACAGGTAATGTTTGTAACGAAAATTCTGAAAATGCAGGGAATAGATGTTCGGATGGTTGGACTACGGGTTCATCATCATGTATTCCTAAAAAAGGAAAATGCGTTAGAGATGTTAATAATAAAAATAAAGAAGACATTCAAGAAATTTTTGCTAAATCTATGGGATTTTTTAATTGGACAAAACGTCAAGAGGGGTATGTTTGTGATAGTAATTCTTATAATAAAGGGAGTGATTGTAGTGAAAAAAATGAGACAACTAAAGAAATAGAAGGAAAGGATGATTTTTGTAAGGTTGATGGAATATGTGCAACAAATATTTGTAGTAATGGTTTGGGACAAAAAATATATAGTGATGAATTTAAACAATTTGTTTTCACAGAAGAGTGTAACCCAAATAAGGATTGCAAAGAAGGAATTCAATGTAATAGCAACAGTTGTGCTGATAGTGGCAATTCCTGTGAAAATAATAGCAAATGTTCTTCTGATAAATGTCAAGGAACATGTAGCGATAATAAAACAGTATGTGACTCAGACGATGATTGTCCAATAATAGATAAAATTCAGGGTATTTGTAATGACAAAAAATGTATTTTAAAAGAATGTAGTCCAGATAGTGAATGCAAAAATATTGATAATGCAAGAAAGTGTTCAGATGGGAAAATTATAGAAGGCGATAAAAAGTGTGAAGACTTTAAAGAAGGAATAAAAATTGAGAATGGAGTTTGTGTTACAACTCCAATCTGTATAAGTGGGGCAAACTTAAATAAAGCGTGTAAACTTGGTGATAATTCATTTTGTAGCAGTACGTCTGGTAAATGTGAAAAAGTAACAGCAGGTCTTGGATTTAGCGAGGTTTTAGGTGCTTCTCTTTGGGATGTTACAAGGGGTAAAGTTAACTCTGCGCCAGAGATTCGCGCGGTGGATTCACTGGGATGTATTGTAGATAAAAATTGGTGTCCACAAATTACAAGTAAAACAAATGAATTTACTATCAATAAACAAAATTCTGGCGATATAGCAGGAGAAATAGGAATGTCCGCAGTTGTAAAATTTTATGCTTGGGCTGATAAAGATCAAATGCCAATCAGACAAATTATTATTGATTGGGGGGATGGTAGTGATAAAACTATTACAGACAATAAAAATAAAATAAAAAATCATAAAGAAAAATGTGAAGGAAATGATTTCGGCGATTCTCCTCAAGCTTGTACAGAAACATATTTTCAATTTAGTCATATTTATACAAGAAAAGGCACATTTACTCCTAGTATTAGCGTAAAAGATAATTGGGGTTGGTGTACTAATAGTTATTATGCAGGAGATGGAGAATGTGGCACAGATGGTCAAATTAAATATAGTGGAACAATAATTATAAAATGATAATTAATTGGCAATAAAGTTCAAAATAAAATAAAGAATTTTAGTTAAAAATTTTACTATGTTAAAAAAGATAATAAAAAATAAATTAATATTTTCTATTCTATCAATTTTTTTGTTAGTTGGTCTTTTTTCAATATTTCCTCATTTAGCGAATGCTCAGGAGGGCAACATAATTACAGGGTTTTTTAATAATAGCGTAATGCAATGGGTTTTAACGCCGACATGTTGGCTTCTTTTTGCAATAGTAAAATTACTAGCTTCTGTTTTAATTGTTATTATCCAGATATTGATTGCTGTGAGTTCATACAATGATTTTATCAAGGCGCCAGCAGTGACAGAGGGATGGACTATTGTTAGAGATGTGGCAAATATGTTTTTTGTTGTTGTTTTATTAATTATTGCCATTAGCACTATTTTAGGAATTGAAACATATAATTATAAAAAATTATTACCAAAATTGCTTTTAATGGCAATTTTAATTAATTTTAGCAAAATGATTTGCGGATTATTAATTGATGTGAGTCAAATAGCAACAATGACCTTTGTTAATGGTTATAGGGAGGCTGCGGCTGGAAATTTTGCCACTGCTTTTGGATTGGATCAATTGTTGAAATTTAGTGGGGGCGATCCTATAAGGGGTGAAGGAGAAGATAAAGCTGGAAGCCTTGAAATAGTTGCGGCACTTATATTGGCATTTGTTTTGGTTGTTGTGGCAATTGCTGTAACATTGGGAACAATTTTGATTTTTTTAATAAGAATTGTAATGCTGTGGTTTTTGGTTGTGCTATCTCCTATTGCTTATCTTGCGTCTACTTTCCCAGGTGGAGCAAAATATTCTGGACAATGGTGGACTGAATTTACTAAATATTTAATTGTTGGTCCGGCAATGGCTTTCTTTTTATGGTTATCTTTAACAGTAATGTCAACAGCTGATACAGCAAACGATTTATCTGGAGCTGCAACAGGTTTTTCGCTTACCGAAACTGGTGAAACTTCTTCGATTTTACAGAAAGGAGCAGCTGGGGCAGGAAACGTGGGAGGAGAGAAACTGTATGTTGCAATTACAGGAGTTAGCAGTTCAAGTCATCTTTTGAGTTATATTATTGCGATTGGAATGTTGTGCGGTTCAATGATGATGGCGCAACAAATTGGTGTTGCTGGCGCTGGTATGGCTTCAAATTTAGTAAAGAAGATTGGAACAGATCCGTTGAAAAAAATGGGATTAGCTGCGTTTAAAGCTCCATTTAAAGTTGCTAGGCATCTTGGAAAAGAATTTGGTGAAAAAATGTATGCTGGGGAATTGCGTGGAGGTTTTGGGAAGGGAATATTATTAAATCCACAAGAAATTTGGAAGAAATGGGAAGAAGGAGTAAAAAGAAAATCAGCGGAACGGATGAGAGTTGGAGATACTTATGCCGGAATGAATATGGGCGCAGGCGGTGTAAAAGGCGGATTAACCGGAATGGGCGCAGAGAGTTATTGCAATGAGTATATATCGTTAAGAGGATTTGGGAAAGTTACTAGAGGCGGAGGATGGAGCACTAAAAATGTATTAGAAGAAGTAGATAAAGAAATAAAAGATGAAGAGCCAGAAGTTATAAAACAAATGAAAGGGCCAGAAGAAAAAGAAATTGACGATCATCTGAAAAAATTAAATTTAGAAAAGGATTCTAAAGAGGAAGGAAAAGAAAAAGTAAAATTTATTGCTGATTGGAAACAAGAAAAAATTAAAGAATATAGCAAGGGTCCATCAAAAGAGGAGATTAAAAAAGGGACAGAAGGAATGCTTGGAGGGGATGTCAATCCTTTAAACAGAGTACGATTTATTAATAGCTGGAAAGAACAAAAAAGAGAAGAGTATGGAGTAAAAAAGAATTCTACATTTGATTCTGTCGCAGGATTATATAAAAAACAAGAAAGATTTAAAAAATTTATGCCGGATATGTTAAAAGATAAAATAAATGAAAAAGTGTCTATCGGTAAAGCAAAAGAAGAAATGAAAGATCAACAGATTCCAACTCTTATTGATGCTTTTAAAAAGGCATTGTCTGGAGGCAACAAAATAGAAGTAAAAGCTGCTTTATCTTTGCTTACAGAAAAAGAGGGATTGGATAATTTAATAAAAAAGCATGGCTTTTCAGATAATACAGCGGGATATGTGGATTTTATGAATGAAACAACAGAAAAATTAAAAATGAATTCGCAAGAAGGATTTGAATTAGAAAATGATATTGGGATTTTAGCAGAAAAAGCAGGGCAAACTCGTTTTGGTAGAACAATAAAAACAAATAAAGATGGAGAATATGAGCAAAGAACTTCTGATGAAATTTCTGAGACTAGGTATACCGAAATAGAAAAAGCGCAAGGAGCAAGAGAAATACTTTCAAATAAACCAGATTTTGTTGTGGAAAATAATAAAGCAACTGATAATGGCAAATTAATAATACAGGACAATCTTGAGGCGATAGGAAGGTTATTAAACGAGGGACGAATGCATCCATCTTTGATTAAATTTTTAAGTAAAGAAGAAGAATTACTAAGAAAGCTTTGGAGTAAAGAAGAACCAAAAAAAGTTGAAGATTTATTGAGCAATTTAGGAAGAAGAAAGGAATCTTATGCAGACAGAATTGCAGCATTTTCAAGACCAACACCACCACCACCTCAAGAGCAAGATATAAATAATAAAGCTAAAGAGATACGTCAACTAAGAGAAAGTAATGCTCCTGGTTTTGAATGGGAAACAATTAAACAAATGATAATAAGGAACAACCATACACCAGATACAAATGGCGCGCATAATTTTATGATGAATTTTGATAGAGAGGAAGCTATTAGACAGTTAACTCAGGAAAATGCGGTAGAAATGGGAATAAATAAAAGTATAAATCTTGATACAGGCAATATTAATTTTAATGAATTTAAAGATGCTTTAGAAGAAGCAGGAAAAGGATTTTCCGATGAAATTAAATATGGATTAGATGATTTAATTAAAAATTTAAATTCAATTAGTAAAGGAAATAATATGATCAGCGGAGATAATATAAACAGTGCAATAGATCAAAATGCAACAAACGCAACAAATTTTTTATTAAAACATATATTAAAAGTTTTAAGAAAAAATAAAGGAGAAAAAAGTAATGAAGAGACTTCTGATTGATTCTGATAACAGCGGAGATTAAAATTATAGCAACATTGGAAGTCGGACTTCCAATGTTGCTATCTAAAAAAATTTACTCATTTTATTTACTATGGGAGTACTACGAGAGTTAAATTTTCATAGATTATTTATGACAAAACAAAAACTTCAAAAAAATTTAAAACAAATTATCAAAGATCTTAAGCCATATAAACCAGAAAAAATAATTCTTTACGGCTCTTGCGCCAGAGGTGATTTTAGGGAAGATAGCGATATTGATTTATTAATTATTAAAGAAACAAAAAAAGATTTTTTTAGCAGAATAAATGATGTAGGTAGATTAGTTAGTCATAAAATACCAATGGATATTCTTATTTTTACTCCCGAAGAAGTAAAAAAACGCCTTGATTTAAAAGATTTTTTCTTTGAAGAAATGATTCAGAAAGGGAAAATTATTTATGGATAAAAATTTTATTAAAGCAGAAGAATGGTTTAAAATAGCTAACAATGATTTTGGTTTTGCTAAATCTAGCTTTGAAGATGGTGATGAATATTATGCCCAAATATGTTTTTTATTTCATCAAGCAATTGAAAAATATTTAAAAGGTTATTTGATAATTAAAAATAAAATTCCTGAAAAAACCCATGACTTATCTTTTTTAATAGAAGGGTGTAAACAATTTAATTTAAAGTTTAAAAAATTTAAATTAGAGTGCGAAGAAATAAATAAATATTATATCCCGAGTCGTTATCCAGTTCATTGGATAGAAGTAAAAAAAGAAAATACTAAACGAGCTTTTGAATCAGCAGAAAAAATTATAAAATTTATCAAAGAAAATATTTAATACTTTTAAACAATTTATTGAAATGTTCTAATTAAAATGTTAGAATGTCATAATGTTTATGTCTACAATACAAGAATTATTAATACAATTTCCAATTGAAAAAGATGAAGTTTGCGAAGATCTTGAAAAGGGAGTAAATGAGTTTGTTAGATTTAATATGACAAAGGATGCTTTTGCTTTTAGCGAGAATCTAACTCTTCTAATAAATGAATTTCCAAAATTTAAAGAGACATACCCATATTTATTTGAAAGATATCAAAATTTAATTCTTAAAATAAAATGGTTAAATTTATCTCAACTTTCAAAAAAGGAAATTGTTGATCTCTTTGAGAAAAATTTTGTTATAACTTTTAAATTGGAATTTTTTAATCTTTGGGACAAAATTGAAATAAAATTAATCAGCATTCCATTTGTAGAAGATAGAGACATATTTAAAAAAGAAATTAGAGAGGCATTATTAAAAAACAAAGAAAATTTTACTGGCAATATTGTTATTTATGACGATAAAAAATATAAACCTACTGTCAGTAATTGGCTTTTATTTTATAATAAACTTTTTGGCACCGCTTCATTGTCTCGTTTGCAGATTGCGCAATTTCTTTCTTCAAATGTGAATATAAAAAAATTAAGTGTAGAAGAAAGGGAAAAATTGAGAGGATTAATTTTAGTATACGAAAAATTAAAACTTTCTTCTTTAACAGTTGAGGGATTTGAAAATGATATTCCAGTTAATGATGACAAAAGAAAGGGCGTAATACGAAGAGGAATTTTCTATCCAGAAGATCAAAAGGCGATTGAAAAATTTAGAAAAAAAATAAAAGAAATGAAAGATGCTGCGGCATTGGAAAAAGTTTTGAAACCATTAGAAAAAATTAAAGAAGAAAAAAAAATAATTGAAGTTAAGGTTGAGAAAGAAATTGAAAAACCAGTTGAGAAAAAAGAGGTTTCTGCTAAAGAAAAAATTTTAACAGATTATTTCAGCGGACAATTAGAACAAAAGGTAATCTATAATTTTGAAAGGGAAATTATCAATGAAACAAACAAAGATCCGGAAAAAATTAAATTGGTTTTTAAGCAAGCTTTAGATGTGCCAGAAAGAGAAAAAGTTATTGCTGCTTTAAAAATTTTGGTTCAGATTAATGAGTTGCAAGAGTTAATAATAGACGAAAAAATTGGACAGGGATTTATTTTCTTTCTTTCAAGTTTAGGCGAAACAATTTCAATGGATGATCTTAAAAGATTGTCTAATTCTATTAAATACACAAGTTTATTGTTGCAATATATTTTAAAAAATAGATTGGGATTGAATGAAAATGATTCAGCAAAAATAGGTGTTCAATTTTCAAATATTTTAAGCGCATTTAACAAGGATTTTCGGGGAATGGTTTATTTTAATGCAGACAAAGGGGAATTTAAATGGAGCTAAAAAGTGCAAAATGCAAAACGAAAAATGTAAAATAAATTCAAAATAAATCCAAATAATAAATATTTTTTTTTAATTTTTATTGTTTATGTTTTTAGAATTAATAGAATATTATGTTAAATTTAGATGATTTAAAAAACTTTGAAAATCCAGAAAATTTTAAAAAGATAGAGGAAATTGTTCAAGAGATTATAGCCAAAAAACAAATTAGAGAGGCTTTGAAATGCATTATTTTTTTAGAAGAAAAAATTCCTTCTCAACAGAAGGAATTATATTTATTTTTGTTGATAAAATTAAAATTATTGACACTATCCTTGTTTTCAGAATTAGAAATTTTGGATTTTTTTAAAAAAAATTTAAAAGAAATTTTAAAAATTCCTTCAATAAATATTTTAGAAGGCATTAAGTCAAAGATTATTGGCTTACCTATTTTAGAAAGAAATGGATTTAAAAAAGAATTATTTTTTGTTTTAAAGGAAGCGGTAAAAAAAGAAAAAATTGATTCAAAAGAATTGATTTTTTTAGTAGATTATTTAAAAATTTCTTCAGAAAAAGAGCCAGAGGAGGAAATTTTGATCAGAGATGAAGAAGTAAATAGCGAACAAAAAGAAATGTGGGAGACAATAAAAGCAAAAAAACAAGAGAGAAAAGAAGAAATTAATCAATCACAACAAGATGAACCAATAAAAAATATAAAACATTTTAATTTTGAATCTTCAAAACCCAAAACAGAAAGTGTGAAATTTATTCATAAATTAGTAGGACCAATAGAGGAATTAAAAAGCATTACATTAAATGAATTTAGAAAATTAGGAAAGACGCCAGAGGAAGCAACTCAAATAATAAATGAAAAAATAAATATTTTGGGAAGCGATTCTTTAATTAAAAAAGCCGAGGGGATTAAGGCTTGGCAAAACACGGAAATAAATAAATTGTATTTAGAAATAGGACGAAGCAGTTTAGAAAAAAATATTTCTATTTTAGAGGAAATTAAAGAAAGAATTAATAAAAATATGCCGACATTAACAATAAATGAATTTGAAACGGTAACGGATTTAAATAAAAGATTGAGGTTCTAATTTTTTTTATTTTATTATGAATCAATTCGCTGTACCACAATTTATTAGCGTTGAGAATAAAATTATTGGATTTATCACAACCCGTCAATTCGTTATTCTCTTAGTAGCTTTTTTATTTGTTTTTATCTGTTACAAATTATCTGATTTTGGTTTATTTTTATTTGAAGCAATAGTTATTTTGGGGATTGCGTCGCTTTTTGCGTTTGCCACTCCAAACGGTCAACAATTTCATATTTTTTTTATTGCTTTTGTTAATACATATAGAAGACCAATGTTGAGAATTTGGAAAAAAGATAAATTAACTTTTCATCAATCTAAAAAGATTTCTAAAATCAAAGCGCTTGAGCCAGTAGCAATAAAACCTTCAGTTCAACAAATCAAACTTTCCGAACTAGCCTTAATTGTTGACACTGGAGGAGCCTATAAAGGCGAGGAGTGATAAAAAATTAAACACAAATCTATAAATTATTTTTATGAAAGCTCAATCATCAATAAAATCTTCATTGCCATCAACGCAAAAATTTTTAAATATTGCGGAAATTAAAGACAATGTTGTTATTTTTAAAGACGGCTCTTTGAAGGCGGTGCTTTTAGTTTCTAGTATTAATTTTGCTTTAAAATCAGAAGAAGAACAAGAAGCGATTATTCAAAATTATGTTAGATTTCTTAACTCTTTAAGAAGACCGATCCAGGTAATTATTCAATCTCGTTTATTAAATATAGATTATTATTTAACAAATTTAGAACAAAGAAAAAAAGAAATAACAAATGAGTTGTTAAAAATACAAATTGCTGATTATATTCAATTTATTCGCGAGTTAATCAAACTGGGAGATATTATGAGCAAGCATTTTTATGTGGTTATTTCTTATAACCCATTGTCGGGAGATGTGAAAAAGAATTTTTTTACACAAGTGACAGAACTTTTTTCATCTGCTTCGGGAATCGTGTTAAATAAAAAAAGATTTGATAAATATAAAATGGCTTTATCAAGAGAGGTAAGTTATATTGTTTCGGGTTTGTCGTCTATGGGAGTGAAATCAATTCAGTTAGACACGCAGAGTTTAGTTGAATTATTTTACAATAGTTATAATTTAAAAATAGCTCAAAGAGAAAAACTTGAATCATTAGATAAATTAAGAATAGAAGAAGAATAATAAAATTTTATTTATTTATCGTAAATATTTAAAATATTAAAATTGTAAAATTTGCATAGAATAAATTTTTACTTATTTTATTTATGGCAATTAAACCATCAAAAATTAAAGATTTAGAAAAAAAACCTTTAGTAGTAACTGAATTTGACAAGGAAGAATTAGAAGAAGATGCTGTATTTGAGGCGGAAAAAATTTATAGAGAAGGAACTATTTCTATTAAAGATTTAATTGCTCCTACAATTTTTCGCGTTGCGCCAACTTTTGTTCAAGTCAACGAAACATATGCCCGCACTCTTTTTGTAACTACCTACCCTCGCTTTATTAGCATTGGTTGGTTTATCCCAATTTTGAATTTTAATGCGCCATTGGACATCAGTATGTTTTTTTATCCAGTGGACTCAACAGTTATTTTAAGGCAATTGAGAAATAAAACTGGCGCTTTACAGGCGCAATTATCCGCATTAAGAGATAAGGGCGCCGCGCGCGATCCGATGTTAGAACAAGCATTGGAAGACGTGGAACGATTGAGAGATGAGATTACTCAGGATGTGGAGAGATTTTTTCAATATGCTTTATATGTAACTATATATGCCGAAAATGAAAAAGAATTAGATGAATTGACTGAAAAAATTGAAGGGATATTTGGAACAAGATTGATTCATACACGCCGTACGCAATATCAAATGGAGCAAGGATTTAATTCTACATTACCATTAGGAGACGACGAGATTGGCGTGTCTTTTAATTTAAATTCATCTCCTTGCGCTGCTAGTTTTCCATTTATGTCTAGTGAATTATCAAGCGAATCAGGAATTCTTTATGGAATTAATCGACACAATAATAGTTTAATTCTTTTTGATCGATTTTCTTTACAAAATGCAAATATGGTTGTTTTTGCCACTTCCGGAGCGGGGAAAAGTTATGCTGTTAAATTGGAAGTATTAAGAAGTTTGATGTTGGGAATAAATGTTATTATCATTGATCCAGAAATGGAATATAAACATTTGTGCGATGCTGTGGGCGGAACATATATTAATGTTTCTTTAAGTTCGGATAATAAAATTAATCCATTTGATTTGCCTAAGCCATTAAGTAAAGAAACTTCCATTGCGGATATTATTCGTTCAGCAATTATTACATTAAAAGGATTGTTGAGACTAATGTTGGGAGAAATTACATCGCAAGAAGATTCAATTATTGATCGTGCATTACTTGAAACATACAACAGAAAGGACATTACATCTGAATCAGATTTATCTAAAATAGAATCTCCAATTATGAGTAATTTTCAGGAAGTGCTGGAAGGGATTGTAGGGGCAGAGGATATTTTGTTAAAATTAAAAAAATATACAGAAGGAACTTTTTCCGGACTCTTAAATAATTTAACAAATATTGATGTAAAAAATCAATTGGTTATTTTTAGTGTCCGTGATTTAGAAGATGAATTGAGACCTATTGGTATTTATATTATTGTTAACTATATTTGGAATACGGTTCGGTCCGAGCTAAAAAAAAGAATTTTAATAATTGACGAGGCGTGGTGGTTGATGCAACATGAGGATTCGGCTAAATTTGTTTATGCTTTAGTAAAACGATGTAGAAAATATTATTTAGGCGTAACGACTATTAGCCAAGATGTAAATGATTTTTTAAATTCGCAATACGGACAGGCTATTGTTACTAATTCGGCTTTACAATTGTTATTAAAACAATCACCAGCAGCCATTGAAGGAATAGCTAAAACTTTTATGCTTACCCAGGGTGAAAAGTATTTACTTTTGGATTGCGAGTTAGGCGAAGGAATTTTTTTTGCTGGCTCTAAACATGTGGCAATAAAAATTTTAGCTTCTTATTTAGAAGATCAAATTATTACGTCTAATCCAGGGCAACTTTTGGAAATAGAAGAAGCAAAAAAAGAATTTAGTGAAGATGTTATTGAATAACAAATAAAACAATCAAAGAAATATTTTATTTTTATTTTTATTTTATGTCTAATCGTATAAAAATTATTATTTTAATTAGCGCGGGATTAATTATAGTAATTGCTTTGCTTTTTATTTTAAATGTTGTTTATAAGCAACATTTTTCTATTAAAAAAAATCCAATTGAATCTCCAGTGACTGAATTAAAGACTGAAGAGCAAACTTTTTTACCTTCTGAGATTGTCCCACAAACAGAAACAGAAAAAGCAAAGAATAAATTAGAGAGAATAACTTTAAATTTTATAGAAAGTATAGGGAGTTATTCTAATCAAAGCGATTTTCAAAATATTATTGGCTTGAAAAATATTGCAACGCCTAAAATGCAAATATGGATTGATGATTTTATAAAACAAAAAAATAAACCAAGCGATGTTTATTCAGGAATTTCTACCAAGGTATTAGCAATTAAAAAAAATAATTTTGATTTAGGGAATAATCAAGCAGAATTATTAATTAATACTCAGCGTCAGGAAGCCAAAGAATCTACTCAAAATACCAAAGTTTTTTATCAAGATGTTTCAATAAAATTAATTAAAGAGAGCGATGATTGGAAAATAGATGAAATAGAATGGAAAAAATATTAATCATTGTTTTGGCTGTCGTAGCTATTCACCACCTTGCCTTGCGACTTCAAGGGCGGTTTTGTAACCTAAAATCTTTCTTGGTTTGTTATTGATGATGGAAACAATATGGTCAATGTAATCTTGAGAAACTTCCGAAAGGTTTGTTCTCTTGGAAATATATCTTCTAATCATCTTGTTTCCGTTCTCAATTCCTCCTTTCTGCCACGAAGTATAAGCATCGCAGAAGAAAGATGGAATGCCAGATTCTTTGTGCTTTTTATTCTCAATTCCGTTGTCGTAAGTAAAACTCAAAACAAGCATTCCTTTTGTCATTTACTTGGTTGCTTTGTTATGTTCTGTCGGGGACATTAGACCTCTTGTATAACCTTAAATCTCCCAATTATAAATCCCAGCTATCAGGATTTGCCGATGAAATTATTCCGCTTGATAAAATTGCAAAACGATTAGCAGAGCTTGTTGTATAGGAAAGTGAATATTTAAAAAATAAGTAAGCCTCAATTATAAAGGTTCTTCAGACAATTTTGTGGGTATGTAAAATAAATTTTTAATTTTATAATTTTTAAATTTTTAAATAATTTTTAAAAAATCTAAAATATTTTAAATTTACAATTTCGTAGGGGCGACCCTTGCGGTCGCCCTGGGCGCGGGCAAGCCGCGCCCCTACAACAACAAATCATTAATTCGTAGGGGCGTATTGCATACGCCCATTAAATATTACCCATAAAATTCCCAAAAGAACCATTAAAAATAACAGTTACAATTATTGAGTCTTACCTTATCTGGTTAAAAAACTAAAGTTTTATTAGATGAAAAATTGGAAAAAATAAAAATTTATGAAAAAGAATAAACAGATTGCAAAACAAAACGCATTTACTGAGTTTCTGCTCTACACCACGCCAGACGGCAAGGTGAAAGTGGAGATATTTTTGCGTGATGAAAATATATGGCTGACACAAGATAAAATAGCTCTTTTGTTTGATGTGCAGAGACCAGCTATCACTAAACATCTCAAAAATATTTTTGAAAGCGGAGAGTTGCAGGAAAATTCAGTTAGTTCCATTTTGGAACTGACTGCCGATGATAGGAAAACATATAAAACTAAATTTTATAATCTTGATGCCATTATTTCTGTTGGCTACCGTGTTAATTCAAGGCAAGCGACGCTTTTTCGCATCTGGGCAACACAGGTGCTCAAAGAATACATCATCAAAGGCTTTGCCATGGATGATGAGCGGCTGAAAAATCCCAATAATATTTTTGGCAAGGACTATTTTGAAGAACAATTGGCGCGTATCCGTGATATTCGCTCAGGTGAACGTAGATTCTACCAGAAAATCACCGATATTTACGCTCAGTGCAGTGCTGACTATGATCCAAATGAAAAAATTACTAAGCAATTCTTTGCGACTGTGCAAAACAAACTTCACTGGGCAATAGCCGGCCAAACTGCGGCGGAAATTATTCACAACAGGGTAAATAGTGAGAAACCCAATACAGGACTTACTAATTGGAAAAACGCGCCTGAAGGAATCATCCGGAAAACTGATGTCAGTATTGCCAAGAATTATTTGAATGAAAAAGAACTCGATGGACTAAACCGAATTGTGGCAATGTATCTTGACTATGCGGAAATGCAGGCGCAAAAAGGAGTAGTGATGTATATGAAAGACTGGGTAGAGAAATTGGACGCCTTTTTGCAATTCAACGAAAAAGATATTTTACAAGATAGCGGTAAAATTAGTCATAAAGTCGCAATAACATTAGCTGAAAAAGAATATGAAAAATATAGGGTTGTTCAGGACAAAAACTATGTTTCTGACTTTGACCGCGAAGTGAAAAAAATATTAAAATTAAAAAAGAAAAAATAATTTAAAAAAATATGAAATTACTTTTAACATCAACAGGCATTACGAACAAATCAATTGCCAATGCATTGTTTAATTTAATTGGAAAAAAATTTGAAGATACAACTCTAGTTTTTATTCCAACTGCTGCCAATGGCGTAACTGGAGACAAGAAGTGGCTTATTGATAGTTTATTAAATTTAAAAAAATTAAATTTTAAGTCAATTGAAATTACTGATATTTCAGCAATAGATAGAAAAATCTGGGAACAAAGTTTTAAGCGGGCTGATATATTATATTTTGAAGGTGGCGATACTTATCATCTAATGGAATGGATAAACAAATCTGGTTTAGTGAAAATATTGCCAGAATTATTGAAAAATAAAGTTTACGTTGGTGCGAGCGCTGGTAGTATGGTCACAAATAAGGATTTAGCTCTCAAAATTTCTCAAATCGTGTATGGTGAAGATTTAGATAAGGATTATGAAATGCAAGGATTAAACTTTGTTGATTTTTATTTTTTACCTCATTTGAATTCGCTTCATTTTATAAATTTGCGCGAAAATTTTATTAAAAATGCAGTTAAAGGTATGAATAAAAAAATATATGCTATAGATGATGATTCAGCTATTAAAATTGTGAATGGCAAAGTTGAGATAATTAGCGAAGGAAAATGGTTTGCGATCAATTGCAAGGATACTTTGATGCAGAGCATAGAGAAATTAAATCATTAAAAATTATTTTTATGTTTTTATGATTGATATACAAAAATACAAAACAGTAAAATTACAATTAAATTTTTAAAAAAACTTTTGAAAATTTATCAAGACAAAAAAATCTTTTTAATTTGGGATGGAGCTGGCTGGCATAGAAGTAAGGAAATCAGGGCTTTTTTATCAAAAATTAACAAGAATGGAGTCAAATTAGAACTGTTTAATTTCCCACCATACACTCCTGAATTTAATCCACAAGAACATGTTTGGAAAAATTTGAGGCAACATGTTACTCATAATAGAATGGAAAAAGATTTTTCTATATTGATAAAAGATTCTTTAAAGTATTTGAATCGCAATAATTTTAGTTCTATAAAATTTGAAACTTTATTTGGGAAAATTTAAAATAAGACCACTATATTTATCCTGCGCAATAAAATAATTGTTAATTATTTGCCACAATGAAAATTTATATTTGACTTCAATTATGTTTTAGTCTAAACTTGAATAG
>ERZ1292633.3328-Hain-H41-02um-R1-3328-length-15737-cov-16_pt1 | contig 15737 bp, 19 predicted proteins | sample MGYA00564406_ERZ1292633 | MGnify/ENA primary metagenome ERZ1292633 (study PRJEB36523, sample SAMEA6512639) | groundwater metagenome | collected 2019-01-08 | study: AquaDiva: Metagenomics assemblies of 32 groundwater samples | reverse complement strand
GTCCTAGCTTCCCAAGCTAGTTGTCGTGGGTTCAAATCCCATCGCCCGCTCCAACATTTTCAACCACTTCGCACATCGTTCCTTCCGCAACAGTTTCCCCTGTCACGGTTTTCGTCACGGTTCCATTGAAAATCTGGGCCTCTTCAGCCGTTGCGTGACAAGACTCCAGGCTGATCGGAACAGCCTTGCCGAAGCTGGCCACTGTTTCGACAGCGGCTTTCAGGTGGGTAGGGGAGAGGTGGGCATAGCGCCGGACCAGTCCCGTTGTGCTATGCCGGAGCAAGGCGGCAATGGTGCCTTCCCCCTGGCCGCTCATGGCCAATCGACTCGCGAAGGTATGCCGCAAGGTGTGCCAAGTCACACCCTCCAGGTTAAGGGTCTGCACCGCTGGAACAAAGATCCGCGTGTAGAAGTTCCGTTGATCCAGGTGTGTAGCCGGATTCTCCGACGGAAACACCCACGTCGATCGTTGCCACGAATTGAACCCCCTCAGAATCGCCTTCGCTTCTTGGTTCAGGTGGACATACTGCACATGACCGGCCTTCGTGTTCAGCAAAGCCAGAATACCTCGCTCGAGGTCCACATCGGCCCATTTGAGGCTGAATTGCTCGCTCAGCCGCAACCCGGTCAGAACGGCGAAACGCATCCAAGTCCCGTAGGGGGCCCCGAGTTTCTTGACCAAGGCGGCTTCTTCCGCTTGCGTCAAGAACCGTGTCTTTCCCGTAGCCACCTTGGGCAGTTTCACGCGAGCGAAGGGGTTCTTCTCTACGTTCCCATCCCGAACCGCCTTGTTCAGGACATGTCGCAAAAACTTCATGTAGTGCAGCACCGTCTGAGCAGCCAACCCTTCGGCCAGAAGATCCCGCTGCGCTTCTTCGAGCAGGGCAGGGCTCACCGCATTGAGCCGCTTTCCTTTGAGCCGACCTTTCCACCACTCGCCATAGTGTTTCTCGGCGGATTGGTTCCTGACCGTCGAAACGTCCACATGAGCCGTAATCAGTTCTTCAAGCAGTGCATACCCACCGTGCTGATACCGTTCTGGAAAGAACCGGCCTTCCTTCTGCTCCATCTTTGCTTTCTCATAAAACTCCCGTGCCTTGGTCTTATTGGGAAAACTGCCGAAGCGCCGGTCCCGGCCTTCGTGATAGAGCCGGACATACCAGACTGGCTTGCCGGTCGAGTCCGGTTTACTCAGCAAGCCCCGATCCTTTCTTTCTGCTCGCGCCATCGCTCACCGTCCTTTCCGGCTCACCCTCGGAGCCTGTTTGAAATGATCCTCCAGCAAGTGCCGAATAAACCCGCTGGCCGTCGTACCTTCCAGCCGCAAGGCATCCAATCGCGCCTTGATCGGCTCCGGCACCTGAATCAACAGACGCACCATCTTCATTGAATCACCCCCTTCCCTCGCATGATAAGTTTACTATCATCTGATAGTGAACTATGTCAAGTGATGTTTGACGCATTCTCAGGAAAAATGCTAGGCTTCCTGCGCGATGGCACGAGAAACACCAGAAGGCACCGGCGCGTGGAACTTCCGCGACATCCCCCGCGACCTCATGCGCAAGGTCAAAATGGCGGCAGCGCATGAGGGAAAGACGGTGAAAGACTTTTTGATTGAGTTGGCGGAAGCGAGACTTCAGGAGCTAGAGCGGAAGGGAATTCTGCCGAAAGGGAAGACCTAGAAGTAGGTGCATCTGAATCCTGATATTTCTCGATTACAGATAAGGCTTTATATCTTTGGTGGTTCACATGGAGGCAGCCCATGCAACTGCTTACGCTATCAATTCTGATTCTCTTGCTTCTTCATGTTGAACCAACGCATGCCACAGAAACACCTTCACCCATAGAGGTAGAATTACAGAGTACGTTGCAGGGAGTTGTTACAAGCTGTAAATCAACCGTAGACCCAAATGTCTGTATCCTGGAAAAGTTGGAGAAAAAAAGAAAGCTGTATGAGTTATTCTTGGAGAAGACCGCTCCTGCTGCCTGGTCTGAGGTTGACGTTATCTCCTTTATCTTCTTTCATGTCAGCCAGCAAATAGCAAAGGAACAAATCCGATGTAGTTCGCTTGAGTCCTCTGCAAAACAGTCGTGCGTGGAGCAAATTCCAACGGTTATACCTGATGCCAAGGAGGAAGCACGGCATTTTTTAATTGGTAAAGGGGAAGCCTATGGCAAGCGAGAAGCCGCAGAACTCAAAGAAAGAAAAAGCCAGCAAACAGGCGATCATGCTAGGGTACAGCGAAACTATGAACAAGAACTTGCTCAACAACACGAACATGAAAAGGAACTTGCCCGCATTCAGGCTTTAGGGATGATCTTGGGAAATAGTGGACTGTTTCGCGCACCGCAAAGCCAACTCTATACGCCACCACCGCCAATCCCAGCACCAGAGATTCCAAAAACAAGAAATTGCACGTCCAGCGTCATTGGAAATCAAGTCTATACCAACTGCTATTGACCCGGCTTTTCGTCAATCTCACCAACGTTATCCTTCGATCTGCCAGCCGACTGCAACGCCTCAGCCATAAGCTTGGCCAACACCGCATGATTCTGGGTGCTCTGCCCGGTTTCTAATCGCCGAGCGTTGAACACCTGTTGGAACGCATAGGCCCGGTTATTAAGTGAGGCTTTTTGGAGGGTCTCGTCGTCCGCCAATGATGCCATGAGCTTCTGTTCCACTGCCGTTAGTAATGTAGGGCGAACTTCCTCATATGCCTTGGTCATCTCAGGGTCAGGAATGAGCTTCTGAAGCCGCTGCAATGCCGCATGAACAGAGGATTTTGCCACGCCGAGGGATCGGGCAATCTCAGCTAGGCTGAGCCGGTTGACTACCCGGAGCTTCCAGGTCTGAGCCACATCCAAACGCTTAGGCCGACGGTCAAGCGATCGTTCGGTATCGTTCGGTCTCGCCTTCGTACTCTTACGCGGCATGACGTGCCCTCTCTCGCTGTCAGAATGAGCGAATCAGTTCGACTTCTCGGACTTCCGCTTGCTCCTCAAACGCTTTCCGTGATCGCAGCCGGTCCGCATTGATCCATCGGATTTGACCCTCAAACGTCGTACTTATCCAAAAGCTACTGCCGTCTCGCCCCAGGAATTCGGGGACTGCCGGGCCTACAATGCGACCATCGCCCGTTTCCCAATAGATCGGCCTGGTATTCGGTGCAGCGGGTTGGAGCTCGAAGTTCTGGATTGCTGACGCTGTATTCCCGCCAGGGGTGACGGCTGAGGCACTCGGTTCGGTCATGGGGGCTTTATTCTCCCCGGCTTCTATGGTGCTCGCCTTTGGTGGAGGTCCCTGCTTCGGATGAGCCAGAATTGCCCGTGCTTTGTCCAAGAGTGCTTTACTCATTGCCTATACTCCCCCCTATCTGGAACAAGTGGAACATCTGGAACACGATGGAAGTTATTGACATCATTGATGAGTATCATTACTTTGCCGTTCCATGTTCCGGTTGTTCCAGATTCCCAGAGGTATACCGACGAGCTAAATCGTCGATCTGGGTCCGTGAAAAAAGGTAGCCCCGTTGATTGGTCTGACCGTCGCGCCAACGGGATGATTTCAACCCGAGGGGATGGAGGCGATTAGCGAGCGCCTTCAGGGTGAGAGAGTCCCACCCAAGGCGGGACCGTATCCTCTCGGCGAGGTCCTCAGCTTTGACCTTGGCTTCCGTTCCCAGGCTAAGGTATTCGTCCAGGACTTCAATGATGATCGGATTCGGGTCATCTGCGGAGCGTGAGGCACGTTCCCCACCAAGACCTTCCGCGAGGCGGGTCATTCTGTCGGTCAAGGTGCCTGTTTCATCGCTCGCGTCAATGACGGCGGCAATCGCCAGCAAAGGTTCCCAAAGATCCACCGCCCGATGATCGAGGCCGGACAGACCGGGAAATTCTGATTCGTCGTAGAGTGCGGCAATCGTCGGAGTCATCGTGAGCGCAAGGATATGGAGATCATCCCGGAGAATCTGGGCCTGCTGATCGAGCCGACGAAGGCTAAAGCGTTCTGTCTGTTGCCCAGGAAGTAAGCGCTGCATCATGACCATGATCGACCGATCTTCAAGTGTCGATTCGAGGGAGGAAATGGAAGCAATGGCTCTCGGCACATAGGTTTCAAATGTTTCCTTCTGCTGGCCCTGACCGGTTTTTCGGTATCGTGTGACCACCTGCCCTTTGTGAAACCCAGAATTAAAGACACTAGTAACGGCACTCCATCGTTCTTTGTCTCCCGTCATGCCTTCCATTTCGTCGTAAATCTGGACCCCGCCATCCTCCCGAGGTTCTCGAAAGATCTGTGCTTCCGTCGGGGAAGCCGTGGGCTGGTGTGCATTGAAGCCGAGCATGGAAATGAGGTCTAGCGTCCGAGACTTTCCGCAGCGCTTCTCTGGCGACCGCAGGACCAGGTAGGGGAAGTATTCAAACGCTGTGTAGCAGTAGGTCCCCATCAGCCAGAGGGCAAGCAATGCCGGAAGATCCTCGTCCATGACCACGAAGCGACGGATGAACCCTTCGAGCCGCTCGATCAGTTCCGGACCGGCCATGACATCACCGCGTAGGAATCGCTTGATCCCTTCTTTAGAGAAGCGCACATTCGAGAGTCCGTAATTCTCGGCCCCATACTCGTCAGCGGAAACAATTTCAGAATTCCCGCGAATGACATAGGGCTGTCCGTCAATCAGCACGCCGATACTCATGACTCCGTTACGAAAGTCTTGAGGCAGTCGAGGGGCCGGGATCGCGTCAGGCCCATCAAGCAGGTGTGCATAGCGTGCCAAGGGAGAGGGCTCCCCGCTCAAGAGGGGTGCTGCTGCCAACTCTTCTATTTCCTCAACACTAGGCTGCATGGCGTTCCTCTCTTTTTTGAAAGGCTTTCAGTCTGAAGTCATCGGCCACGGCCTCCAGAAATTCGGCATGGTCTCTATCGGCGTAGGCATGGGCTACTGCGGTCAGGAGCCGGTTAAGCTGATACTCGCTCAATTCATCAATGTAGAAATTCGTAGCAGCCTTGAGAACGGCATCAGCTCTGAGCTGTCGATCCAATGCCGCCAGGTCAAACTGAAAAGCCAAGCCTTCGTAACTAGTTTTTGGAGCCCGTGACCTGGGCAATTGTCCGCGAGGGGTTGGCGTGTCTGTGAACAAGTCGCGCATTGCAAGCTCAAGCGCTGCAATGATGTCTTCGACCGGACAGCCCGCGAAGCAGTGAACGAGCAGACCGCGTTCCCCTTCGCGAATCGACAGCGACGGGTCCGAATCCGCATGAGCCGGACATTTGGCCTTCCAGCCGGACCCCGACCGGCGAACCCCATCGAGGCGCGAAATCAGTTCGTCAACGGTCATTGGAATGCTCGCTTGTCGCTGGGCGGCGAAGGGCGGAAAGAACTTCCTCGATGCGAAAGCGAACTCCGCGCCCTTTGACCCCACATCTGTACGAGGGAATTAGCCCTTCGTTCGCCATCCGAAATGCAGTCCCTTTTCGGAGTATCCCGCGTTGCTCCAAAATAGCCGCTGAAACGAGTTCTTGCGCTGTGTTCTCCACGATTCCCCCCTTCGAAGAATGTGTTCATTGGGCTAGCGTTGCCTAGCCATTCGCTGATGGGTACAGCGTAGCGCTGCGAATGTTCAGCAACCAGCCACGAACGTGGGGAGGGGCAGTTTCGTGAAATTAGAAGTGGGGGCGCTCTTACTTGAGGCGATAAACCTGGCGAATCATGGAGTAGGCTTTCTTGTAGAATCGGCGTAGCTTTCGATCTTCTGCAGGAAGTAGGTTCGCTACCCGGTCGGCATTGGCTTGAAAACGATTCTGAAGCCGTTCCCGTGCCAACCGATAAATAGACTTCCCGCCCTTCACAGCATCGTAGACTTGCCAAACTTCTTCGCTATACTCTGTTTCCAATGATCTGGCACTACGGGAGGATAGTGTTTCGCTTCTGCGAAGGTCCCTAACTAACGCCCACACCTCTTTCTCGATTCGAGATCTCTGTGCCCAGAGGTCTATCTCGATCAGGACGAAGCGTCCATCCTTGATGAGATAGGGCTGGCCATTTTTGTGATAGACGCGGAGAGTTGCACAAGCCCTATGGTCCGATTGCTTACCCGCCTTCAGTTGCTCGATGATTTTTGACATGTTATCAGGACTCAGAGGGGAAGCAGTGCCCAAGGTTGCCATGGCTGTAGCAACCCGATCAAAGCGGGCGCGGTCCTTTCCTAAAACTCTTAGCGCAGAAAATGGCTTGCCGAAGCGAAAAAGGAAATCCCTCCTATAGGCTTTACTCCGCGACAATGCTTCCCAGAAGTCCAGATCGTTTAGGCGAAGCCGCTTTGGTTTCCGTTGTGCCATTCCATCTCCTATTGGGCTCTGCGGAAGGAAGAAAACGAGGGCGCTAGAAATCCAGTTATGAAGTTGTCCTTTTAGGCCCACTCAAATCTTCGCGGGACCAGATCAGCATACACAGAATGGAATCCCACCCTACCCCTGGGGTCACCCCCGTCACAGTTTTGAGTCACGGTGATTGGATACCACGGAAGCCCACGAGAGGCAACGGCAGGTAGCAGGGAGCATTGCGTTCCCCTTGCGCAAGCCGTCATCTCCTTTCTACAAAAAAAGTATCATCACCTGAGAAGGTCACCATGCGTTCTCTACTACTACTTCTTAGTCTCATCGGAGTCACGGGCTGTGTGGAGTCTCCACCGTATCGTGGGGTGGATGACGCGGCACAGCGGCGGCTGGCGTATGAGGCGTCGCAGTCGTGGGATGTGGGGGCGCGGGAGTCGGCGCGGGCGGAGTTACGGGCGCAGCAGCGTCAGCGGATGGAGGCGATGGGGGCGCTGCTGCTGCTGCAAGGGATGCCGCCCATCACGACCTATCAGGCACCGACGTATCGGGCTCCGGAGCCGCCGGTGACGTGTATCGGGAATCAGATAGGGACCTCGCAGTATTGGAGGTGTCAGTAGTGGCGAAGGGGGCGAGTCAGCAGGCGGAAGCCGTCCGGTGGATTGAGGAGCCGTACCCCGCTTTGCGAGGCTCCCATGTCTTTCACCATTCGCCCCAACCGTTGCTTGGATCGAGAAAGCGTCTTCGCTGGTGGGGAACCGGCTGACTCCTCGGCATTCTCCGCAGCAGTGCGTGGCAAAACGCAGCAGTTCGATCACACCATTGAGGATTTTTCCCTCATCATGACGGATGATCAGATTTCATCCGTGCACGCGACTCCGCTCTAACTCGTGGGGTTTGCTACCACTTCTTGTAACGGCGCTTGCTCCGTGTCTCTTGGCATAGGCGCTGCATTGCTCAGTTTTGATTAGAGTGCCAAATAACATTCTCCAGTCCACAAGCATTTCATCCCATTCAGGAGGGCAACATGAGAAGAATGCTTTTTATCCTAATTTCTGTTCTGAGTTTGGGCGCTTGGCAGGGCGCTGAGGCTGCACCAGGAGGTGGCGGGAAGGCCAACTTAGAAACAAACCTTCAAGTCGTTGACAGTTCTTCGCCTCAAGTTGTTATCGGTGAAGTCGTCGGCCTCGACGCCGGTCCGCGTCATGTCTTTGTTGTGCTTTCCCCATCACTAGGGAATGCCGGTCCACCTCTTGTGGTACGTGTGCTGCTTCAGGATCCAGTTCATAATCAAGCAGGTGTCGCGCTGGGGGGAACGGAAGCTCTCTATTACACCGATGCCACTTGTAGCACCACTCCGTATTTCACCGTTCCAACGAGTGTTTTTACACCGACCGGCGTGGTGACAATCTCAAGCGGAGTGACAACTTCCTATCACATTTTCACACCTGGAACTGGGCCAGTCGTATCTCAAGTGGTTTTTAGCGCTCGCAGATTCCCTGTTGAGCCATCTTCTAATATTGGATCGTGTGTCACTGAAAGTCGGATTCATGATGCCATCCAGGCAGAGGCGACGCCGTATTCCATTACCCTGACTCCCCCGTTCAAATTGAAAAATCCCTAACCGGCAACCGGTTGCAATGGCTAGCGGAGACGGATGGGCGGCTAGTCGTCGGTTTCCTTCTACTCTGGACCAGCCCTGCCGACGAAGGCCCCCTGGTCTCCCTCTATCCCCGACAGTGATTAGTGTCACTGAGAGTGTAACCGAAAATGTCACAAGTCCTTCTCAACCTTCTCTCACATACGACACAACGGGATGCAACGTACGGGATGGGGCTATGCTTCGGTGGAATTGGAACAACTAGACCCCTCTGGAGGAGATTCCGGTTGTTGCAATTTATCCTGACAAGCTTTTCTCTCAATAGCTCATCTGCGGAGGACCTCATCACAATCCGACTTCATCCGTTCCCTCTGCCCCCCGGGGTTCCCAGGAAGAGAATTTATGCGCTGGGTTTCGGTCACGGTTCCAGTCACGGTTCGAGTCCGAAAAGAGTCACGGTGAGGGGATACCACAGGACAACACAAAGAACAACGGCAGGCCACAAACCCCTTGATAGGCTTGCACCTGCCGTTGTATGGTGTGGCTTACTGTGAGCTGGCGTTTTTACCTAGATCCGCTTCCCAAGCTAGTTATCGTGGGTTCAAATCCCATCGCCCGCTCCATAAATAACGCCTGTCTCGACCGCGAGTTCTTTTTCGTTTTTTCGTATTTCTCGCAAGCGGATAAACCCCTCGCGTACAATCCCCGATTGAATCCCCCAGCTAATTGCCGAGGCATACGCTTCTATGCTTCTGCATTTTTGATTTCACGAAAGGATCAGTCATGACGCAGAAACAGATGCTTCTGCTGTGCGCCGCAGCATTTCTTGGTGGAACAGTCGGCGGCGTGCTTAGTACTCAGTTACTTTCACCAAGGTCGGCTGATGCGCAGAAGCCAAATGGGGTGAATGCCGAGGAGTTCTTGCTGCTGGACGCAAAGGGGAAAGCCCGAGCCGGCCTTGGGTTGGACGCGAATGGCGAAGTCGGGCTCGTACTCAGGAGCAAAGACGGTAACCGCACCTTAACGCTCTCTCCTGATGATCCATCGGTCATCAAGCTGGTCGAGCGAGGAGGTCAGATTCTCTGGAGGGCGCCGTAACTTGCGTGCGAAGAGGGAAACGCCGTCAGACCGCTTTTTGGACTAATCCGGAACGCAAACAGCGTGTACAGACGCGGATACGTTTATGACTCCCATCCACCACCGCGCGAACAGTTTGAAGATTGGGGTTGAACACTCGCCTGGTTTTGTTGTTCGCGTGACTCACATTGTTGCCCGATACCGGCTTCTTTTGGCAAATCTCACACATCCATGCCACGGTCGTTCTCCTTCTTGCCTGAATGAACCTGATTGAAATCGGGTGATAGTATCACAGCTGACTAGATGGCCACAAGCACAAGGTGTACGTTCCTAAGCAAGAAGAGCACTGCCATGGATGTTGTCTCTGGCCTGTGTGGAGATGTGTGGAGATGATCGATGGGAACGACGTTCGTCACACGCGAGGTTTGCACTGCGTGACGGGAGAAGCCTCTGCGATTAGGCGTGAGCTGTAGATAGCAAGTGAACTTGTCCGGTGTATGGAGCACGTGATCTGTCCGGTTTTCCTCCGCTGAATTGTTGTCAATGCGCTCAAAAGATTTCGTTCATCGTTCCCCTAGAATCAACGATCGGGCGGTTGCCCGATCGTCTGGGTCGGGTCTCCGCAACAGGATCGGGCGCGATCAGGCGGCCATCCGCATGGTAGCGCGCCACGCATCGCGGGCCATGAAACACGGCCAACGTCTCGTCGGGATACTGGTGGACCCGCACCGTGACCTTCCCATAAGGGAACCGGGGTCGGTCCGGTGGCATCTGCAGACTCCGGCCTTGATAGCGCACCGTATTGTCCTTGGCCACGACGCGGTCCTCCTGCACGCAGAGGATCTCGGCGAGCGACGTTCCTCCCCACGGGATGAAGGCGGTGCCCGTCTCCGCCGCTGGCACCGCAACGCGCCGGTGGTAGGCCGGGAGAACCTGGGTGACCAGATACTGATTCGCCGCCGCCCTGTCGGTGATCCCGGCGAGCGCCAGTTCTTTGGGCAGCCGGTCCTGCAGGGTGCGGAAGCTGTTCAGGGTCCCTTTTCCCTCCACAAAGAAGGCCGAATAGAGCCTACTCGTGGCATCATCGAGCGTCGCAATCAGATCCCCCTGACAGCCCGGGACCCATTCATGGGTCGAGCTGTCTTGATGCAACCTCATCCCAGGTAACGGTTTGCGGGGCCGCTTCTTCCGGTGCGCCCCCCGTCGTGGCGCCCGCGTCACGGAACCAGCCGCTTGCAGCCGGTTCTTCGTCCACGTATAGGAGCGTGTCCCGCTCTGCTCCTCTTGCCAGCGCTCGTGGAAATGTTTGACGGTCCACCCCGTGTAGCGGGTCTCATACAGGGGCACCATCTGCAGGACTTCGTCGACGGGGACCGCCCGGGCTGAGGCCCGGCCCAGCCGCCGATCCTCCAACCCCGCCGCTCCGTCGGCTGCATAGCGGATGCTCCATCGACGAAACGTGCGTTCCGTGACCCCGAGCATCTCCGCCGCTTCTGCCATCGTCAGTTCCCGTCGTTGTTGTCGCTCGTACAGCTCTTCAAACCGCATCCGTCTGACCTCCTGTAGGACTGTTGCCCGTGTCATGGTGGCCCTCCTTGAGGGCGCACCCTAACCCGGACAGATCACGTGCTACAAAAACCGGACAGATGATGTGCTAGCTACATCGGGCGCATCGTGGGCCTGGCCCGGGGACAGGGCAAAGGTGAGGGCCGTTCGAGCATCCGCGGCAACCAGATGAATCTTGGTCGTCCATCCACCGCGGGACCGGCCAATGGCTTGCGGGCCGTTTTTTTTAACGCCCCCGTCCCATCCGGATGGACCTTGACGAGGGTACTGTCCAAGGCGACGGCTTCGATTTTCACGCGGATGATCTGTGTGTGTTGCAACTGGGCAAAGACGCGATCCAGCACCCCGCTCTTCGACCAACGATTCAGGCGGGTATAGATGGTGTGCCAGTTGCCGAATCGCTTGGGCAGCGCGCGCCATGTGCACCCCTGCTCGGCGACGTACAGGATGGCGTTCAGAACGTGCAGATTGTCGAGCGTGACGTTGCCGCGTGGCGTCGGCAACCACGGCGCGAGGTGGCGATACTGGGTGTCGGTGATTTCCATGTGCGCAGTATTGCATAAAAATGGTCATTAGTGTTAACAGGCTCCTAGTCAAAGAGGACTTGTACAACGCGATCCAGCGGCTGCGCGACAAGAATCGCCCGCAGTCGCTCTGGTGTACAGGTCACAGTCTTGGTGGGGCGTTAGCGGTTATTGCGGCGGCTCAACTGCTGGTGGATGGGCATACGGTGAACGGTCTGTATACGTTTGGCCAGCCTCGTGTCGGCGACGAAACCTTCGCGACCGAGTGCGCTCGTCGCCGAGCCGGGCAGCACTTCCGTTTCGTGAACAACAACGACACCGTCACCCGTGTCCCGCCGCGCACGTTTGCCTATGCCCACGGGGGAGAGCTCCGCTACATCGACACCGACGGCCAGATCCAAACGGACATTAGCTTCTGGGATCGATTTCTCGAGCGTATCAAGGGACGCGTGGAGGATCTTCTCCGGCCTGGGACCGATGGGCTCAAGGATCATGGGATGCGACGCTACGTGGAGGATCTTGAAAACGCGCTCAAGTCTGGAGCGTAAGCCACGGTTCGTGTATGCGCTGCATGAGAGATAACGAGCCGTGATCTCAACCAGGAAATGAGTGGGAACGAATGCCTGCGCCGAGACGTTTGCCATGGGGTGCATCGAAAATTGTCCAAAGATCCGGTGAAGTGAAGAAAATATTGACTGGCAAACATGACGTCTGCTAGCGTGTGAAGTCGCAAGATCGAACCTGCACTGCTATGCATGATTCAAGATCCGACCCCAACTTTACGGGAGCGCTTGCTCTCGGCCCTCAGCCGACTCACCCGCTGCGCCCAGACGGTATGGGTGCCCTTGAGCGCTGGTGCGTTTTCCCTTCAACCCGCCTGATCCATCCTATCGACGCATGACCTTCCGGATCATGAGGAGATTAAGCCGGCTTGGTTCGGGGAAATGGTGACGGACGGCGTGTCCAAGCTGGTAATCAGATACACCCGCAACGGCAACTGGCCTTCCCTCGCATGGGTGGCCCATTGTCCGACTGGAAGCGGAAGCATCGATGTGCTCCATGGCCATCGAGTGGAAACGCATCCTGATTGGTTCTGCGAAGCGGTCTGGGACGGCGAATTCTCTGCCGGTAACTTCGACGAGACGGACATCGTGGCCGGGACTGGCGGGCGTAGCGTCGACGGGGCCGTGGTCTTCGTCTCCTCAGGTTCGACTGTCGACCGGCTGCAGTACTTCTCGGATTCCCACGGCCTCTGGATCTCCAACTCACTCTGCGCCCTGCTCTCCACCATCGGGGCCCACGTGGATCCCACCTATCCAGATTTCTCGGCAGACTTTCACAGCATCGTGAATGGCCTCCACGCATACAAACAGGAGATCGACACGTCACGTGGCCCGGTCCAGTTGGTCTATTTCAATAATGTGCGGTGGGACGGATACCGGGTATCCGAGCAGCCGAAACCCAATGCGTCTCGAGATTTCTCCTCCTTCGATCGATACCACGCCTTCTTGACGTCAGCCATGCAGTCAATGGCGAGGAATGCGCAGGATCTGCAACGGGCCTATCCGTACGAGCTTCTGTGCCCGATTTCGAACGGCCACGATTCCCCAACGGTCGCCGTCCTTGCCCGGAATGCCGGCTGTTCTCGGGCCTTCACGTTTGACGTGTCGCGGGAGGGGACCGACGACAGCGGTGGCCGAATCGGCCAGTTGCTGGGCATGAAGACGACGGTCATCGCTCGCAACGAGTGGAGGAGCATGCCTCTTCCCGAGACCCTGTTCATCGCCGGCGCGGCATCGGCCGGAGAGGTAATATTCAAGGGCGCGGAATCTTTGCTGGGCGGAACCGTCCTGTTGACCGGGTTCACGGGCGACGCGGTGTGGGGTAAGAAAGTTGCGGACGAGCACGGACACCTCCTACGCACGGATGCCTCAGGGCTGTGTCTCACGGAGTACCGGCTCCACGCCGGGTTCATCCATTGTCCGGTCCCCTTTTGGGGCGCCCGACAGGCAAGCGAGATTTCTGCGATTAGCCGTTCGAAGGATCTCGAGCAGTGGGATATCGGCGGGAAGGGCGCCCGTCCGATCTGCCGGCGCATCGTGGAGGAAGCCGGGGTTCCCCGCGCCTGGTTTGGCCAGGGCAAGCGCGGTGTGTCGGTGCAACTGTTCCGCCCGGGACGTTTTCTGGAGCCGCGGACGATCGAGGATTATTTCCGCTTTTTGGCCGAGACCGCCGACGAGTGGCGGAGGCGAGGTCGTATTCGCCCTCGGCCATTCCTGGCCCGTATGCTCGACTTCATTCTGCGTTACCTGATCGGCGTGCTGCGATTCATGCTGACCATCAAACTGTTGTGGCGCATCCGATTGTACAGTGCACCCCTGCGCCGACTACTGCACTGCCTGGATGGAATGGTCTACATCAGGCGCTACACATTCCCATGGGCCTTGGCGAGGACGCAGGCGTTGTACGACGCGGAAGACGCCGCGGATCTACGACACGGACCTGGTTGAGTCGTCTGCGTCATACTCGGTCGGCGAAGGTGCCTTTATATCTATGCACACATTATTCAATACTATGAGGCTGAAGGAGCTTGTAGGATTTCATTCGAAAACAAATAGCTTTGTCCAAAGATCGTTATGAAAATCGCATTTCTAGTCAGCGAGTTCCCTTCTGTATCGCAGACGTTTGTCCTAAATCAGATTGTGGGATTAATGGATTTGGGACATGATGTCCATATCTTTACGGACAAATCAGGTAATACGGCCACAACTCATGGCAACTATGAAAAGTATGACCTGTCAAAACATACCCACTACTACGGGATCCCCAAGAACTGGCTGGCCAGAATAGTAAAAGCTATTGTCTTCATTCTTCAATATGCGCCACGGAATCATGACGTCATTTGCAGATCATTAAATGTTTTTCGATATGGGAAGCGAGCATGGTCACTGAGTCTTCTTTTTATGAGTGTTCCGTTGCTAGAGAGAGAAAGGCCTTTTGACATCATCCATTGTCAGTTCGGTACCCTCGGACTGAGAGCAATATCGTTACTGCCGATCCGTACTGGGAATCGCAAGATCGTGACGTCTATCCGGGGTTCTGATGTAACGGTCTTTCTGAAAAAACATCCTGGCATCTATCGTGAGTTGTTCAGGGAGGGGCATTTATTTTTGCCGGTCTGCGAGTTGCTTAAGGAACGACTCATCCAGGAGGGCTGTGAGGAAAAGAAGATCGTGGTTCTCTATTCCGGTATCGATTGTTCAAAATTTCAATATATTCAAAGACAGCGGGTACCCGGCGAGGCTTTCAAGGTATTGACGGTTGCGAGATTGGTTGAAAAAAAAGGCGTAGTATTTGCGATTGAGGCAGTAGCGGGCCTTCTTTCAAAAGGGGAAAAGCTGGAATATAGGGTAGTCGGCGATGGCCTGCTGCGTGGGGATCTGGAGCAGATGATAGAACGTATGGGTATTGAGCGACAGGTCAAATTACTTGGTTGGAAAATCCACGAGGAGGTTAAGAGGCTATTAGAGGAATCGAAGGTCGGGGTCAAGTCTTGTTTTGTGCATTCCGTCGAGCGAGTCATAAGTCTCATGGCTCACCTGCTGGTCTTTGTTGGCCGTTATGCCTGATGGGCTGGTTCGCGGAACAGATTCACGGCTTTCAGCAGTGTGCGCATGGAGGCGGGGAGTTGAGACACCGTAGCCAGGATGACGCCGGGTAATTCTTTCGCCGCGCGACGATTGGCGGATTGGCGTTCCCGCCGACGATCAAAAGCCTGTACCCCACGGAGAATATACTCTTCAGTCAGATAGCCGGTCCGTAACGTCAAGAACGCGCGCTCCCATTCCTTGCAATAGCTTCTGCACAAACAATACAGCGAGATGGGTTATTCTTCGGCGACTTGTTGGAGGATGATCGTATAGAGCTCGTCACTTACAAAAAAGCCACTGTTCCGCATCGCGTCCAAGAGTGGTTTGATTGCCGAGAGCAGTCCACGCTGTTTTCCCAGGACCAACAAGCCCAGCAGTCCCACAACCCGGCAGCCTTCTTGTTCGGCAAGACGTCGAGCTGTGGCATCATCCAATACGACGGCGCCTGCCTCGATCTCGCGCGTCAGGACGATGGCTTCGGCTTCTCCCTGGCCGACGCTTGTGTGTAGGAAAGTAGGGGGGTAAGTCTTGTTATGTGCATTCTATTGATCGAGTCATAAGCTTCGTGGCTCATCCACCCCGAATCGACTTTCCTGGCGTGCCTCGTCTTCTGTCCCGAACGACTGCAGTAAGTCATGTCATGGGGGATATTGATCGTAAGTGGCTGTCCCATGACCAAAAGTCTGGTGGAAAATTTGCCAAAAACCAAGTTTGGCGCCTCGAATGCCATATGGGACAACATGTTCAGGAGTGCATGTCGCGCATCCTCAGCGGCAGCAGGGCTGGGATCGTGAGCCTTGCGAACGGCAGATGCGGTGCGAGGGGGGAAGAATGTGCGAGAGATGTTTCTTGTTGTGGGAGTTCGGATTAGGGGTTACTGCACTCTGAATTTCTCGACCAGCTGGCGCAATCGTTTCCGCTGGACTGGCCGCAGATTCAGGAACTCCACGCCGAACACCTGTCCTCGGACCCACCGAACGACAGCATGG
>ERZ1292633.3327-Hain-H41-02um-R1-3327-length-15743-cov-5_pt1 | contig 15743 bp, 12 predicted proteins | sample MGYA00564406_ERZ1292633 | MGnify/ENA primary metagenome ERZ1292633 (study PRJEB36523, sample SAMEA6512639) | groundwater metagenome | collected 2019-01-08 | study: AquaDiva: Metagenomics assemblies of 32 groundwater samples | reverse complement strand
CTCCTCCACGGGCATCGCCAGCGACCGGGCACGAAACTGCACGGAGGGTAACTCGGTCGACGGCTGCATCTATCGCGATAACTTCGAGGCGGCCGATCTGTGCTACTGGACGGGCATCGTCGGCGGCCCTGCCTGCCCCTGAGCCGCGCGGTTTGGAGTCGCCATCGAGCGCCCGACGGCGCTTCAATCAGGCGCGCACGAGTTCTCGTGCCCGGACCACGACTTTGTCGGCGTTGGGAAGATAGAAATCTTCGAGCGGCGGCGAGTAGGGCACCGGCGTATCGATGCAGCAGACCCGCGCCACCGGCGCGTCGAGGTGCCAGAACGCCTTCTCGGAGACGCGCGCCGCGACCTCGCCGGCGAACGAGCCGGTGAGCGGCTCCTCGGTCAGCACGATCACCTTGCCGGTCTTCCGCGCCGTGGCGAGGACGGCCTCTTCGTCGAGCGGGCGGAGCGTCCGTAGATCGAGAACTTCCGCCTCGATCCCCTCCGCGGCGAGGTTCTCGGCCGCTTCGAGCGCCACGTGGAGCATCGCCGCGTAGCTCACGATCGAGAGATCGCGCCCCTCGCGGGCAAGCCGCGCCTTGCCGATCTGTACCAGCGCCGCCTGCGGGTCGATCGTCCCTTTGATGCGCCGATAGAGATACTTGTGCTCGAAGAAGAGCACCGGGTTCTCGTCGCGCACGGCCGACCGGATGAGACCGTAAGCGTCTTCGACGGTCGCCGGATAGACGATCTTCAGCCCCGGCGCGCGATTGAAATAGGCCTCCGGGTTCGCGGAGTGAAACGCTGAACCGGAAACCCTCCCGCCGGACGGCCCGCGCAGCACCAGCGGCACCTTCTGCCCCCAGCGATAGTGGTTGGTGCCCGCGAAGTTGACGATCATGTCGAAGGCGTTGGCGATGAAATCGATGAACTGGAATTCGACCACCGGCCGCATGCCCGCGATCGCGGCGCCGATCGCGGCGCCCACGAACCCCGACTCGGAGATCGGCGTGTCGATGACGCGCTCGGGGCCGAACTCGTCGAGGAAACCGGCGGTCAGACGAAATGCGCCGCCGTAAGTTCCGATGTCCTCGCCGATCATGAAGACCGTCGGGTCGGCGCGCATCTCGTCGCGCAACCCCTGTGCGATCGCCTCGAGGAAAGTGACTTCGCTCACGCGACCCCGCCCTCGACCCTCTCGTGATAAACCCCTTCGAGCGCGCGCTCGGGGGGCGGCATCGGCGACGCCAAAGCAAAGTCGACCTCGGCGTCGAGCTCTTTCTGAAGGAGGGCGACGATCGCGTCCAGCTCTTCTCGCGCGGCGAGAGAGCTCCCCAGGAGATGGCGCTCGAAGCGATCGATCGGGTCCTTTTTCTTCCACTCCTCGAAGAGCTCCCGCGGCACGTAGCCGGCGTCGTCGTGCTCGGCGTGCCCCTTCATGCGAAAGGTCTTGACCTCGAGAAACTGCGGACCTCCTCCCGAGCGCGCCGCGGAAAACAGCGCCCGCGACGCTTCGTAGACCGCGAGCACGTCGTTGCCGTCGACGATTCGCGCCGGAATGCCGTATGCCGCCGCGCGCTGCGCCAGGTCCTTGATCTTCATCTGCCGCGAGGTCGGGGTCGAATAGGCGTAGCCGTTGTGCTCGGCGACGACGACGAGCGGAAGACCGAGCACCGCGGCGAGGTTCATTCCCTCATGGAAGTCACCCGTCGACGTGCCGCCGTCACCGATGTAAGTCAGCGCGATGAGTCCTTTGCGTTGCAACTTCGAGGCGAGCGCGATGCCGGCCATCACCGGAATCAAGGCGCCGAGCATGGAGATCGGCGAGACCAGGCCGCGCGCGAGGTCGCCAAAGTGCAGATTGCAGTCCTTGCCGCCGGTAGGGCTCCCGCCGCGCGCCATGTACTGCATGAACACTTCGCGCGGCGACACGCCGCGCACCAGCATCGAACCGAGATTGCGGATCAATGGCCCGACGACGTCGCCCGGCTCGAGCGCGTAGGCGCTGCCGACCGAGATCGCTTCCTGACCCCGCGACGAGTAGAGGCCGCCGACGACCTTGCCCTGGCGGTAGAGATTCGTCAGGCGATCCTCCACCAGCCGGTTGAGCTTCAGATAGCGATAGAGCTCGAGCTGACGCTCGCGTGGGAGCGTCGATTTCGCCAGCGATTCGACCGCCGGAACGTCTTCCGGGTGCAGCGGCCCGAGCTTCCTCGTCACGAGTGGATCGCCGCGCCGCGCGAGGCGTGCGCGGCCTCCATGACCGCCTCGGAAAGCGTCGGATGGGCGTGGATCGCTCGCCCGAGCTCCTCCGCCGTCGCCTCCATGCGCAGCGCCACGCACGCCTCGGCGATCAAGTCCGTCGCGTGCGGTCCGATGATGTGGACCCCGAGCACCTCGTCGTACTTCTTGTCGCGCACGATCTTCACGAACCCTTGCGCCTTACCGAGGATGCGCGCCTTGCCGCTCGCCATGAAGCTGAACTTGCCGACCGCGACATCGTGGCCCCGCTCCCTGGCCTTCGCCTCGGTCAGGCCCACGCTGCCGACCTCGGGCTCGCAGTAGGTACACGACGGCGTCTGGTCGTAATTCAGAGGCAGCACCTCATCGCCGTGCATGTGCTCGACGGCGAGAATCCCCTCCGCCGAAGCGATGTGCGCCAGCCATGGCGTGTTGACGATGTCGCCGACGGCGTAGACGTTCGGCGCCTTCGTCTGCATGACCCCGTTTACCGGAACGTATCCCTTCACGGTCTCGATGCCGACCTTGTCGAGGCCGCACTCTCCCGTCACCGGCGCGCGCCCGACCGCGACGAGCAGCACTTCGACGTCGAGCGTCGACTCCTTCTCACCCTGTTGGAGCGAGATTCTGACGCCCGCGGCGTGGGACTCGGCCTTCGAGAGCTCGGTCCCCGTCATCACCCTGATGTCGCGCTTCCTGAGCAGTCGCTCGAGCTCCTTCGAGACCTCTTCATCTTCGATCGGAAGGATGCGCGGCAGCATTTCGATCAGGGTGACCTCCGAGCCGAACGCCCGGAAGATCGAGGCGAACTCGGTGCCGACGGCCCCGGCGCCGAGCACCGCGATCGACTTCGGGATCCGCTCCATCTCGAGGGCGTGATCGGAATTGATGATCGAGGTTCCGTTCGTCGGCGCCACGCGGATCTCGCGCGGCACCGAGCCGGTCGCGATCAGAATGAAGCGGCTGGTGAGCGCCCTCTTCGCGCCGTCAGCTCCGGCGACCTCGACCGCGTTCGCGCCGCTCACTCGGGCGTGCCCGTGCACCGACTCCACCTTGTACTTCCTGAACAGCGAGGCGACGCCCGCGGCGTTCTTGTCGACGATGCCGCGCTTGTAGGCGTGGACCTTGGCGATCTCCACCGCCGGCTCACCCACCGCGATGCCGAAGTCGGCGGCGTGCCGGATCTGATCCACGAGCTCCGCCGAATGAAGCAGCACCTTGGTCGGAATGCAGCCCCGGAGACCGCATGTTCCGCCCAGCTTCGAGTCCTTCTCGATACAGACCACCTTCATCCCGAGCTGGCCGGCCCGAATCGCGGCCACGTACCCACCGGGCCCGGCGCCGATCACCACCAGGTCGAAATCGAACTTCCCCTGCGGACTTGCCGGCGGCGGCACCGACCGCGAAGCGATGCGCGGCACCGTCGACGGGGCCAGCGGAGTCGGCGACGGGATCGAAGCCGCCGGAGCGGCAGCCTTCGCGACCGGCGCCGAGGAAGCCGCGGGCGATGGGCTCGAAGCGCTCTCCCCGGCCTTTCCGATCACCCCGACTACCTTGTTCACCGCCACCGTCTCGCCCGCCTGGGTGTGGATCGCGAGCACCACCCCGGCGGCGGGCGAAGGGATCTCCGCGTCCACCTTGTCCGTCGAGATCTCGAACAGCGGCTGGTCGCGCTCCACCCTGTCGCCCACCTTCACCAGCCATTTCGTGATCGTGCCCTCGGCGATCGACTCGCCCATCTGCGGCATCACCACTTCCGTCGCCATCTCGACTCCCGTTCCGCAAGAAGGAACAAAGTTCTTCTTTTCCGTGGCCGCGAGCCCCGACCAGCAAGGCAACTTTACCGGAGAAGCCAGTCCACCTTCCACGAACGCGCCAGCCGCGCCAAAGGCGCAAATCTAAAGTGGAGTGACCTGAAATCGACCCGGCTTCTCGGACACGACTCGCCCCACCGGCCTCTCGAAATCGTGCTCGAAGAAGCAGACCCAATTCCCGGCCACCGCGCGCGGCAGCCACTTCTTCTTGTTCTCGAGCGTGGTCAACGGAAAAAGGTCATACCCCATGATCCACGGCAGCGGCGCATGCGCCGTCGTCGGCACCAGATCGGCGAAGAAAATGCCGCGCGCGCCGCTCTCCTCCGGGGCGCCGTCGAGCGTCACGACGCACATGTCCGCGTTGTGCCCCGGCGCCTTCACCATTCGGATCGAATCGAGCGGCCCGCCCTCGTCGTCGACCAGCTCCACGACGCCGGCTTCGAAAAGCGGCTCCCAGTTCTCGGGAAAGTAGCTCGCCCGATCCCTCTCCGACGGGGTGCGCGCGTGCTCCACCTCGCCGCGACTCAGCCAGTAGCGCGCGTTCGGGAAGGTCGGCACGACCTTGCCCGAGGTGTCGCGCCGCGTGTTCCAGCCGCAATGATCGAAATGCAGGTGCGAGAGCACGACATGCGTCACGTCGCCGAGCTCGAAGCCCGCCTCCGCGATCGACTCCGGCAGGCGCCGCGCGCCCTCCTCGTAGGAGTACAGTCCGCGAAACTTCGCGTCCTGCTTGTCGCCCATCCCCGTGTCGATGAGCACCAGCTCCGAGCCCGCCTCGACCAGCAGACAGTTCGTCCCCATCTGGATCCGGTTCTCGGCGTCCGCCGGCTTCTCGCGATTCCAGAGCGTCTTCGGCACCACCCCGAACATCGCGCCGCCGTCCAACTTGAAGCCGCCGTCCGAAACGACATGGGCGCGCAGGGAACCGAGATCGACGTGCATGAGAGCCGAAAGTCTATCGAACAGGCCCGGTTGCTAGAGTCGATCCCGTGAACGCAGCGTCTGGTGCGCGGGGCGACCTCGCTCTGGTCCTCAGCGGCGGTGGCGCCCGCGCCGCCTACCAGGTCGGCGTGCTCCGCTTCCTCGCCGACAGACGACCGGACCTCGAGATCCCGATCCTCACCGGAGTCTCCGCCGGCTCGATCAACGCGTCGTTCCTCGCCTGCCGCGAGGGAACCTTCTCTGCTGCCGCCTACCGCCTGGCCGAGATCTGGTCGCGCATGGAGGTGGAGACGCTGTTCCGCGTTGGCCCGCTGTCCGTCGCCAGCCGGTTCGGCAAGTGGGGCCTGCGGCTCTCGTCGGGCGGCGCGCGCTTCGCGCCCGAGAACGAGGGCCTGGTCGACACGCAGCCGCTGCGCAAGTTCCTCGCGCGGCATCTCGGCCGCGTCGACGGCGAGTTCACCGGCCTCGCCCGCAACTTCGAACGCGGCGCCCTGCGGGCGTTCGCCATCACCGCGATTGACTGGGCGAGCGGCGAGACCGTCGACTGGATCGCGGGGCGCGACGTTCGAGCCTGGCGCGCGCCCAACCGCCGGGCGGAGATAGCGGCGATCGGCGTCGACCACGTCATGGCCTCGACTTCGATTCCGATTCTGTTCCCCGCGGCGCGCGTCGGAGGCTCTTGGTACGGCGACGGCGGCGTGCGCGAATCGGATCCGCTCTGGCCGGCGACGCATCTCGGCGCCGACCGCATCCTCGCCGTCTCGACGCGACCCGCGCCGACCACGGAAGGCGCACCGATCTTCGGACGCCGGCGCTACCCGCGGCTCGCGCAGATCCTCGGCGTGCTTTCGAACGCCATCTTTCTCGATGTCCTCGACGATGACTTCGCGCGGCTCGAAGCGCGACGCCGGTTGATCGAGAAGCTTCCCGCCGGCGACCGCGAGAGCGGCCGGCCCATCCACGGCCTCCTGCTGCGCCCGTCCGAAGACATCGGCACGCTGGCGGCGCTCTACCAGCACCGTCTACCGCGCACCTTCCGCTTCCTGGTCGGCGGCCTCGGCACCCGGGAGATCGAAGGCGGCGACTTTCTCTCCCTCGTCATGTTCGTCCCCGAGTACCTCGAACGGCTCATCGCGCTCGGCGAGAAAGATGCCGCCGCGCGCGGCGAAGAGCTTCTCGCATTCGTGGATGGTTGAGCAGGCCGGGCAAGGCGAACAGCGAGAACCGTTCCGGCGGGCGAGTTCCGGCGGACCCCGCGGACCGGATGATCGCCGCGACCGCGCTGGCGCTCGGCTGCCAGCTCGTGACCAGCGACCAGAAGCTCCTCGCCAGCGACGCCGTCGAAACGATCTGGTGATCGGCTCCGCCGCCGGTCAGGCGACGGTGACTTCCTTGCAGAGATAAACATCCTGCACGGCGTGCAGGAGGGCGACGCCTTCCTGGCGCGGGCGCTGGAACGCTTTGCGGCCGGAGATCAGGCCCATGCCGCCGCCGCGCTTGTTGATCACCGCGGTGCGCACGGCCTCCTCGAGGTCGCTCTCCCCCGCCGAGGCGCCGCCGGAGTTGATCAGACCGATCTTGCCCATGTAGCAGTTCGCCACCTGCCAGCGGACGTAATCGACCGGGTGCTCGGAGACGAGCTCGGCGTAGACCCGCTTGTGCGTCTTGCCGAACTTGGGCAGGAAGTTGTAACCGCCGTTCAGCGTCGGCAGCTTCTGCTTGATGATGTCGGCCGAGAGCGTGACACCCAGGTGATTCGCCTGCGCCGTGAGGTCCGCGGACGTATGGTGGTCGACGCCGTCCCTGGCGAAGGCCGGGTTGCGCAGATAGCACCAGAGGACCGTCGCCAACCCGAGCTCGTGCGCCACGGCAAAGGCCTCTCCGACCTCCTCGATTTCGCGGTCGGCGTCGTCCGAGCCGAAATAGATCGTCGCGCCGACGGCGGCGCAGCCCATGTCCCACGCCTGCTCGACGCGCGCGAACATCGTCTGTCGCGCGCCATTCGGATAGGTCAGCAGCTGGTTGTGGTTGACCTTGAGAATGAAGGGGATGCGATGCGCGTATTTTCGCGCCACCAGCCCGAGCCCACCGAGCGTCGAGGCGACCGCGTTGCAGCCGCCTGCGATCGCCAGCTCGACGATCTTCTCCGGATCGAAATAGTCCGGATTGGGAGCGAACGAGGCGGCGCCCGAGTGTTCAATCCCCTGGTCAACCGGCAGAATCGAGACGTAGCCGGTGCCGCCGAGCCGCCCGGTCGAGTGAATCCGTTCGAGGTTCACCAGCACCTGCGCGTTGCGATCCGAGCCGCCGAACATCGCGCTCACCTGATCCGCCGCCGGCACCCGGATGCGCTCCTTCGGAATCCCCTGACAACGGAAATCGAGCAGCCCACGGGCCTCGGGACCGAGCCCGGCGACGATGCGATCAATGACGTTCATGCGGACTGCCCTCCCCTTCCGGAACGCGGCGAGTATTCCACAGCTCCGGGGCGCGTACCGCCGCCCGAACTTCGTCTCGCATGGCGCCGGGTCGCCTGGATCGCGCTCTCCACCTCGGCGAGATCGGCTCGCGCCGCGACAAGAGCCGTGCCGCTCGCGGGATCGCCCGCGAAGCTCTCCCGAAGATAGCCGGCGACGATCCGCAGCGTCGCCGGCGCCGCCGCCGGGAACCGCCGCGACGCCAGGTCGACGACGGCGAGCGGGCCGAACCAGTCGGGCAGCGCGAGCCCGCCGGAGCGCAACGTCGCGAGCAGCGCCCTGTACGCCTGCGCCAGACTCCAATTCGAGCGTTGACGCCAGAGCAAAAGAGCGCCGGCGACGCCCAGGGCGACGCCCAGGGCGATCGCCCAGCCGAGCAAGCTTGGTCGAGCCGCGGGTCTCGAGGCCGGATCGACCGAGGCCACCGGGGCCGCTTCCTCCGGCTGACGCCCCGCGTCGCTCGTCGCCGCGAAAAGCTCGCGCGACAACTGATCCCAGAGCGAGCGCAGGTTGAAGATGAGTCCCACCTGATCGTAAAAGTCGAACGAGAGGACATACCGGTCCCAGCGAAAGGTGAGGAACTCGTACGCCTGGCGCATCCGATTCGCGAAACTCCCGGACGCGATGAGCGGCCGGCCGGCCGGCGGCGTCGGGTCGAAGGCGATCCAGCCCTCGCCTGCGACGTAACCCTCGACCCAGGCATGAGCGTTCGACTGGCGCACCAGCCAGGAGCGCTCCCAGGTGCTGTACTCGGCGCCCAGGAACCCGGTCACCAGACGCGCCGGGATCCCCTGAGCGCGCAGCAACAGGACCATCGCCGAGGCGAAGTACTCGCAGTGCCCGCGACGCGCCGCGAAGAGGAAGTTCTCGATCGGCTGGGCGCCGCCGCGGCCGATGAACTCGAGCGTGTAGTCGAATTCGGTCAGCAGGTGGCGTTCGACCCGCCGAGCGCGGTCGAGATCGCTCCCCGCGCCGGCCCATTCCGCGGCCAGGGCGGCAATCCGCGGCGAGACCCCCGACAGATCGAGCGCCGGGTCGCCCGCCGCTGGCCCGCCCACCGCGAGCGCGGTCACCGGGACCGCGGGGGGCGGCGCCGCCGAGCGCTCCGCCGTGCCGAGCGTCAGTCGATAGTCCAGCGTTTCGGCGGGCATGCCGCGCAGCGCGGCGGCGCCGCCGCGATCGAGATCGATCGCCGCGAGGCTGGTCTCGACGGTCAGCGTCTCCATCGGCAGAATGAGGCTGGTCGAACGGAGCGGCTCGAGAAAGACGCTCGCCGTTCCGGTGCCGCGCCCCGGCGCCAGGCGAAAGACCCCTTCGCGCGGGTCGCGCGTCAGGGCGCGGGCCCGTCCCGAGCGCCGCCAGGTGCGCCCCTCCCAGATCTCATAGGACGCCGCCTTGAAACGCATCAGGCCCGGCGGACTCGTGCGTCCGGTGAAGGCGAGGCGCATCGCCACCTGGCGGTTGTCGCGGATGCGGCCGATCAAGTCGAGGCTCATCTCGTCCGAGAAGCCGGCGCGAGCGATCTCGCCCTGGCCGGTGCCGCCCGGTCCAAGAATGTAAGGGCTCCGCACTCGCGGCAAGAGCGCGAAAAGCGGCACGGCGAGGATCAGCGTCGCGGCGACCGTCGCCGCCGCGAAGGCGCGGGCTGGCAGCTGGGGCGCAGGTGGCTCGCGGTGGCCGAAGGCGGCGAGCGCGTGCAGGTAGACGAAACGCAGCATCAGGATGACGGTGAAGGCGAGGAAGAACGCGAGGTAAACGACGATCGCCGGATGGACACTGGTCGCCATCGCCGCCAGGAAAAGAAAGAAGATGCCGATCCAGACCTGCCACTTGTGCTTCTCCTCGCTCAAGGACCAGAGCTTGGCGGCGAGGCCGAAGAGGATGAGATGCAGGATCGGACGCAGGATCTGGATCCTGCCGGTGGCGCCAACGTCGACGATCAGGATCGGCAGGTAGACGAGACCGAGAATGTTGAGCGCCCGGTTCGAGAGCCAGCGCTCGGATCCGGCCGCCGCGCGGCGCAGGAAGGCCGCCACCGCCAGGAGAAACAAGGCCAGCACCGGCCACTCGAGCATCTGATTGAACGGCAACGGGATCGCGACGACCAGCGCCGCGACGCCGAGCAGCAGCCTCTTCTCGCGGCCGTGGGTCAACCGTCGGCCTCGCCGAACGAGAGCCGCAATGTGCGGGCCCGTGCGTCGCCGGAGCGCAATCCGTCTCGGCGCCGTGGCCGCGACTCGACGAGCGCCAGGCGTTCCAGGATCCGGCTGCGTTGCGGAGCACCGGCGCCGAACGGAATCGCACCCTCCCGGGTGACGAGCTCGACCTCGAAGCCGCGGGCGAGGTGGTCGACCGCCGCGGTCGCCGCCTCGCTCACCAGCTGCTCGAAGCGCTCCTCCGCTGCGGCATCGGCAAGTCGCCCGACGGCATTGTCGAACAGGATCGACAGGCGCTGACTCTCTTCGCTCTCGCGCTCCATGAAGACGAGCGCCCCGCTCTGCGCCGATTTCTTCCAGTGAATGCCGCGCGGGTCGTCGCCGGACCGATAGGCCCGCAGCGCGTGCAGCTCGTGCCCCCAGCCGCTCCGCCCCGACGAATCCTCTCCCGCGGGACCCGCGGTGGAGCTCTCGACCGCGCCGGCGGGATAGAGCTCGGGATAGACCAGTACGTCGAGCGTCAACGGGTACCGCATCCCCTTGCGGAACAGGCCGAGCGGAAAGAGCGATGAGAAATGCGCCGCCTCGAAGCGGCGATGGCCGCGGCGCGGTGCGATCAGGTCGAGGGTCCCGCGCGCGGTTCTTCCCGCTGGAAGGTACGGAATGAGTCGCGAGGGCCCCTTGGTCTCCACCGAGAAGAGCAGGATCCAGCGCGGCATCCGGCGGCTGCGATTGGTGACCGCGAAGCCGAGCCGAAACGGGCGCTTCGCGAACAGGTCGCCGGGCGGCTCAAGGGTCGCCTCGAGGTGGCGCAGGTTCCAACGCGAGACCACGCCGGAGACCACGAGCAGGGCCAGCATGCAGGCGAGCACCAGATAAAGCGCGTTGTTGCCGGTGTTGGTCGCCGCGACCACGACGATGACCGTGAGCAGGATGAACCAGAGGCCGACCTTCGTGATGCGGATCCCCTCCGGCGCTCCCCGACGTTCCAGCCGGACCCGCAGGCCGGAGAGGTACGAGCGCGACCGGGGCTTCGCACCCGGGAGGGCGACCCGGGCGATCACATCGGTGGCGGTGTGGCGCGTAGCACCGCGTCGATCGCCTGCCGCGACGCGTCGAGGCCGCTCGCGCCGCGTCGCAGTACGACCCGGTGGGCGAGCACCGGGCCGGCGAGCCGCTGCACGTCGTCGGGCACCGCGAAGTCACGCCCTTCGAGCAGCGCCAGCGCCTGCGCGGCGCGAAAGAGGCCGAGCGCTCCGCGGGTGGAAACGCCGAGTTGAAACTCCTCGCTATGGCGCGTCGCTTCCGCGATGAGGAGCACGAAGTCAGCGAGCTTCTCGGCGACCCGCACCCGGGAAACGCGCTGCTGCAGCTCGCGCAGCTCGTCGCCGGAGAGCACGGGCTCGAGCTCCTCGAGCTCGCGTTCGACACCGCCCGAGAGCAGCAGCGCCTTCTCGGCGCTGCGACCCGGGTAGCCCAGGCGGAGCGACATCTCGAAGCGGTCGAGCTGCGATTCCGGGAGCGGAAAGGTCCCCAGGTATTCGTGCGGGTTCTGGGTCGCGAGGACGAGAAACGGATCGGGCAGCGGCAGGCGCTGGCGCTCGATCGAGACCTTGCGCTCGCTCATCGCTTCGAGCAACGCCGACTGCGTCTTGGGCGTCGAGCGGTTGATCTCGTCGGCCAGCACGACGTTGGCGAAGAGCGGCCCGGGAACGAACTCGAAGCGCTCCTGGCGCTGCTGGTAGACCGAGACTCCCAGGATGTCGGAGGGCAGCAGATCGCTGGTGAACTGGATGCGCTGGAACGAGAGCCCGAGGGAGCGGGCGAGGGCCTGCGCCAGGGTGGTCTTGCCGACCCCGGGCACGTCCTCGATCAGCATGTGGCCGCGTGCCAGGAGGCAGACGATGGCGAGGCGCACCGTTTCGACGTTGCCTTTGAAGACCTTGACGACGTTCGTCTCGAGCCGGGCGAGCGGCCCTCCCGGGACGGGCTGGGCGGCGCGCAGGCCGGGGACAGCGAGGGTGGCGAGAGCTTCGGGGCGGGTCATCAGTCGAAGAGATTGTAGCGAACGATTGCCCAGAGCGCGGAGAAGCCGTCTCTCCAGCCGATCTTCTTGCCTTCGGCGTAGGTCCTGCCGTGGTAGCTGATCGGTACCTCGTAGATGCGCGCCTGTCGGCGCGCGAACCGGGCGGTGAGCTCGGGCTCGATGCCGAAGCGGTTCGAGCGCAGCGTGACTCCCTGGAGAATCTCGCGGCGGAACAGCTTGTAGCAGGTCTCCATGTCGGAGAGGTTCAGGTCCGAGAACATGTTCGAAACGGTGGTCAGAAACGAGTTGCCCAGGGAATGCCAGAAGAAGAGCACGCGGTGCGGCCCGCCGAGGAAGCGCGAGCCATACACAACATCCGCGTGACCTTCGAGCAGCGGCCGCAGCAGCTCCGGGTAGTCGCGCGGGTCGTATTCGAGATCGGCGTCCTGGACGAGGATCCACTCGCCGGTGGCCGCCGCGAATCCCCGCCGCAGCGCGGCCCCCTTGCCTCGATTCACCGGCTGTTCGAGAACCAAAAACGGCGGCGCGCCCTCAGCCCGCTTCGCCAGCAAAGAGTGCAGCAGATCGCGCGTCCCGTCGGTCGAACAGTCGTCCACCACGACGATCTCCAGCGACACTCCGTCGGGCAGCGGCGCCTCCCCCACCCGGCGCAACAGCTCCTCGATCGTCCGGCCCTCGTTGTACGCCGGGATCACCACAGAAAGAAGGCGCGCCATGCGCGCCAAGCCTACCGCGACTCAGCGCTCGCGACCCGGTAGACGACGGCGTCATCCAGCTCCGCCTCGAGAACGAGCCACGGCGGCTTCGCTCTCGCGACTTTCCGATTCCAGGCTCGCCACCGTCGGCGGTCGGCGCGCGAGAGCTCATCCCGATGGACGACCAGGTGGCTCATCCCGAGTGCCTCCAGGCGACTCGTTTCCAGAGGCCCGGGGAAATCAACCAGCAAGGCCTGGATCTTCCGGTAGGCAAGCGGGTAGTAACCGCTGTAACCGTTGAGGAGCCGTCGCCCGTGAACCGTGCCGAAATACATGCGCTCGGACTCCCGCCAGAAGACCCGCAGAGGAAATTCGGCGATGGCGTGGATCCCGGGCCGGGACGCGATCCAGCGGTAAACCGCCGGAATCTCGGCTGGCGCTGGCACCGGAGTCCACTCCGTGTACTTCCCCTTGGTGAACGCCTCTACAGCGACGAGCGCGAGCACCGCGCTCGCGCCAACTATCCGGAGCGAGCGCTTGCGGCACCTCGCCACGAAGCGATCGACACCGGCTCCGGCGAAGGCGGCCGCGGCGAAGCTCGCGAAAATGAACAGGCGGGCGGGGACTCGGATCGCCTCGAATCCCGGCAGGACCTGACGCAAGAGGCGCGCGACTCCGCTCAGGCAGCAGATCGCGGAAACGACACCTGCGACGCCAAGCGCCCTCCACCACCCTGGCGACAGATCCAGAGCGCCTGACTCGACCCCCACGCCGCGGCGCCGCCAGCGGCACGCGAGCTCATAGATCAGGAACCCGAGCACCAGGAAGCCGACGTACAGCGCGCCGCTCTGCGCCTGGAGCCTCTCCGGCATGAGATCCGAATAGATCGTCCGCGGCCCGACAGTGAAAAAACTCCCGGCGTGGATGCGATGCGGCTCGATCATCGCTCTCGTCGTCGCGATGCCGAGGTCTGCCCGAAATCGAGTGTAGGGCAGATACATCCACAGGAAGAAGCCGAGGCATGAGATTCCGGTGAAGAGCCAGATCGTCACTGCTCTCCTGAAGTGCGATAAAGCTCTGTTCAGGAACAGCCGCGAGAGCGCGATCGCCGCCAAGGGCAGGTGCACGAGGTAGGCGAGGTAGGCGCCGCCCGAGACGTGGAGGGCGTAGGCCGCGGCGAAGCTCGCCGCGCGGCGAGGGGTCGGTTCTGCCAGCAGCCGGTCGAAGCTCCAGAGGGTCCACGGAATCCAGGTCACGAGCAACACCTGGAGATGCGAAAGCTCCTCCCAGCGCGCCGCCGAGAACGACCAGGCGATGGCGCCGAACGCCGCCGCCACGATGGAAAGGCCCGAAAGACGGAAGACCAGGTGCGCCGCGAGCGCGCCTCCGGCCAAGGCCGACAACAGGAAGGTGTTGTACACCGCCGCCGGGGTACAGCCCAAGAGCTCCAGGAGGGCGGTCAGAATCCCAGGGCCGATGAGATGGTCGGAAAGCGCCAGCACCCCGCGCGTCGGCCAGAAGAACGTCGGGCTCCAGACGCCATCCAGGAGATGCGGGACCCGCGACGCCACCCAGCGCAGGATGGTCAGATTGAAGATCGGATCGCCCGGGTCCGGTGCGACCGCGCCGACGAACCGGCCCGGGGTCATCCTCAGATAGAGCGCCGTCAGTACCGTGTAGGCCGCCCCCGACACCGCAGCCTCGACCTTCGGCAAAGCTCTCACAAGAAGCAGCCTATCGTCGGCGACGTTCCGCCCCGGCCCACGGGTTGCATTGACAGGAGAGCGGAAGCTCTTTACCGTCGAGGTGGAGCCGGCCACGGGAGAGTCGATCGCATGAATCGCATCGCACATATCGCCTGCATCGCCGCGCTTCTCTCGACGCTTCTGGGGGTCGTCCCCGCCGCGGCGACGACCGTGGTCGTGCCGAGCGACCGGCGGATGGTGGCGGTGGCCGGAGTCATCCTCGTGGCCAGGGTGCAGGGCGAGCTTCCCCCCGCGGAGCTCGAGCGGCCGGTGACCGACACCTGGATGAACGTCGAGCGGGTGCTCAAAGGCGAGGTCGGCGAGAGCGCGATCATCGTCCGCAGTCCCGGCGGTCGCGCCGCGAACGGCATGCAGCTCAAGCTCTGGGGCGTTCCCCAGTTCGCGCCCGGCGAGCGCGTCCTGCTTTTTCTCAACCACCACGACGACGGTGCGTATCGGATCTTGCACACCGTGCTCGGCGCATTTCACGAGACGCTCCTCGAGGGTCGACCGACCGCCTACCGCGACCTCTCGGAAGTGGACGTCTTGAGCACCGAAGAGCTGGCGGCGCCGGGGGTTCCGGACAACCGGCGGCAGCGCGACTTCGAGCTCTTCGCGAGCTGGATCGAGCTCGAGGCCAGCGGACGAATCCGGCCGGCCGACTATTACTTCCGCAGCGCCGCCGCGAGCCTCAACACCGTCCTGCCGATGTTTCGGTTGCTCGAAGCCGACGGCAAGAACCTGCGCTGGTTCGAATTCGATACCAACCGCAGCGTCAACTGGAGGATCGATCCCGATCCGCTCGACAGCTTCTCGGGCAGCGCTTCGTCGGCCTTCCAGGCCGCGATCAGCGCCTGGAACAACGAGACGCGGACACCGATCCGCTACAACTTCGCCGGGACGTCCAGCCTGACCGCCGGCTTCGACCGCTTCGACAGCCAGAATGTGCTGCTTTTCGATGACCCGAACGACGAGGTCGAAGAGACGTTCACCTGCACTGGCGGCGGAACGCTCGCCATCGGCGGCCCCTGGTACGACGCCGATACGACGGGACGGTTCGACGGTCAGACCTACGTCCGGATCCAGGGCGGCGACATCGTCCTCAACGACGGGCTCGGCTGCTACTTCGAGCGTTCATCGACCCCCGAACAGGCCGCCGCCGAGCTCTTCGGGCACGAGCTCGGGCACACCCTCGGGCTCTCGCACTCGAGCGAGAACGCCGGCGAAACGAACGCGACCCTGCGCCAGGCGCTGATGTTCTTCCGCGTCCACGACGACGGCCGCGGCGCCCGCCTGGCGAGCGACGACCTCTCGAAGTTCATCCTGTAGCGAGCCTCGCGCCGGCGACGACGAGCCCTCGCCCGCCACCGCGGGAGAGGGCGGACGATGCTCGCGACGCGAGCGTCGGCGGGTGAGGGATGCGAGGCGATCGACGCGAGGCCTCGCGCGTCGCCTTCACCCGGCTCCGAGCCTCCTCACGAGACCAGCTCGAGCCGGCCGTACGTGCGCACGGCGGTCTCGTCGCTCGGGTCCACGATCGTCGCCACGACGCCGAAGGCCTCACCCCGTCGATAGGCGCGGAGCGAGACGCGCGCGCCGTCGCCCGCGAAGTACGGCTTCCGGAACGCGAGGTCGAACCAG
>ERZ1292633.3326-Hain-H41-02um-R1-3326-length-15743-cov-6_pt1 | contig 15743 bp, 11 predicted proteins | sample MGYA00564406_ERZ1292633 | MGnify/ENA primary metagenome ERZ1292633 (study PRJEB36523, sample SAMEA6512639) | groundwater metagenome | collected 2019-01-08 | study: AquaDiva: Metagenomics assemblies of 32 groundwater samples | reverse complement strand
GTTGGTGAAGTCCAGCCCGCGGTTATCGAACGAGGTCGGCGAGTTCGGCGCGTCCGACGCGAGTTGCGCGGTTCTCATCGTCTTGTTGTCCAGCGGCAGGCCGTCGATGATCATCAGCGGCTGGTTGGAGCTGGAGATCGAGCTGATGCCGCGAATCGTGATCGAGGTGGATGCCCCCGGCACGCCGGAGGTGCTCGTCACCTCAACACCCGCCACGCGCCCCTGCAGCGCGTTGATGAAGTTCTGGCGGTTCGTCTGCGCGATGTCGACGCCCTGCACGGTCTGCTGGGACGTTCCCAGCGATCGCTTGACCGTGGTCTCGCCCAGCGCCGTCACGACCATGGCATTGAGGGCCGTGGCGACCCGTCGGAGCTGGACGTTGATCACGTCCTCGGCGCCGACTATCCGTTCCTGCGGCGAGTGCCCGATGAGCCGGAACTGCAGCACTTGGCCGACGGAGACGAGGACGGAGTATCGGCCGTCGTCACTGGTGGACGTGCCCAGGCTGGTCCCCCTGATGACGACCGATGCACCGGTGAGGGGCGTACCCTGGTCGCTCGTCACCGTGCCGGTGACGGTCTTTTGCTGGGCAAGTGCCTGCGCAGCAAGCAGGAATGTCCCCATCAAAAGCATGAGTACTCTTTTCATCATAAGATGTACCGTGTCTTGGTGGACAGTGAGACAAACTCCGGCCGTCCGCTCGAACGGGCTCGAGCTGCGGCTGCCGGGTGGTCGAGCATGGGAGGATGGAGGCGTACGCTGAGTCGGAGACGTGGACGCTCCGCGTCCCCGCTCGCGCAGGTCGGCTCGCTCGCGCGTAGGCTCAGGGGCGTGGAGAAGGAACTCGCCATTCGCAGTTGTCCCATACGCCAACTATCATACGCCCGAATTCAAGACGCTGTCAACTCGCTTTTGCGCTGGGGAGACTGTCACCTGACAGGGGCGCGAAAGATGCCTTGCACGAGACGGCGCGTTCCTTGGCGGTGCGGAACGGGCGCCGCTCGCGCGGGCGACGTGAGACCGTCAGGGTCGACCTGACGGGCGACGCAGCGGATTACGAAAACGGGAGGTCCACTCGGACCTCCCGTTCTCTATGTTCGGCTTCATTCATCCGATTCGTATTCCGAATGCGAGCTCCAATTCCGGAATCCGACTTCCGGTGTGCGTCACAGCAGCTCGACGATCACCACCCGCCGGTTCAGTGCCCGGCCTTCCCTCGTGCCGTTGTCCGCCGCTGGCTCACTCTCGCCAAAGCCCTTGGCTGACATGCGCGACGCGTCGATGCCGCGCGAGCGCAGGTACGTCATCACCGTCGTGGCGCGACGATCCGACAGCGAACGGTTGTACTCGTCGGTGCCGATGCTGTCGGCGTGCCCCTGGATCTCGACGGTCGAGCCGGGATTGGCGTTCAGGTACTTCACCGCGGCTTCCAGCGTGTCCTTGCCGGCCCGGGTCAGGTCGCTCTTGTCGAAGGCAAAGTAGACGCCGGTCATGCGGAAGATCTCGCGCGGCTTCGCTGCCGGCGCGGGGGCGATTGGCGGCGCCGGTGCCGGCGTCGGTTCGACCCTCGGAGCCGGTGCGGGCGGCGGGGCCGGCGCCGGGGCAGCCGCCGGAACGGGGATCACGACCGGCGGCGGTACCGGGACCGGGGCCGGAACGTCCGCCACACACGGCGTCTGGCCGCCCTTGGCGCCAAAGAACCGGCTGACGCCGAGGCGCAAGCCGAGCGTCTGCGTGCGATCGCCAGTCGGCACCTGGTCCGACGGATCCTTGAAGTCCATGACGCCGCTCGTGCGCACGTTCCAGTTGCGGTTCACGCACCAGCGGAACCCGAGCGTGGCGTTTCCGCCGGAGTCGTACTGGTTCTTGGTCGTGTCGGTATGGTACTCGGATCCCGTCCAGCCGCCCCCTGCGAAGAAAGTGTGCCCGTTCTTGATCGGGAAATGGTAGACCAGCTGGAAGCGGTGATTCAGCGCCGTCAGGTCGCCAACGCGTGAACTGTTGGTGGACGCAAAGTCGGCCTCGTACTGGAATGCCAGGGCACGCCACACGGGCACGCCCACCAGGGCGCCCATGCCGATGGCGTTATCGAGCTTGGTGACTTCAGCGAACTTCGTGTATTGCCCGAACACGCCGACTTCCACGGGGAGGTGGCGTTGCTGCGCGGCCAGTGGCACGGCCGCCACGAGCGCGAGCGCGAGGGCGGAAAGGCTGCGTTGCATATGTGTTGTTCTCCAACAGGTGAATTTCGCAAACGGTGCGTGCCCAATGGCGCGCCCCGAGAGGGCAGACGACAAAGACGGCGCCCTCGTTCCATATTCCGGCACCGATACTTTCCAAATATATCACTTTCCGGCATGCAAGCAGTGCGCCTGATTTGAGCATGTCCACGTCCGACGCCCCCCTCTGGACGCCCCCCGCCGACGCGCGAACGCGCACCGAAATGGGGCGATTCATGACCGACGTCGCCCGCACCCACACCGCGTCGCCCGAGGCGGATGTGGCGTGGGCTGACTGGCACGCGTGGTCGGTGCGCGACCGCGAGGCTTTCTGGGGTGCGCTCTGGCGCTGGGTTGAAGTGATCGCCGACGATCAGCCGGGCGGCGATCCGTGGGATGCCGTGCTGATCGGCCGTGGCCGAGTCGCCCCGCCCGACCCGCTGCTCGGTCCGCTCTGGTTCGAAGGGGCGCGCCTCAACTTCGCCGAGAACCTGCTGCGCCGCCGCGACGACGGCGTGGCGATCATCTTCCGCGATGAACGCGCGCCGTCCCGCCGCCTCTCGTGGGGCGAGCTGCACGACGAGGTGGCCGCCGTGGCCGCTTCGCTGCGCGCGATGGGGATCGTGGCCGGCGACCGGGTGGCCGGGTTCCTGCCGAACATCCCCGAGGCGGTGATCGCCATGCTGGCCGCCGCGTCCATCGGCGCCGTCTGGTCGTCGTGCTCGCCCGACTTCGGCGTGAACGGCGTGCTCGACCGGTTTGCGCAGATCGAGCCGCGGGTGTTGTTCTGCGCCGACGGCTACCGGTACGCGGGCAAGGAGATCGACTGCCTGGACCGCGTGCGCGACATCGTCGACGCGATTCCCTCGGTGGAGCGCGTGATTGTCGTCCCGCTGCTGCGCCCTGCGCCCGACGTTCACGCGGTGCGGCGGGCCGTGACGTGGACCGAGTTCATGGAGCCGGGCCGGGGTGTCGCGCTGGTGTTCGAGCGGCTGCCGTTCTCGCATCCGCTGTACATCATGTACTCGTCGGGCACCACGGGACTGCCCAAGTGCATGGTGCATGGCGCGGGCGGGACGCTGCTGCAGCATCTCAAGGAACATCGACTGCACCTCGACCTGCAACGTGACGAGCGGCTCTTCTACTTCACCACCTGCGGCTGGATGATGTGGAACTGGCTCGTCTCGGCGCTGGCGGCGCAAGCCACCATCGTGCTGTATGACGGTGCCCCCTCGACGCCGGCCAATGCGTCGGTGTTGTGGGACGTTGCCGCGGAAGAGCGGGTGACCGTGTTCGGCGCGAGCGCCAAGTTCCTGGCGCTATCGGAGAAGGCCGGCCTGGCCCCGGCGCGCACGCACGACTTGTCGGCGCTGCGCGCCATCCTGAGCACGGGGAGTCCGCTGGCCGAGCACTCGTTCGACTACGTGGCGCGCGACGTGAAACCGGGCGTGATGCTCGCCAGCATCTCGGGGGGCACGGACATCATCTCGTGCTTTGCGCTGGGCAATCCGCTGCTGCCCGTGCATCGGGGAGAACTGCAGTCGTTCGGGCTGGGCATGGCGGTGGAGGTCTGGAACTCCGAGGGGGAGAGGGTGGTGGGAGAACCGGGCGAGTTGGTGTGCACCGCGCCGTTTCCATCGATGCCGGTGGCGTTCTGGAACGACCCCACGGGCGCGAAGTACGGCGAGGCGTACTTCAACGTCTTCCCCGGCGTCTGGCGTCACGGCGACTGGGTGGAGGAGCGGGTGCACGGTGGACTCGTGATCTACGGACGCAGCGACGCGACGCTCAATCCCGGCGGCGTGCGCATCGGCACGGCCGAGATCTACCGGCAGGTGGAACGGCTGCCGGAGATCATGGAGAGCGTCGTCATCGGGCACGATACACCCGATGGCGCCGGCGGCACGGACGAGCGCATCGTGCTCTTCGTGCGGCTACGGCCCGGCGTGGAACTCGACGCCGCGCTGGAGGCGCGCATCAGGCAGCACATTCGCGTCAACACCACCCCGCATCATGTCCCCGGGGCAATCGTCGCGGTGGCGGACATCCCGCGCACGCTCAGCGGCAAGATCTCGGAGATCGCGGTGCGCGACGTCGTGCACGGGCGCGTGGTGAAGAACACCGATGCGCTGGCGAACCCTGAGTCGTTGGTGCTGTTTCGGGACTTGCCTGAGCTGCGTTGACACTGCACACCACGGAGTCACGGAGTACACGGAGGTTCACGGAGAAACGGCCAAATACTCAAGGGGGCTCGGGGGACAGACCTGTCCGCCGAACCCCCTCGAAAGTTGTTGCCGTCTCCGTGCAATCTCCGTGTACTCCGTGGCTCCGTGGTGTGCAGTTACACAGCCAGCCGCCGCACGAGAGTCAGAATGGTGTACACCGCCACCGGCTCCTCGTCCTGGTTCTTCACCTCGACGTCCCACGCCACCACACCCTGCGGGATGGCGTCGGGGAGCGTCTCCTTGGCCGTCTTCTGCTTGCAGGTGAGGCGCGCGTGGATCGCATCCCCGGGATAGACCGGCTTCACGAAACGCAGGCCTTCGAGTCCGTAGTTCGCCAGCACCGGACCCGGCGCCGGATCGACGAACAGCCCGGCCGACGCGGCGAGCACGAAGTAGCCGTGGGCCACCTTCTTCTCGAAGACGCCCTGGCGTGCCAGCTCGTCGCTCTTGTGCGCATAGAAGTGGTCACCGGAGAGGTCGGAGAAGCGATCGACGTCCTCGTGGGTGATCGTGCGCGACGAAGTGATCAGCGTCTCGCCGATGGCGAGCTCCTCGAAGTGCTTGCGGAACGGATGCACCGCGTCGCCCGTCGTCGCCGCGCCGAGCATGTATTCGTGCACCACGTGCGACAGCGTCGTCGGTGACCCCTGCAGCGCCGTGCGCTGCATGTAGTGCAGCACGCCGCGCGCGCCGCCCAGCTCTTCGCCGCCGCCGGCGCGCCCCGGGCCGCCATGCACCAGGTTGGGCAACGGCGATCCGTGCCCGGTGCTCTCCCGGGCAGAGTGGCGGTTGGCCAGCAGCAGGCGGCCGTGGTGCGCCGCGGTGCCCAGCGCCACCGCGCGCGCCACGGCGTCGTCGCCGGTGAACACCGAGCCCACCAGCGAGCCGCGGCCGCGCCTGGCCAGCACGATGGCCTCGTCGAGTGAGCGGTACGGCATGAGCGTGTTGACCGGACCGAACGCTTCCACGTCGTGCGGCGCGGTACGCGTCATCGGATCCGTCGAAGCGAAGAGCAGGATCGGGAAGAAGGCCCCCTTCGCCGCGTCGGCGCCGGTCACCTGCAGCGCGTCGAGCGCCCCGAAGACGAGTTCGGCGTCCTTGCTGATCGCCTCCACCGCCTTGCGCACCTCGCCCACCTGCGCGCGAGCGGCCAGCGGGCCCATGCGCACGCCGTCCACGGCGGGGTCGCCGATCACGGTGAGCGCAAGCCGTTTCGACAGTGCGGCGCGCACGTCGTCCATCATCGCCTCGGGCACGATGGTGCGGCGAATGGCCGTGCACTTCTGTCCGGCCTTCGTCGTCATCTCGTTGGCGACCTCCTTGATGAAGAGGTCGAACTCCTCGGTGCCCGGCACCGCGTCGGGGCCGAGCATCGAGAAGTTGAGCGAGTCAGCCTCGACGTTGAAGCGCACGTTGTTGTTGACGATGGCCGGCATTCGCTTGAGCATCCGCCCGGTGGCGGCGCTGCCGGTAAAGGCCACGGCGCATTGCTCGTCGAGATGGTCCAGCAGGTCGCCGGCACTGCCGCAGAGCAGCTGAACGCTTCCCGCCGGCAGGATGCCGCTTTCGATCATCCCGGCAAAGACGGCCTCGGTGAGGAAGCTGGTGATGGTCGCCGGCTTGACGATGGCCGGCATGCCGGCGAGCAGCGTCGGCGCCAGTTTCTCGAGCATGCCCCAGACGGGGAAGTTGAAGGCGTTGATGTGCACGGCCACGCCCTCGAGCGGCACGCAGATGTGGCGTCCCACGAACGTGCCCCCCTTTGACAACGGCTCGGTGGGCCCCTCCACATGAAACGTCTCGTCGGGGAACTCGCGGCGAGCGCGCGACGCGTACGCGAACAGCGTGCCGATGCCGCCCTCGATGTCCACCCATCCGTCCCGCTTCGTCGCGCCCGTGAGCGCCGACACCGGGTAGTAAGCGTCCTTGTGCGCCATCAGGTATTGGGCCAGCGCCTTGAGCATGCGCGCGCGTTGATGAAATGTCATGGCGCGCAGCGCCGGGCCGCCCACCGTGCGGGCGTGCTCCACCATCGCCTTGAAATCAATGCCGCCGGTGCTCGTCTCGGCGATCACCGCGCCGGTGACTGCATGATGCAGCGACGTCGTCTTGCCGGCGCCGCGCACCCATGCGCCGCGCACGTAGCTGAACAGGGCGCGCGGGGCGTCGCCGGAGACGTCGAGCGGCGTGGGAAGCGAACTGGGGGCAATCATCGATGAGTCTCCCGTCTCGGCGCGCGAGCGCGCCAGGTCATGCACCGCGCGTCAGTCGCGCCGCGTCTCTATCCACGTCCGGTAGGTCGACACCTGCCGCGCCCGGTCCGCCGGGACCTCGCGCAGGGGCTCGCACGCCTGCAATGATGCGTGCAGCCGCGACGGCAGCGCCTGGTACAGCGTGGTTCCTTCGGTCTTCCACTCCAGCATCTCGTCGCTCACCTGCTTCACGATCTTCGCCGGGTTGCCGACCACCACCGACCGCGCCGGCACCTGCATCTCGGCGGGGACGAAGCAGAGCGCGCCGACGATGCTCTCGTCGCCGATGTCGGCGCGGTCCATCACCACGGCGTTCATGCCGATGAGCGCGTTGCGCCCGATGTGCGCGCCATGCACCACGGCACCGTGCCCGATGTGCGCGCTCTCCTCGAGTCGCACCGTCACGCCCGGGAACATGTGGATGACGCACCCTTCCTGCACATTGCAGCCGTCGGCGATCTCCACGCCCCCCCAGTCGCCGCGAATTACTGCGCCGGGGCCGACGTAGACATCACGCCCAATGACCACGTTGCCGACGACGGTGGCGTTGGGGTGCACGAACGCGCTCTCGTGCACCACCGGCACGAAACCGTCAAACGAGAAGATGTTGGCCACGTTTACACCCGCTCGAGCACGGCGGCCATTCCCTGGCCGACGCCGATGCACATGGTGCACAGCGCGTAGCGGCCGCCGCTGCGCTGTAGTTGCGTTGCCGCCGTGAGCGCCAGGCGCGCCCCCGACATCCCCAGCGGGTGTCCGAGGGCGATGGCGCCGCCGTTCGGGTTGACGCGCGGGTCGTCATCCTTCACGCCAAGTGCGCGCAGCGATGCGAGCACCTGCGCGGCAAAGGCCTCGTTGAGTTCGAGCACGTCCATCTGGTCGATGGTCAGCCCCGCACGGGCCAACGCCTTCTGCGATGCTGGCACCGGGCCGATGCCCATCGTGCGCGGCTCCACGCCCGCTACGGCCGTGGCCACGACGCGAGCGATCGGCGTTAACCCGTGCTTTCGCGCGCCGCCTTCGGAGCAGACGAACAGTGCGGCCGCGCCGTCGTTCAGCCCCGACGAGTTGCCGGCCGTCACCGAGCCCTTGCCATCGAAACGGAACGCGGGCTTCAGCCTGGCCAGCGCCTCGGCGGTGGAGTCAGCGCGAATGAACTCGTCGGTGGTGACCTGCTTCGGCTCGCCCTTCTTCTGCGGAATCGCCACTGGCACGATCTCATCTCCCAACCGTCCGGCGTCGCGCGCCGCCGCCGCTTTCTGCTGCGACCAGAGCGCGAATGCATCCTGGTCGGCGCGGCTGATGCCGTGCTGTTCGGCGACATTCTCGGCGGTCTGTCCCATGTTATCGATGCCGTACAACTCCTTCATCCGTGGATTCACGAAGCGCCAGCCCAGCGATGTGTCGAAGAGCTCCACGTCGCGGGCAAAGGGCTTGCTCGCCTTGGAGAGCGCGTACGGCGCGCGGGTCATGCTCTCCACGCCACCGGCCACGTACAGGTCGCCGTCACCGACGGCCACGCCGCGCGCGGCATTGGCAATGGCGCTCATGCCCGACGCGCAGAGCCGGTTCACCGTCTCGCCCGGCACGGTGAAGGGAAGGCCGGCGAGCAGGCCGGCCATCCGCGCGACGTTGCGATTGTCCTCGCCCGCCTGGTTGGCGCAGCCAAGAATGACGTCGGTGATTCCCGCGGCGTCGACCGACGGATGACGTCGCAGCAGCTCGCGTATGACGTGCGCGGCCAGGTCATCAGCCCGCACTTCGCTCAGCGAGCCCCCGATGTTGCCGATTGGCGTGCGCAGGCCGCCGGCGATGAATGCGTGTCTCATGTGCGAAATCTCCGTCCTTCGCGCGCGACCCGGCGCAGCAGGGGCGACGGGCGGTACCGGTCCTCGCCGTATTCCGACTGAAGCCACTCGAGCGTCGACAGCACCGCGGCCGCACCCAGTTCGTCGCACCACGCCAGCAGGCCCCTGGGGTAGTTGACGCCCTGCACCATGGCGAGGTCGATGTCCTCGGCGCTGGCGACGCCCAGGTTCAGCGCGTCGACGGCCTCGTTGATGAGCATCGCCCGAACGCGATCGACGATGGCGCTGCCGACGTTGTCGTCCGTCGCCGGCTTCGGCATCGCCGCGCCAGCGCGGTAGTCGTAGTAGCCGCGCCCGGACTTCTTGCCCAGGAACCCCGCCTGCACCAGCCGCAGCTGCGTGAGCGACGGCCGATACCGCGGGTCCTGGAAGAAGCCGTCGTACACCGAGCGCGTGACCGCGAAGTTGACGTCGTTGCCGATGAAGTCCATCAACTCGAACGGTCCCATGCGGAAGCCGCCGATGGTCTTCATGGCCCAGTCGATGGTGGCGTAGCTGGCAATGCCTTCCTCGGCGATGCGAATGGCCTCGCCGTAGAAGGCGCGCGCCACGCGGTTCACGATGAAACCCGGAGTGTCGGCGCAGACCACCACGGTCTTTCCCCAGGCGGCGACGCGACGCATGCTCGCATCACGCACGGCGGCGCTGGTCCCCATCCAGGGAATGACCTCGACGAGCGGCATCACCGGCGCCGGGTTGAAGAAGTGGATGCCGATGACGCGCTCGGGTGACGGGCAGTCGCTGGCGATCGCGGCAATGGCCAGCGACGACGTGTTGGAAGCGAGGATTGCATCGGGGGCCACCACGCCGCCGAGTCGCGTGAACAGCGCCCGCTTGGCCGCGAGATCCTCGACGATCGCCTCGATCACCAGTCCGCAGTCGGCCAGCACCCCCACGTTGTCGCCCAGCGCCGCGTCGACCACCTCGATGCGCGCGACGATCGCCGCGCACACGCCCTCGTCGAGCTTGCCCTTTGCCACCAGGGCCGCCAGTGTGCCGGCCATGGCCACGCCAGCCCGTGCCGCCGCGCCTGGCATCGCGTCCGAGAGCACCACGTCGTGCCCGGCGGCCGCGGCCACCTGCGCGATGCCGCGTCCCATGGCGCCCGCTCCGACCACTCCGACGCGTGTCTGACTGGTGAGCATCGGCATCAATGCCCCGTGAAGATTGGCTTGCGTTTTTCGAGGAAGGCGTTCACGCCCTCGGCGTAGTCGGCGCTCTGGCCGGCCTCGCGCTGCAGGTCCTCTTCGAGCGTCAACTGCTCGTCGAGGTCCACGCCCATCGACTGGTTGAATGCGCGCTTGATCATGCCGAGTGCGCGGGTGGGCTGAGTGGCCAGGTGCTTCGCCGTCTTCATTGCGGTATCAAGCAACTCACCCGGCGCGACAACCTGATACACGAGCCCCCACTCCCGGGCCCGCTCGGCGGTCATCTTCTCGGCGAGCATGGTCATCACGGTCGCGCGATGCAGGCCCACCAGGCGCGGCAGGATGAACGTGCCGCCCGAGTCGGGAATCGCCCCGATCTTCGCGAACGACTGCACGAAGGTCGCGTCGCTCGATGCGAAGATGATGTCGCAGGCGAGGGCCAGATTGGCACCAGCGCCGGCGGCCACACCGTTCACCGCGCAGATCACCGGCTTCTCCAGGTGACGAATGGCGCTGACGACCGGATTCCACGTCTCGCGCACGAAGTCACCGAGGTCGGGCATCTCGCCATCCTTCGGCATCGCCTCGGCCAGGTCCTGTCCGGCGCAGAAGCCGCGGCCGGCGCCGGTGAGGAGCACGGCGCGCACGCTGTCGTCGGCCGCGATGACCTGCAGGGCGTCCTGCAGTTCCAGCCCGAGTTCGCGGGTGAAGCTGTTCAGGACATCCGGACGATTGAGCGTCAGGGTGCGGACGCCGGCGTCGTCTGCAATCAGGAGTAGTGCCACGGGGGGATACTGGGCAGAGGAAAGGAAGCTGTAAGCTGTACGCCGTACGCTGTAAGCCGTCCGCTTACGGCGCCTTCACGGACGGCGTAAAACGTACAGCGTAGAGCGTAAAGCTTCTATTGCAGTTTCACCAAACATAATGGCCCACCGCAGGCCGTACGCCTAGATTCCGCTCGTCATGGCCGCCAAGTCTCCGCCCCTGCCCGATCCCAGGTTCGACTGGGTCCGGATTGCCCGCACGGCGCTTGCGTCGCGCGCCCTCGACGACCTCGAGGAGGAGATCAACCGCAACAAGGCCTCGATTCCGCGCGACCACCTGGTGAACTACCAGTTTTCGGCGCGCGGCCACGAGATGGCGCAGGTGATTCTCGGATCCCTGCTCACCGGCACGCACGACGCCGCCGGCGCCTACTACCGGTCGCGGCCGCTCCTGCTGACGCTGGGGCTGAGCCTCGAGGATGCCCACGGCAGCCCGTTGGGGCGCGCCGGTGGCTTCAGCGACGGGCGCGACATCGGCGTCGTCTGCAACTTGCCGCGCGCCAACGGCGGGTGCGCCGTGCTCCCCATGTCGGGTGACGTCGGCTCTCAGTACACGCCGACGGCCGGCTGGGCGCAGTCGATCGTGTATCAACGGGACATCCTCGGGGACGCGTCGTGGCAGGGCGCCCTGGGCGTGGTGCTCGGTGGTGATGCGTCGGTGGCCACCAGTGGTTTCTGGTCGGCGTTGACCATGGCAACCACGCTGAAGCTGCCGATGTTGTTCTACATCGAGGACAACGATCTCGGCATTTCGGTGCGTGGCGACATGCAGACGCCGGGCGCCAACATCGCCGGCAATCTCGCGTCGTTTGCGAACCTCTTCCTGCGCGACGGCGACGGCACCAATCCGCACGAGGCGGCGCAGTTGCTCGCCGAGTGCGTCGATCACGCGCGCACGGGCAACGGCCCGGCGCTGGTGCGGCTCACGGTGCCGCGCCTCTGCAGTCATTCGGGGCCCGACAACCAGAAGGGATATCGCACCGACCAGGAGATCGCTGCCGACGCGCTGCGGGATCCACTGCCCAAGCTCAGGGCGTACCTCGTGCCGTCACTGATGACGGCCAAGGCGTGGGACGCGATGGAGCGCGACGTAAAGGGCGACGTTCGGTCGGCGGTGGATGCGGCGCGGGCTCGAGCGATGCCCGTGCCCGACGAAGTCGGGCGCTTTGTCTACGGCGAGCGCGCCACGCCAGCCGAGATGGGGGGGCTGCCTTCGGCGCTGCTCGACCAGATCGGTGGCACCGATGTGCCGTCGAGCGACGGCCCGATGATCCGCTTCGCCGAGGCGGTGCGTCGCACGCTTGACACCGAGCTGGCGGCGAACCCGCGCGTGCTCGTGTTCGGTGAGGACGTCGGCCGCAAGGGCGGGGTGCACCTCGTCACCGAGGGGCTGCAGAAGAAGTACGGCGGCGCGCGGGTGTTCGACACCTCGCTGTCGGAGGAGGGAATCGTCGGCCGCGCGGTCGGGATGGCGATTGCCGGGCTGATGCCGGTCGCCGAGATCCAGTTCCGCAAGTACGCCGATCCGGCGATGGAGCAGTTGAACAACACCGGCACCCTGCGGTGGCGGACGAAGAACCGCTTTGCCGCGCCGATGGTGGTGCGCATGCCCGGCGGCTTCGGCAAGGACGTGGGCGACCCATGGCACTCGCTGAGCGACGAGGTGCGCTTCGCGCATGCGTATGGCTGGCACGTGGCCATGCCGTCCAATGCGGCCGATGCCGTGGGGTTGCTGCGCGCGGCAATGCGTGGCATCGACCCGGTGATCTTCTTCGAGCACCGGTCGCTGCTGATGACCAGCGACGGGAGTGCGCGGTATCCGGGTGACGACTATGTGCTGCCGTTCGGCCGCGCGCGCGTGCTGAGTGAGGGGACCGATCTCACGGTGGTGACGTGGGGCGCGATGGTGCACCGGTGCGCCGAGGCCATCGCGAGGTTCGACGACCGGGTGGAACTCATCGACCTGCGCACCATCGCGCCGTGGGACAAGGCGGCGGTGCTCGCGTCGGTGCAGAAGACCGGGCGCTGCCTCGTGGTGCACGAGGACAACCTGACGGCCGGCTTTGGCGCGGAGATCGCGGCCACGCTGGCCAGCGACTGCTTCTGGTATCTCGATGCGCCGGTGGAGCGACTGGCACCGGCGGACATCCCGGTGGCGTACCATACCGATCTGCTGAATGCGGTCGTGCCGACGGTGGAGCGGATTGGCGAGCGGATCGAACGGCTGCTTTCGGTGTAGCTGGAACTGCGCCACAGAAGAACACAGACAAGCACAGTTCGACCACGGCGGCGCGTGCGTTGCTCTTCGATCGGCCTGGTGGCGTGGACTACACCCCGCGCACATCCCGGCATTGTGCACCTCGGTTGACGGGTCCATGGTGAAGGTGTCCTGAACGCTGGCGAGGTGCCGATTGGTTCGTTCTTCCCTGCGCCTGGCGTTCCTCCCCGCAGCCTGTCGAAAGGCGGCCGTCGCGGTCGTCGCCGTGGCATTGTGCGCCGTCCCCGCCGCGGGCCAGCGCATCAGCGGCACGGTGGTCGACGGTGTCAACCACCTGCCGGTTGCCGACCTGCCGGTCGTCGTGGCCACTGCGAAGGGAGAGGTGGCCGGCGCGACGCGCACGGGCGCGGATGGCACCTTCGCGGTGGCGCTCAAACAACCCGGGGCGTACACGCTGCGGGTGCTCCACATGGGCTACCGGCCTACGGAGCTGTCGTTCGAAGTGAAGGACACTGCCACGCTGCGTGTGCAGGTCGAACTCAGCCCGCGGCGCGTCACCGACGTAACGCTGCTCTCGACGGTAGTGATCAACGGCCGACAAGTGCAGGTGCCGTCGCGGTTCGCCGACGTGCTCGAGCGTGCGCGAAAAGGGAACGGCGCGCTCTTCACGCGCGCCGATTTCGACATGACCAACGATGTGAAGTTTGCGCTCGGCACGCTGCCGACGGTGCACGTGAACCAGCGCGGTATCTTCTTTCGGAAATGCCATCGGGTGCAGGTCTACATCAACGGCATGCGGATGTTCGCGCCGGGAGACAGCCCCCTGAGCATCCTGAAGCTGGTCGCGCCCGCGGACATCGAGCTGATGGAGGTCTACACCGGCGTGGTGCGCCTGCCAGCCGAGTACATCAACGACGCGTGCGCCGCGATTGCGGTCTGGACGAAATGAAAACGCAACGGAGGCCGTTGATCCGGACTGCCGCACCGTTCGCATTTCTGGCCGCACGCTGGCGAGAGACGGCTGTCGCGGTGATTGTCGTTGCGTTCTGTGCGGTGCCGGCCGCGGGCCAGCGCATCAGCGGCACGGTGGTCGATGGAGTCAACAACTTGCCTGTGGCCGACCTGCCGGTCGTCGTGACCACCGCGAAGGGAGAGGTGGCCGGCGCGACACGCACCGGCGCTGATGGCACCTTCGCGGTGGCGCTGAAGCAACCCGGGGCGTACACGCTGCGGGTGCTCCACATGGGCTACCGGCCCACGGAGCTGTCTTTCGAAGTGAAAGACACTACCACGCTGCGCGTGCAGGTGGAACTCAGCTTGCGGCGCGTTACCAACGTGACGTTGCTCACGACAGTCGTCATACGCGGTCAGCAAGTGCAGGTACCGTCGCGATTTGCCGACGTGCTCGAGCGCGCTCGGACCGGACGGGGCTATCTGTTGACACGCGCCGATTTCGCGATGACAAACAGCGTCAAGTACGCTCTCGCCACGCTGCCGACGGTCTTCGTGAATCAGCGAGGGGTGTTCTTCAAGAGATGCGACACGCGGTCGCTGTTCACCCTGCCGGGGACGACAAAGGTGCAAGTGTACATCAACGGCATGCGGCTCTCCGCGCCGGGCGACGAGAACATCGAACGCACCCTGAAACTGGTGGCGCCGGCGGACATCGAGCTGATGGAGGTCTACACCGGTGTCGCGCGCCTGCCGGCGGAGTACATCAACGATGCCTGCGCCGTGATCGCGATCTGGACCAAGTGAGCTGACGCCGAAGCGTCGTCGACGGCCATCGAGTCCGGGAAACTCCCCGCCGAGCTCGGGAATTTCCCGATGTCCCCGGGATGACCGTCGGCCAGATTACGGGCATGAAGCCCCTGCCGATCCTCACCCCACGAAGTGACGCGGAGGGGTTGGGCCCCAGACGCCCTGCCAAGCGCTCCCGGGATCTCGGTGCCTGGCTCTCCGGCTGCACCGGCCGGAAAGCCGACCGCACCTTCCGGATCCGCCTGCTGGTGCAGGGCGCCTTCGCGCTGACGTGCGTCCTGCTCGGCATCCAGTTTGCGCGATGGGTCGACGCCGCCCGCGCGGGGGCCCTCCCGCTGCCGGAACGCCCCGCCGGAGTGGAAGCCTTTCTCCCGATCAGCGGGTTGATGGGTCTTCTCGACTGGGTCTACCAGGGAAACCTGAACGTCATCCACCCGGCGGCGACGATCCTGGTGCTGGTGGCCATCGCGCTGGCGCTGCTCCTTCGGAAGTCGTTCTGCTCGTGGGTCTGCCCGGTGGGCTTCCTGTCGGAGCTGCTGGCCCGCTTCGGCCGCTGGTCCTTCGGACGGAACTTCCGGCCGTGGGGCTGGCTGGACATCCCGCTCCGAGGCCTGAAGTACGTCATCCTCGGCTTCTTTGTGCTGTCCATCCTCGCGATGAGTCGCGAGGCCCTTTCAGAGTTCCTGTCGTCGCCGTACAACCGTGTGGCCGACGTGAAGATGGGGCTCTTCTTCACGGACATGGGGATGACCGGCGCCCTCGCCGTGGGGTCGCTTGCGGTGGGCTCCGTGTTCATCAACGGGCTCTGGTGCCGGTACCTCTGCCCCTACGGCGCTCTCCTCGGGCTCTTCTCCTGGGCCTCGCCCACCCGGATCAGGCGGAACGCCGACACCTGCGTGTCCTGCGGGCTCTGCGACAAGGCGTGCCTGGCGCGCCTGCCCGTCGCCTCGCGGAATTCGATCATGAGTGCGGAGTGCACGGGTTGCCTGAACTGCGTGGCCGTATGCCCGGTCCAGGGTGCCCTGGAGATGCACATGGGGCGCCGTCCGGTGAGTCCCCTGGCGTACGCGGCAGCGGTGGTGGGGCTCGTGCTGGTGGTGTACGCCGGTGCCCGGGCCACAGGCAACTGGCAGAACGCCATCGCCGACGACGAATACGTTCAGCGGATCCAGAACATCCGCTCCAGCGAGTACGGCCACGCCGGCAGGTAGCGACTCTGTCGTACTCT
>ERZ1292633.2269-Hain-H41-02um-R1-2269-length-19833-cov-5_pt2 | contig 15743 bp, 7 predicted proteins | sample MGYA00564406_ERZ1292633 | MGnify/ENA primary metagenome ERZ1292633 (study PRJEB36523, sample SAMEA6512639) | groundwater metagenome | collected 2019-01-08 | study: AquaDiva: Metagenomics assemblies of 32 groundwater samples | reverse complement strand
CTGAAGGCTGTTCTTTAATAATTTCACATCTTTTGACAATTATAACTCCACTTGTTGCAGAAAAAAAACAGATCCCATATTTATCTTGTATATTGCAACCATCAACATTTTTATCATCTTATGAACCGCCAATTTTAGGGCCTTTACCTTTTTTACCAAAATTAAAATTTTTAGGGCCATCATTTTTTGATTTTCTTTATTCAATAATGGAAAAAAGTTCAAACTCTTGGTTTAAAGATCTAAAAAAATTTAGAAAAGAAATAGGTTTAACAACAAAAATGGAAAATCCTTTGGTTAAAAATTTTTCTAGTCATGGAACGTTAGCTCTTTTTGATAAAGACTTTGGAGAACCGCAAAAAGATTGGCCAGAAAAAACATTTCAAGTTGGTTTTCCTTTATTTGATGAAGAAAAAGAGGTTGAATTATCTCTTGAAACTCAAAAATTTTTAGAAAATGGAGAAAAACCTATAGTTTTTACACTAGGAACAGCAATAGTTTTAACAAAAAATAATTTTTTTGAAACAGCTTATCGTGCTGTAAAGAAAAGTGGGCATAGAGCTATATTTTTAGTTGGTAAAAATGCAAAACCTATTCATGGGTATATTTTAAAAGATGAAAAAATACATGTTTCTCCTTATGAACCTTTTTCTAAATTATTTTCACAAGCAAAAATAATTGTTCATCAATGTGGAGTAGGAACAACAGCACAAGCACTATTTTCTGGTAAACCTCAGATTTTAGTTCCTTTTGCACATGATCAACCAGATAATGCAAAAATAGTTATTGAAAAAGGGATTGGTATAACTATAAATGCTCAAAAATTAAATGAAAATAATCTTTTTGAGGCAATAAAATTAATCGATAGTAATGAAAACTATGCAAAAAAAAGTTTGGAGTTTTCTAAAAAAATGAGTTTAACCTCGTTTGAAGAGGAGTTTTTGAAAGCAATAAAGAATTTTATTTAAAGAATATTTTTGTTGAGTAAATTAATTATTGTTTTTTAACCTAATAATTTTATCATCTAATTCAGATATAAATGTTTTAAAATATTTACAGTTCTTTTTTAGTGCATTAAAATCTAATTTTTCAAAAATATCTGGATTATTATCTACAGCAAATTTTTTTCTTAATTTACTTGTTTTTTCTTGTAAAAACTCTTTTGGTCTTTCTTTAAACATAGGATTTGCACTAAAATGTATTGTTGAATTAAATATTTTATTAAAAGATTCAATATCTGCTAATATCAAACATTCTAATTCAAAAATATGAATTAAAAGAATATAATCATTTATATTTACTAAAATATTTTTAACTTCTTTCTTTATATTTTCTAATTTTTTAGTATTATGTTCTAAATCATCTAAATCAACACTAAATATTATTAAATCATATTTTTTCTTTTGTATCTCAATATCAAATAGTTTTTTTGTTTTTTTTGATAATAAATGAGAACCTCTTACTTCTCTCAGAATAGGTTTAAAAAAAATTTCTTTATCATAATTATTTGAAAGAATATTTTTTATAGAATCTGTATCATAAGGATCTTCTCCAATTATTCCTATTAGCATATTATTCATCCAAATCTGAATGAATCCAATAATCACTCAAATATGCTTCATTTTTCAGATATATCTTCGCATTTTTTGTTTCTTCTTTTGTAAGATTTTTTATTTTCGTGCCTTTTTTAGTCATAGAACATATTAAAATTCTATCTAATTCATCTTCATCTAGAATATCTAAACATTTTGGAGAATGAGTTGTAAGAATAATTTGTTTATCTTGAGATTGTTCTTTTAAAAAAACCATTAATTTAAAAAGTTGATGAGGGTGTATTCCAAGTTCTGGTTCTTCTAAAAATATTATTTTATCAAAAGGATTTATAGAATATCTAAAAAGAGACCCCGAAAGATTATGTTTAGTATCAGCTAATAATTCAGATAAGATATAAAATATTCTTTGAGTTCCATCAGATAAATTATTAAATGTGTACCATCTACTATCTATTTTAAACTCCATATACAAGTTATTTATAAGAATATTATTTTTTTCTACAACTACACTAAAATTATTTAAACGAATATCTTTAATTGAGGTAAATTTTTTTAATGAATCTTTAATTTTATCAAAAAGAATTTCATTAAATATAGAAATAATTTTTTTTTCTATTTCTTCAGGTTTAGGTTTATTATCATTAATTATTCTCAATATAGGATATAATTTGGGAAAAATTACTCTTATAAAATGAGGTTTGTTATTATCATCAAATAAAGAATTATCTTTTCTGGAAAATGATAAAGGATCTTTTATTATACTTAAATCATTTGGTAAACCATGTTTAATCATTAAATCTATATATTTAATAGAATCATAATTATATTTATTATTATTTAAATAATTAGAGATCTCATCTGATTTATTCATGCTAAATAATAAATTTCCATTATTTGTAATAATAAAATTTTTAAGTTGATTAATATGATTAAAATTATCTAAATCAAATTCATTATTTTCTTTAGTAGATATTGAAATAACTTCTTTTTTATTATTAATTAACTCTAGTTTTGAAGAAGCACTATACATATTAGCAAAATCAAAATTCAAATTGTTATATAAAAAATTTATTAAATTAGATTTACCTGAACCATTTTTACCAATAATAATATTCAAACCATTTTTAAATTCAACTTTAGCATCTTGAATTGATTTGTAATCTTTTATATGGGCTTTTTTTAAATAAATATTTTCATTCATTTTTCATACTATATTTTAATAATTTGGATAGTTAAAATTTTTTTTGTCATTTTCTCTTTCTTTTAAAACACCATATTCAATGTTAATTATATATGATTCTAATTTTTTGAGTATGAAAAAATTTCATTAATTTTAAGATTGATTTTAGAATTATTTTTTCAAGTTATAATTAAGCATTCAAGCATTCATAATTATCTTTGATCTTACAAATAATTATGATACAATTAGGCAAATAAAAATTATTTTTATTGCAAAAGCAAAGTCAACAATGTCAACTCCTGTATCGTTGCAGAAGTGCTTAGATTCTGTCTTAGATAGAAGTCAAGCAAAAAGATATATAAGAAATGCTGGTAAGACAATGATGCCGGCCAGACATTACTATAATAATGCGTTGAGAGATTTGAGCAGTAAAGATAGTGAAGGTGCTATACATAATTTAATCCTTTCTTTGGATACAGAAAAAGATTATGAACCAGCATTACATCTAGTAAAAACAATGCTTTTTGGTCTAAGTAAAAAGTTTCATGAATCTGGTGGAGAAGATTATAAAAGAAAGTATTCTTCTTTGGCTAATTGGATAAATATGATAGAAAAAGATATCGCTGAAAACGAAAAACTAATTATCTCAATCAGAAATGATAAATTAAAAGATCAGAAAAAAGGATTGTGGTTTCTAATACAAAAAACTTTTTTTAAAAGTAGTATAAAGAACTATGATTCTATAATAAACAAAAATCTTGCTAAAAAAGATGAATTAAGGAAACAAATTGCATTTGCTTCTAAACTATCTCAGATAGGGGAATATGCAAAAGTTTTAAGTACAATACTAGAAATATGTTTATATCCTGCCCGTTATGCTTGGATTGTAGCCTAGAAAGGAATAGTTTTATGAATAAAACCGTAAAAAACTTATTAATAAGCGGAAGTGCTTTATTTTTTACTTTGTCAATGATTACAAATGCAAAAGCACTTGACCCAACAGAGTACTTAGAATCGAGAACAATAAATACCAAAAAAGAAGTTGTTAGTCATGATTGGTATGATTATAAAAGAGGCTTATTTTTAGCAGAACAAAATAAAAAATTTGCTGTTTTAAATTTTTGCACATCAGAAGATAGATTTTGTCAAAAAATTGCTCAATCTTTTCAAGATGAAGAAGTAAAAAAACTTTTAGCTGAAAAATTTGTAGCTATTAATATTGAAGGAACATCAAAGTTTAGAATAGAAAGTAATAAAGCTATGCTTGAAAAAGATTTGCTAAAAAAATATGAAATAGAAGCATATCCTAGCTTAGTTTTTTTAGATCCAAAAGGAAAACAAATTAGTGGATTAGTAAAAGGCTATTTAGCACCTGAAAAACTAGTTGTAATTTTAAAATACATATCAAGTGATGCTTACAAAAAAACAACTCTTTCTGCTTTTGAAAAATCATTAAAAAAATAGGTTTTCATTGTGTCTGGTCTAAACTTTAATAATAATAAAGATGGTCAAAATAAAACTTTTGACCAATCTAAACAAGATTTGACTTTTGAAAAAGGAAAAGCCATAAAGAAAAGCAAGATAATGTCTTCGCCTATGTTTATGAATACAATTGCTCAATATGGAGCAGATGGAGCTAAAACACTTATTCTTCAAGAATTTGTGAATATGTCAGAAGCTGAAATTAGAGATGAAGTTGATATTTTGTCAAAAATTGCAGAAGAAAATAATGATATAAAAAGATCATTAAGAGCAGCCAAGTTTCTTGCAATTCAATGGATGGAAGATGATAAAAGAGCTGCTAATATAAAACAAAAATGTGAGTTTATTGTCGAAATAATACCTACTTTTAAAAATACTCCAAGTAAACCAGTAGAAAAAAAGGTTTTGCCTCAAATTCCTCGACAAGAAGATATTCTTACACTTAAAGATGATATAGTTGAAGAAAAAGAAGAGCCTTTTATTGTTCCTGAAGTAAAAAATAAACCTCAACCGTTTGAAAATCCACCTGATGTTATTGCAAGTAAAAGCACTAATATAAACCCATTAAAAACAGGAGATAAAATACTTCTTATCACTGATGTTCAAGGTGATTTTTTGAGATTAAGAGATACTTTATTAAAATACAAGTTAATCTATCAAGATAAAAATATTTTTAGATGGAATAAAGATTGTAAAACAAAATTAGTTTTAGAAGGAGATCTTTTTAATAAATCGCCTTATTCTTCATGGGGTGGACAAGCTGTATATCAATCTTTTCAAGTTATAGAACTAATTAGAAGATTGTGTCATGAGTCAAATAATAATGTGTTTATATCATTATCGGGATATGATGTAAAATTATGCTCTGGTCAAATTTTTAAAGATTATACTTATGGTTTTTGTAGTAATACTTATGGGGCAAAAGTTCAAGCACAAGCCATTCCAGCTATGGTTAGTTTTTTAGAAAATACTTCTTTTGATAATGAAGATAGTGTTTATTCTATTTGGGAAAAAGTAACTTCTTCTGGGCAATTATTTTTTAAATTAAAAGATGAATATAAAGTAGAAAATTCACCAGAATTAAAAATAAGAGCAAATGAAATGTATTTACCTGATGTTGGTAGTATTAGAGGATTATTACAAAATATTTATCATTTATTAACTCAACCAAAAGAAAAAAGACCAAAGGATTTAAATGATTTGGATAATAAAATAAAAGCATTAATAAAACCAAAAGATGGAGAAGATATTTCTGCATTATTAAATTCTAAGCAAAGAGCTAGTTTTTTTGAAGGTATTTTAAAAGGAACTAAAACAACTGATTTTTTGACAAAAATTATATCTTCTACTCATAAATTTCAAACAGATAAAAGAGAGAATTTAGTTTTTAATCATGTTTCACTTCAAAATGAATATGCTCAATTTTTTGAAAAAACAAAAGAATCTGGTTTTCCTAATTTAGAGTTTGAAAAAGTTTTTGCTGAATCTAAATTTTTAAAAATGAGAAAAATAGACCCTACCAAGTTTTTAAATGATCTTAAAAAAGTTGGTTTTAATAATTTACAAGAGTTTATTACAACTCTTCCAGATGAAATTTTTGAGAGCCTTACAAAAAAGAATATGCTTGATGTTTTTGTTCCATATATCAGCCCAAATAAGCTAAAATTTGGTTTTGTAAAAAGCTTTGAACTTATTCAAAATAGTTTAAAACAAGAGGAAAAAACAGGTTTATTAGGTTTTAGGTTAGTTGATAGGAATTTAGATACTTTTGATGATGTAAATATGAAAAAAGTAGCAGAATTGGATAAATCAGCTAAAGAAGCATATTGTGAGAAATTTTTAACTGATATTTTTTCATCAAATAAAGGATTTACAATAAAGCATCTTGAAGATAAAAAACTTTTATGTCAAAAATCAACTTGTAGTATAGAGTTAGAAATAGATAAAAATTCAGCTCTTTTTGAAGATGAAAAGAAGTCTATACAAGTTCCAATAAAACATACAGCTTTTATTTCTTTTTGATAAATAAAGTAAAATTATTCAATTATATAAATCTAAAATTTATTTTAAATTAAATGCTATAATTATGAATTGATTATAAAAAAAATGTAAATATGCTTAATAAAAAATCTATAATAATTTTTTCAATTTTAGTTTCAAACTTATTTTCTTGTATTTCAATTTCTAGTTTATTAGAAAAAAGTTCTATTGATTCAATTCAAACATCTAAATTAAAAAGTATATCTATAGAACCATTTAACACTGTTCTTAATGAAGGTGAATCCACACTTTTAACAGCTATTTTATATAAAGAAGATGATAAAATTGATAATTCAAATACAAATGTTGAGTGGTTTTCAGAAGATAAAAATATTGTTGATATTGATAAATATGGAAAAGCAAAAGCTATTAAAAGTGGTGAAGTTGGAATATTGGCAAAGTATAAATATGGAAATTCAATAAAAAGATCTATTGTTAAAGTTGTAGGGAAAAAAATTATAGATAATATTAATATTAATAAAAATCTTGTAGAATTAAAACCAGAAGAAACTTTTAACCTTAGTGCAACAGTATATATGGCAGATGGAACAAAAAATAGTAATGTTGTATGGTCATCATCTGATAATACTATTGCAGTAGTTGATGATAAGGGAAATGTTACAGCAAAAAGAATTGGATTAACTACTATAGTTGCAACATATAGTTTGGATAATATTTACAAAAAAAGTGTTGATATTAACATAACAAAAGAAGGGAAAAAAATAGTTGAAGAAATAATTAAACCAAAAGATAAAACATCAATAGTAGAAATACCTATACCAATACCAACAAGCACAAGTGTTTTGACTCCTGTTCCTATACCAACTCCGACAAGTACAATCATTCCTACAACACTTCCTACACCAATACCAACAAATATACCTGTTTTTCCTCCTGCGGCTACTTCAACACCAATTTTTCCTCCTACCACAACGTCAACACCTATAAATACATCAAATTTTCCTCCTGCACCTACACCTACACCGACAAGTATAATAATTTCGACTCCTGTGCCTACTCCTACTCCAATAAATACAATAGTTACAACTATTGCAGGGAGTTTAGTTGGATTTGCTGATGGAACTTCTTCTAATGCTAAGTTTAACCAACCTTATGGAATTGCATTAGATAGTATAGGAAATATATTTGTAACTGACTCAGGTAATCATAAGATAAGGAAAATAACTACAAATTCGGTTATTTCAACTTTTGCAGGTGCTGAAGAGGGATTTGCTGATGGAATAGGAGATAATGCTAAGTTCAACCAACCTGATAGCTTAGCTTTAGATAACTCAGGAAATATATTTATAACCGATGTACTTTCTCATAAGATAAGAAAAATAACTCCTGATGGTATTGTTTCAACTTTTGCAGGAAGTGTAGCAGGATTTGCTGATGGAATGGGTACTAAGGCTAAGTTTGCTAATCCAACTGGAATTGCAATAGATAGTATTGGAAATATTTTTGTGAGTGATAAAAGTAATAATAAGATAAGAAAAATAACTCCTGATGGTTTTGTTTCAACTATTGCAGGAAGTATCGCAGGATTTGCTGATGGAGCAGGAGCTAATGCTAAGTTTTCAATGCCTGTAGGAATTGCGGTAGATAGTACAGGAAATATATTTGTAACTGACTCAGGTAATCATAAAATAAGGAAAATAACTCCTAATGGTATTGTTTCGACAATTGCAGGAAGTGTCGCAGGATTTGCTGATGGGTTAATTTCTGATGCTAAATTTAATTTTCCTTTTGGATTAGCATTAGATATCTCTGGAAATATATTCTTATCAGAACCGTATAATCATAGGGTAAGAAAAATAACTACAAATGGTGTTGTTTCAACTATTGCAGGAACTTCACAAGGATTTGTTGATGGGTTAATTTCTGATGCTAAATTTAATTTTCCTTTGGGATTAGCCATAGATAGCTCTAGAAATATATTTGTAGTTGATGGAGGTAATAATAGGATAAGAAAAATACAACAATAACATTACTGTTTTAAAATATAATTGACTGAAGAGTATATAATAAGAAGAGAATAGTAAGTGTATTTAGGTTTTTGAGTTTTGTTTTTGGAATATAAAAGATATTTGAATAAAAGATTTAAAAGTAAAAGTTACCCTAAATGTTCGGGTAACTCAAACCTAATGTTTACCTGAATTTATTAACATATATTTAATATATTTAACAAGTTATTAAAATTACTTTTTTGGTATTTTAGCATTTTTTTATAATAAAAATCAAAGTTTTAAAATAATTTAAATAAAAGGGTTACTTTCTGATTTTACAGAACTATCAAAAACTCTTATTGCAATAACTTCAGACTCTACAGTTTTAACACCATCAGAAAAAACATCACAAGTTAAAACAGTCTTTTTACCTTTTACTTCCTTTATTTTTGCTCTAAGTTCAACTAAAGAATTATTTGAAGTTGGTTTTAAATATTTTATACTTAAAGTTCCTGTTGCATATCTATATTCTGGTTGAGAATCTAATTCTCTATTTTCAGATTGATAAGCATACGCCATAGCTGTTCCCATGCAATGACAATCTATTAAGGTTGCTATTATTCCACCATTCAATAAATTAGCCCAACCATGATATTTTTCTTCAGATTTCCAAATTAAAACACTTTCATCATTTTCCCAATAGCTTTTTATTTGAAGACCTTCATGATTATCATTACCACAACCAAAACAAACATTTCCTGGCATAAAATCTTGAAAATATTTTTTTTCCATAAAAATTAATCCTATTTTATAATTCAACAAAAATACATTATAACTTAAATAATGCTTTCAATTCTTCTAAGACTCTTTGGAAAAGTATTCTGAGGAATCAAAATTTTATTAACTTTTATAGGACTGGTATTTATAGAACAAGTAACAGGTTTTACATAAAATTTAGATTTTTTCATTCTTTCATTTATATTAGCGATATTTTTATCAAAAACAGTTTTTATTCTATTATCTTCTACTTTTATAGCTATTTGTAAATCTTTTTCTATATTTATAAATTCTAAAACAATAGTTTTTAAATTTTTTGTTTCTACAGCCAATGTTATTGCAAGGGTTTTTCCTAAATTTGTTTTAGTTTTTTTATCTTCTTCTTGTTTTACAATAATTTCACCTTGAAACTTTAAATCACCATAAGGAATTGAAAGAGGCATACAGAAACAATTTTCTTTAGTTGCTAATAACTCTCTTCCATGTAAATTTAAGGAAACCTTCTCTACTTTTGCAGAAATATCAGAAAGAACAGCTTTTAATAAAGAATCAAAAGACATTTTAATTTCTACTTTCTTTTTATTTTGGACAGGTTCTTCATTAGAAGCAGGTTTTTTAGTACTTGTTCCTAATATTTCAGAAATAGGATTATCGCTTATATCAGAATCATCTTCATCATCATTTTTAAAAGGCTCTAATTCCTTTTGTAAAACTTTGATTTGCCCTTCTAAAGTTCCAAACATTTGTTGCATTAAAACCATTTTATCGGATAATTTTTTAGGATCTTCTATTAAAGAATTATCTACTAATTTTTCCAAATTACTTTGTAATTCTAATATTTCCGTTTTTATTTTATTAAAAGATTCATTAGGAGTATTATTTACTATTTTAGGTATTTCTGGCAATTTGTTATTAATTATTTTAGAATCCAAATCATATTTTATTGGTTCTAATACTTCTAATGATTGAACATCTTCCAAATCCATTTTATTTATAACTTTATCATTTATATTATGCCTAATATTTTCTATATTTTCATGGCTATTAAATTTAACTTGATTATCTTTAGTATCTTTATGAAAAGTACCTTTTTTATTATCTAAAAAGCCTTCTAAAGGTTTATCGAAGGATATAATTTTATTTGTATTTTCAATATTATTCTCAAGCTTTTTATTATTTGAATTAGTATTTAAATCCATAAAATAGTTTTTATCATTGCTTTTAAATAAAACACGTTCTTTATTATTATGTTCTAATAAAACAGGATTATCTATTACTTCTATATTTTTTTGAAGATTTTTATCAATATTAATAGATTTAATATCATTATTATCTTTAAATGCTATTTTATTTTTATTATTATCTGAAAAAATAAAAGGTTCTTCAAATTCTTTTACTTGATTCATATTATTTTTATTGAAAGAAAAAATAAAGTTGTTTTTATTAGAATTATCTTTAGTATCTATATTAGGTAATATAATTTCAGACGAATCTTTATTTAAATTTAAAATCAAAGGTTTATCTATATTTTTTGATAATTTAATAGCTTTATCATAAGATACATTTACATAGTCATTTTCATGAGGTGCTATTATAAATTCTTTATTTTCAATAGAATATATTTGAGGTTTATCTACTATTTTAGAATTAGTTTCTATTTTACTTTTATCAAAAAAAGATATTTTAGAATCTTTGTTATTAACAGCTAAAAACTCGTTACCTTCTAAATTTACTTTATCGCCAGAATTAATATTTGATGTATGTTTTAATAATAGGTCTTCATTTATTGCTTTATATGTTTTTTCATTTTTATCAAAAAATACAACTAAATTTTTATCATCTTTCTTTATTTTCATAACATTTGAGTCGTCATTTTTAGTTATAGAAACAATATCACCTAAATAATTATTTTTTTCGTTATTAACTGGTATTTTTTTAATTTTATCTTCATTAACTAATCCAAAGCTAGTATTTTTATAATTAAACTTGATTGGTTCGGTTATGTCTTTAAGCTCTGATAAAAGATCTTTTAAATCTGTTTTTATTATTTGGTTATTATTTTTAGATAAAATAACTTTGTTTCCTGTATTATCTTCTCCAATAATATATTTATTCTCTGGATTAATTTTTTTATCTAAAATTTTATCACTAGAAACTAAATTTTCTTTGTTATCAATCTTTTTAATAGGATTTTCATTTAATGGTTTTAAATCATTTTTTTCAATAAACTTTAATTTATTATCAAAATCTTTAAAAATAACTCCTTCTTTAGAATTAAATTCTCCAATAAAAGGCTTTGTAAATAAATCTGGATTAATAGTTTTATTTGGTTTAGTAGTTTCTAATTTATTATTATTGTTACTAAGTTCTATTTTTTCACCATCTATTTTAATAAATACTTTTTCTTTGTTTTTTAAAGGTAATATTTTAGATTCATTATTAATTAAAAATAAATCACTTTTTTTAGTTATTTCTAAAGGTTTTTTATCTAATATATCTATATCATTAAGACAAAATATGGGTTTATTATCAACTTTGATTAAAGTATTTTCGTTTAATAGAGTGCCTTTTTTTTCTAAATCATTTTTATTTAAAACTTTAAAATCATTATTAAAAAATATATCAGGATTTTCTGTGTTTTTATCATTATTTTTTACTAAAACAGAATTATTCGTTAAATTAGCTTTAGGAGAACTAGATATTTTATCATTAAAGTTAATTATTATATTTTCATCGTCATTAATAATAAAATTGTTTATTTCTTCTTTATCTATTAGTTCAGGTTTTATAGATTCTGGAACAATATTTTTATCTGTTTTATTTGCAGAAGAAAAAAGTTCTGGAAAAATCTCTTTTAATTTAGTATTTTCTATATCTATTATTTTATCATCATGAGGTACTTCAATATTATCGGATACATTTTTAATTTTATTTTCAGGTTTATTTTCAGGAATTAACACAAAATTATTATTTTTAAAATTAAATTTAATCGGCTTATTTGTTTCTTTTAAATCATTAATAATATCTTTTAAATCTATTTTACTTATTTTATTATTATCTTTAGATAAAATAACTTTGTTTCCTGTATTATCTTCTCCAATAATATATTTGTTATCTAGATTAATCTTTTTATCTAAATTATTATCACTAGAAACTAAATTTTCAATAGGATTTTCATTTAATGGTTTTACATTATTTATTCCAATAAACTTTAATTTATTATCAAAATCTTTAAAAATAACGCCTTCTTTAGAATTAAATTCTCCAAAAAAAGGTTTTGTAAATAAATCTGGATTAATCTTTTTATTTGGTTTAGTCATTTCTAATTTATTATTATTGTTACTAAATTCTATTTTCTCACCATCTATTTTAATAAAAATTTTTTCTTTATTTTTTAAAGGTAATATTTTAGTTTCGTTATTAATTAAAAATAAATCACTTTTTTTAGTTATTTCTAAAGGTTGTTTATCTGATATATCTATATCATTAAGACAAAAAATAGGTTTATTAGCAACTTTGATTAACATATTTTCAGTTAATAATGTACTTTTATTTGATAAATCATTTTTATTTAAAATCTTAAAATTATTATTAAAGAATAAATCTGGTGTTTCTGGACTTTTTTCATTATTTTTTATTAAAATAGAATTATTAGTTAAATTAGCCTTAGGAGAATTAGATATTTTATCATTGAAATTAATTATTATATTTTCATCACCATTAATAATAAAATTACTTATCTCTTCTTTATTTATCGTTTCTGGAACAATATTTTTATTTAGAGGAATATTTTTATCATTTTTATTTATAGAAGAAAAAATCTCAGGAAAATTATTTTTTAATTTATTAATATCAATCGTTAATAAGCTTTCTGAATCTTTATTTGATACTAATAAATAATTATTACCATCTTTTATTATACTCTGAGGTTTAGATATATCAAAAAAGCTTTTTTCAGGTATTTTGTCGATATTTATTTTTTTTATTTCATTATTATTATTTTTAAATAAGTAATTTTTCCACGACAGTATGTCATTTTCAATAGTTCCTGTAAAATATTCATTATTTGATATATTATCTTCAGGTAAAATATTATTTATATTTGATAAAGAAATTTCTCCTTTTTTATTTGAAAATATAATAGATTTACCTTCTTTTGTATCTATTACATCATAATTAGGTATTGAATTATGCTTAAATTGTTTTAACATAGAATCATTTAGAATTAAAGGTTTATTTTCTTTATTTAAAAAGACAATATTTTTTTCTTCGTCAAAAATAGGGTCAGAAAAAGGTTTTAAGAAAGTATGATTTTCTGGAATAGCAAGATCTATAACTTTTGGATCATTTCCAAATAAATTTCCCAAAAGAAGTAAAGATTTATCATTATAACTAACAATATTAGGTTTATTATTAGATTTTGTCATTAAACTAGATGCTTTTAAGTTTTCAGTATTTATTAAAAAAGGTTCTGAATTTGAAAAATCAAGAGATTCATTATTTTCTGTTTTATTCAAATTAAAATTTGCCATTAAATATTTTTTATCATTTAATATTACTTGTTGAATAGGTAGTATTTCTTGTATTTTTGAATTACTAATATCAATAATATTAGGTTTATTATTATTTTTATCGTCAAAAAACAAAATAAAGCCTGTTTTTGTTTGCTCTAAATTATTTTTAATGTTAGGCAAAAGCTTATTATTTATATTTTGATTTGGCAATAAATTATTATTTTCAATAATATCAATTGGAGAATTAGTTATACTTTCTAAGCCAATAAACTGTGGTTTAGTTATAGATTCAGTTTTTTCATTTACTAAAGGAATAAGATTAATTTTATCATTAGAGATATTTGAAACAAAAAATTCATTATCATTTATTTTAAATATTTGATTTGGGTTATTTTCAATTAAATTAGATATTATTGATTTTATATTATTATTTCTTATACTATTTATCTTATCTGTTATTAATGGTAAATTTACTTCTATTATATTATCATTACTATCTGAAAAGATTAATTTGCTTTCATTTTTATTATTTATAACTAAAGGATGTTCTTTAATATTATCGATTATTTTTATTTCATTTTTATCTTTTTCAATATTTGAAATATTTTCTTTTTTATTTAAAATAGGTTGTATGTTTTTATTTTGTACTGGTATTTGTGTATTTATATTATTTTCTGGTTCTATAATTTCTGAATTATCTGTATTAATATTAAAATCAAATTCGCTATTATCTATAAATTCTGGAATTTCTGTATTATTAAATGGAATATTTGAATTAGTTAATATATTTCCTTTTACATTGCTTTGATTCGTTATGTTTTGATTTAGTATATTTTTAGCAGTATTATTAGAACTTAGTTGATTACTTGATGTATTTATAGTTGATTTTTGATTTGGTTGTATATTTTTATTTTGTGCTGGTATTTGAGTATTTACATCATTTTCTGGTTCTAAATTTTCTATATTATCTGGATTAATATTAATATCAAATTCACTATTATCTATAAATTCTGGAGTTTCTGTATTCTTAATTGGTTGTACATTTTTACTTTGTACTGGTATTTGTGTATTTGTATTAATTTGAGGTTCTAATATTTCTACATTCTCTGGATTTAAATTAAATTCTGGTGCTATATTTTCTACTAATTCAGGTGTATTTATGTTATTACCTAAATTATTTACATTTAATATGTTTTCTTTTGCATTAGTTATATTTGGAGTAACTGCATTTTTACTTGTATTACTAGAATTAATTTGATTACTTGATATATTTATACTTGATTTTAAATTTGGTTGTACATTTTTAGTTTGTAATGGTATTTGTGTATTTATATTATTTTCTAGTTCTAATATTTCAACATTTTCTGGATTAATATTAATATCAAATTCACTATTATCTATAAATTCAGGAATCTCTGTATTATTAAATGGAATATTTGAATTAGTTAATATATTTTCTTTTACATTACTTTGATTTGTTATATTTTGATTTATTGTATTAGAACCTACTTGATTATTTGATACATTTACATTTGATTTTAAATTTGGTTGTACATTTTTACTTTGTACTGGTATTTGTTGATTTGTATTATTTTCTGGTTCTAATACTTTTCCACTTTCTGGATCAATATTAAATTGAAACTCTGTACTATCTATAAATTCAGGAATTTCTATATTATTATTTGAAACTATATTTTCTTTTGCATTAGATATATTTGGATTAACTACATTTTTACTTGTATTAATAGAACTAACTTGACTATTTGATATATTTAAACTTGGTTTTAAATTTGGTTGTACATTTTTATTTTGTACTGGTATTTGAGTATTTGTATTATTCTCTGGTTCTAATACTTCTAAATTATCTGGATTCAAACTAAATTCTGGTGATATATTTTCTACTAATTCTGGAAGATTTACATTATTTCCTAAGTTATTTATATTTAATATATTTTCTTTTGTATTAACTGGATTAGGATTAACTACATTTTTACTTGTATTAGTAGAATTAATTTGATTATTTGATACATTGACACTTGGTTTTAAATTAGGTTGTACATTTTTATTTTGTACTGGTATTTGTTGATTTGTATTATTTTCTGGTTCTAATATTTCTACATTCTCTGGATTCAAACTAAATTCTGGTGCTATATTTTCTACTAATTCTGGAAGATTTACATTATTTCCTAAATTATTTACATTTAATATATTTTCTTTTGTATTAACTGGATTAGGATTAACTACATTTTTA
>ERZ1292633.3325-Hain-H41-02um-R1-3325-length-15749-cov-4_pt1 | contig 15749 bp, 14 predicted proteins | sample MGYA00564406_ERZ1292633 | MGnify/ENA primary metagenome ERZ1292633 (study PRJEB36523, sample SAMEA6512639) | groundwater metagenome | collected 2019-01-08 | study: AquaDiva: Metagenomics assemblies of 32 groundwater samples | reverse complement strand
GTAATGCCATGAACACTGATGGCAGAATTTTCACCAATCTCGATCGTCAGAGTTTCTGGGGAGGTACAGGTTTAAACGCTACCCTGGATTTTGGTGATGGAATTTTCAAAGCCAACGCTGCCAAACTCAAAGCTAAGGCATCGGTGCACCAGACACAGGCGGAAAGGAATAAAGCCCTGCTTAATATCATAGAGACCTACTATGATTTTTTGACAGCACAGCTTAATTATAACGCCTATGAGCAGCTGGTAGCGGAAGCGGATGACCTTGCCAGCCAGATAGCCGTTCAGGTAGAGGCTGGATTGAGTTTTGAATCGGAACTATTATTGGCAAAAAGCAATTCCAATCACATAAGAGTGGAAATGCTGAATGCCAGGACTCAATACTATAGCATGTCATCGACGTTGGTAAAATTGCTGAATCTGGATCCTGTCATGAAGCTGGCTGCAACAGAAACAGTTTTAGCTCCTCTTGAATTGATAACAACTCAAAGCATGGATGTTTCCTTCGATTCGGCATATCAAAGCAGGCCGGAACTGAAAAGCATGGAGCTGATGCTGCAATCGTTATATGAGGAGAAAAAAACAACTACAACCGGTCTATTGCTGCCTGAGTTGTCAGTAAATACTAAAGGTTCTTATTTCGGCGATGTATTTGACCCTCTCGATCCGACCGCCGAAATCAATGGAGCGCTTCTCTGGAAAATTCCCCTGGGAAGATTGACATTCGGCGGAGAATTAAAGCAGTACAATGCCCGGATTGCTTTACAGAAAATTCAAATGCAACAAGCCAGGGCACAGGTGAATGAAGAAGTGATCAATGCAAGAGAACATATCCTGGCAGCCAAAGAACAAACGGAGGTTGCGCTGGAAGGAAGCCAACTGGGAGAACAAGCCTTAAGGCAAAGTATAGAGAGGCAACAGTTAGGAACAGTTCGTCCCTTTGAAATCTTGCAAGCTATGGAAATCTATATCAAATCAAGGTTAGATCACCTGAAAGCGGTTTCAACCTATAACAAGGCGCAATACAAATTGCTTGTAGCAATGGGGAATGATTTGTAATCCGCTACAACGAAGGCGCTGATACAGGCAAAAAAGGATTACGTTTCGTCAGTCATTGATTACAACAAGGCGCAATACAGATTATTTGTAAGTGTTGGCAACAAACCTTAGTGCTACAATTTATAAATACGACAATGTGCTTTTATGAGCGTAATACTAAATGAACAATTCCATGCTTTAATCCTGAGCACATCTGTATAATTTTGGGCAGAATGGCTGTAAGTGCTAAACCAGGGAGTTTAGAATATCCACCCCGCGTTCCAGGGTTTCGAATGTTGCGGCGTAAGACAGCCTGAAATGAGTTTTCTTTTCAGAAAATACGCTGCCGGGTATGATTAACAAATCATGTTTTATTGCCTCAGTGACGAATTCTTCGTCAGTGCCCCATGGTACCTGAGGAAAGACGTAGAAGGCGCCATCAGGTTTGGTTATCTTGTAACGTTCCTTAAGGCCGTCGCAAACGAAATCACGTTTCTTTTTGTAGTCTTCTATATATTCATCCATATTAACATCCATAGCCTTGACTCCTGCTACCTGTGCAAATGAGGGGGCACAGATATACGTATACTGCTGGAGTTTTATCATTTCATCAATAATCTTTGCCGGACCAATTGCACTGCCTAATCGCCATCCGGTCATTGCGTATGATTTGGAAAAACCGTTACAGGTCAGTGTATTTTCGTAGAATTTTCCGATACTTTGATATTCCGTTTCATAAACAAATTTTTCATATATTTCATCTGAAATAATTATCAGGTTGTGTTTCTTTGCAATATCGCAGATTTCTTTAAGGTGTTGCGGCTTGCAAACTACACCTGTAGGATTGGATGGGCTGTTTATAATGAGGATCTTAGTGCGCTTGCTTATGTGAGGTGAGATACGTTCCGGGGTAAGTTCGAAATCAGGATATGTGTCAATAAATTTTATTTTGCCGCCGCAAAAATTTACAAGGTGCTTAAATGACACAAAGTATGGGTCAGGCACAAGGACTTCATCTCCGGGGTTTATGAGAACCAGAAACGCAAGGGTTAAAGCTCCGGCAACCCCCGAAGTTATCATTATGCTTTCGCCTTTGATGCAGCGTTCTTTTCTTGCTTTTTCCAGAATCTTTTCGCTAAGCTCTGGTATACCCTGTGTTATTGTATATCTGTTAAAACCCCCTTCTATCGCTTTGATGGCTTCTTTTCTTACCACTTCAGGGACATCAAAATCCGGTTGTCCAATGCTGAGGTTTACCGGATTTTTAATCTTTTGTGCCAGATCGAATACCTTTCTTATTCCGGATGCTTCAAATCCCCGCATTCGATCGGCTATCATCAGGAAGCCTTTCCCTTTTCCATTTCCTTTTCACCTGTTGCGGCTGCAGCGCCAGCAGTTTCTTCTTCAGTTTTCTTTGCCGCCTTTACTTTCTTTTTCACCTTTGTAGTTTTTACCTTTGGCAATCCATACACAGATTTCTTTTCATCCCACAAACCCTCATCAGTTAAATATTTGATGCGTTCCGGTCTTGTGAGAACACTTCTATGCCTGCCCAATTTACCCTTTGTTACAAGACTTTTGTCAATGCTCATTACTCTTTCTCCCTCATCTTATTTGAATTGGATAGCTGCCTGCAAATTGCTTTTTTCCTTCGTATTCTAATTTGCTGATTTCTCCTAGAGTCTTTTTAATTTCATCACTATCCTTGGAATTAAATTTACCTGTACATACAACGAACTCGTTTCCTCTTTTTGCCACGAAGGTATTGTAACCTGTCATATTTTTGATAGCCTTTGCTAAATTAGTAGCCTGTTTCAAGTGTTGTTTAGTATTGCTATAGGATATAATCTGAAGTGTCCACTTAACATTTTGTTCTTGCTTAACTGTAGGAATTGGAGATTGTTTTAGTGATAAATCTACAGCCTTTATCTTACTGCCCAGTGGTAAAGCTTTCACTCTTCCGTCCAACCTGGGATGTACCACAGGTTCCTGTAGCATTTCAGGATTTAATACGTCTTTGTGGCCAATCTTGTAGCCCATGAAAAAACAAGCCATTGATAAAAAAACAGCGCCTAATGCGCCAAAAATCAAAGTTTCCTGTTTAAGAACAACTTCATTTAGAAATAACTTTCTAATCTTTTTGACACCTGTTTGAAACTTTTCAAGGCCCTGGGTACCGGATTGAAATTTTCCCTCACTCTGTGTATTCATGATCCAGCCCAGTTGTTCCGTATTTTTGTCCTCATCTGTGATTTCCTGATTTTTTTTTGGGTCTATCTTAGGAATAACGGTTGGATTCTCCTGCTTTCTTTGAAATATTTTACTGTTGTATTTAGTTCCTTCTTGTCTTTCCTGCTTTTTAAACACTTCAAAAAATTCTTTTGACTCTTTTTCTTTCCCAAACATTACCACCCCTTAATTTAAAAAGATTAAGTTACCCGCCCTGGCGGGAGATAGTGTGAAGACCGGTTGAAAAAACGCCCTACATCGGAATTTATAAATCATTCAAGATACTTGCAAACCTTTAAGTTATGAAGTCTATAAAAAACAGATTTTATTGTCAAGGTTTTTCGCTTATAAGAAAGGGAAAATACCAAAAAGTTTCAGTGGAAAATCAAAATACCTTTGTCTTTCACATAAAGCTCGTGTATTATTTAGTAAAAAGCAGGCGATTCGAGATAGCGATTGTAAATTTTGGCATTTTAGCCCGAATTTTATGCATTTTTCAGGTTAAAGACGAGAAAAGCGTGGACAAAAAAGTGATTGAAAATATTGAGAATCTTCGCGCAAAGATACGATACCACGATGGAAAGTACTATGTTGAGAATATGCCTCATATCTCGGATTATGAATATGATCAACTGATGAAGGAGCTGGAAAAGCTTGAAAGCGCCTACCCGCAATTAATCACCCCGGATTCCCCCACTCAACGCGTAAGCGGCGAACCCATCCCGGAATTTACATCTATCGAACACAGGATACCTATGCTCAGTATTGAAAATACATATTCAGAAGAGGAATTGAGAGACTTTGACAAAAGAATCAAGCGAATTTTAAAAGAGGTAGATGAGATAGAATATGTTGTAGAACTTAAGATTGATGGTATTGCGATTACGCTTTGGTATGAAAATGGAATTTTCATGCGCGGCGCTACGAGAGGCAACGGCCTTATCGGTGATGAAGTTACCTCGAATTTAAGAACTGTAAAGGACATACCCTTGAGATTTTTGTCTATAGATCACAAAAAGATACCTCCTGTTATTGAAATCCGTGGTGAAATCTATTTGCCAAATAAGGAATTTCAGAGACTAAATCAAAGACGGGAGGAAGCAGGCGAGACTCAATTTGCCAATCCCAGAAATGCGGCTGCAGGTTCCCTTAAACTCCTAGACCCTCACACAACGGCCAAAAGACCTCTCCGCATATTTGCCTATGCCTTTGGCTACTATGAGGATAGCAGATTTACAAACCACATTGCATGCCTTGAGGCGATAAAGGAATTCGGCCTTCCTGTAAACCCTCACTATAAATTGTGCAGGGATATTGACGAGGTTATCTCATATTGTAATTCCTGGGAAACAAAGCGAAGCGGTCTTGATTACCAGGTTGATGGAATGGTCGTAAAGGTTAACTCGTTGGAACTTCATGATAAACTGGGATCAACCAGCAAGGCGCCGCGCTGGATCATGTCTTACAAATATAATCCTGAAGAAGTAACAACAAAGATTGAGACGATAAAGGTACAGGTTGGAAAAACAGGTACATTAACCCCTGTGGCTGAATTAAGTCCCGTCCCGCTCAGCGGTACTACCGTAAGCAGGGCAACACTTCATAATTTCGACGAAATTGAGAGAAAGGATATTCGTGTAGGGGATTACGTTGTTGTCCAGAAGGCCGGAGAGATTATTCCTCAGGTAGTCAAGGTTATCAAAGAGAAGCGCACCGGTAGCGTGAGGAGGTTTGATGTACCGGAAAGGTGTCCTGTGTGCGGGGGTGATGTTATTAAAGAAAAGGTGTTTCTGAAGTGCTACAACCCTCTGTGTACCGCCCAGGCAAAAAGGAGAATAATGTATTTTGTAAGCAGGAATGCGATGGATATTGAGGGCTTCGGCCCGGCCATAATCGAGCAATTAGTAGACAAAAAGATTATTGAAGATTATGCCGATATTTATTCGCTAAAGTTCGATGACCTTGAACCGATGGAAAGGATGGGTGAAAAATCTGCTCGGAATCTCCTCGCTGCAATAGAAAAGAGTAAGGGCAGAGATTTACACTGTCTGGTCTGTGCATTGGGAATACTGAATGTCGGCACTCATGCGGCAGAGGTGCTATCGAAACATTTTGAAACCCTCGATAAACTCATGAATGCCTCTGTCGAAGAGTTGGATAAAATCTTTGAGATCGGAGAAATCACGGCAAAGAGTATCTTTGACTTTTTCTCAAATAATCATACAAAAGAGGTTATCAATAAACTGAAGGCCGCAGGTGTTAATCTAAATGCCTTTCGCAAAGAAACACAGGCGGTTTCTAATATAGCTGATAAATCTTTCGTAGTAACGGGGACGCTGAATGGATATACCCGTAAAGAGATAGAAGATATAATAAAAAATCTGGGCGGTAAAGTATCGTCGGGTGTAAGCGGCAAAACTGATTTTCTGATTGCCGGTGAATCACCTGGATCAAAACTCGAAACGGCAAAAAAGCTGGGGACAACAATTTTAAGTAAAAGGGAGTTTGAAGATTTGATTAAGAAAACGTGAGTTTACTATGGGGTAAAAAATAAAATGGAAAAATTGATAAAGAATGCTTTAAAGTCTGCGAAGGCCGACCATATAGAGATACGCATTAATGAGGGAAGGGGAACGGGAGTTACTTATGTGGGCAAGGAATTGGAGAGTATAGGTGAAAGCAGCATCTTGGGCGGAAGTGTGCGTGCTCTCGTCAACGGAGGATGGGGACTTGTAGCCTTTAATGATATTGAAAATTTACCTCGCTACGTCAGAATGGCATGTGAGCAGGCAATGATGGTTGACAATAAGGACGTATCACTAGCAAAGACCGGAGTAATTAACGACGTTGTAAAGACGCAGGTTGATGTAGACCCGGCAGACGTTTCGCTGATTGACAAACATGATTTGTGTCAGAAATATAATAACATAATCCTATCTTCAAAGAAGGTTCAGACCTCCAGTGTGAGGTATGTGGATTCTCACAGCACACTTTACTTCGCAAACCTGGAAGGCAGCTTTATCGTTTGTGAGAATATATTCTGCGGTATTTCGGTTATGGCGATGGCAAAGAATGGTATGGATGTGCAGCAGGCATATGATTCGATTGGAGATATGAGGGGATATAAAAAGGTTGAGAATTTTGAAGAAAGCTGTAAAGATGTCACCAAGAGAGCAGTTGATCTGCTTTCTGCAAAGCCTGTGGAGGGTGGCAAGTATACCGTAATAGTTGATCCGAAGCTTTGCGGGGTGTTTACACACGAAGCATTCGGGCATCTGAGCGAAGCGGATTTTATCTATGAAAACAAAAAACTCCGTGAGGTTATGAAAATAGGAAAACGCTTTGGTTCTGATGAATTGTCTATAGTAGATGATGGCACATTAGAAGGAGAGGCGGGTTATAATAAGTATGACAGCGAGGGGACACCTACACAGAAGACATATCTGATAAAAGATGGGATTTTGACCAACAGGCTGCATTCAAGAGAGACGGCAGCTAAGATGAATGAGAGTCCTACAGGAAATGCAAGGGCTATCAGTTATGCCAGTGAACCGATTGTGCGCATGACTAATACATACATGGAGCCCCGAAATCAAACGTTTGAAGAGATGTTGGCAGGTGTAGATGAAGGCATTTATGCAAAGGGTTCCCTTGGGGGACAGACAAATACTGAGATGTTTACCTTCAGTGCGGAAGAAGCGTATAGAATAAAAGGCGGAAAACTCTGTGAGAAGATTCGTGATGTGGTTTTGACAGGTAATGTATTTGAGACATTGACGAATATAGATGCGATCGGTAACGATCTTGTCATTTACGGAGGGCTTGGCGGCTGCGGCAAGGGTGGGCAGTCCCCATTGCGTGTAAGTGACGGCGGGCCGCACATCAGAATAAGAAATGTAACAATTGGCGGTAGATGAGAAATACAGAATTCAAATTCCCTGAAGTTCCATTTTAATCTGCTCCTTCATATAATTATCATTAGTTAGAGTGAGTAAAGAGAGTTTGCACATTTTTGTCAGGTTGGGCATAAAAAGAAAGGAAGAACTATGGATATTAGCGAAATTCTTGCCTTTGCAAATGAAAAGGGCGCTTCTGACTTGCACATAAGTTCCGGTGAGCCGCCAATTGTCAGGATTGATGGTGATATCCAAAAGGTGGATATGCCTTCTCTCCCCAAAGATGAAGTTCATTCAATGCTCTATGACATTCTCAATGATCAGCAGCGCAGGATTTTTGAGGAAAGAAAGGAGATAGACTTCGCATTAGATGTCAAAGGAATAGCCCGCTACAGGGTAAATGCCTTCTACCAGTCCAGGGGGGAAGCAATAGTATTCAGGACGATTCCCACTAAAATAATGTCACTGGAAGAACTGGGGCTTCCCATGATACTTGCAGAATTAACAAAAAAGACAAAAGGCCTCGTTCTCGTAACAGGCCCCACCGGCTCCGGCAAGTCTACAACACTGGCAGCCATGATGGATTTTATAAATCAGAATGAAAAGGCTCATATTCTAACTATAGAAGATCCCATAGAATTTGTTTATGAACCCAAGCTCAGCCTTATAAACCAGAGAGAATTGGGAACCAATACACATGGTTTTGCTAACGCACTTCGCTCTGCCCTGAGAGAAGATCCGGATGTTATTCTGGTTGGTGAAATGAGAGATCTGGAAACAATTTCTTTAGCTATGACTACTGCAGAAACGGGTCATCTTGTATTCGGCACATTACATACCTCAAGCGCTGCTAAGACAGTAGACAGGGTGATAGACGTGTTTCCGCCCGAGCAACAGGGTCAGATAAGAACCATGTTTGCCGAATCCATTTTGGCTGTTGTTACACAGAACTTACTAAAAAGAAAAGATGGTAAAGGACGGGTCGCTGCTTTAGAGATAATGATTGGAACCCCTGCTATAAGAAATCTAATAAAAGAAGGTAAAGTTGCTCAGATACCGGGAATGATGCAAACCGGAAAGAAGTTTGGTATGCAGACAATGGATGCTACGCTTGTGGAACTGTTCAAACAGGGTGAGGTTTCAAAAGAAACTGTAATACCATACCTGAGTAATCCGTCAGTCCTGTCTTCCTATGGTGTATAAGTGTAATTTTTAGTGAAAAAATGAATATAGAAGAATTATTAAAATTAATGGTAGAGAAGGATGCCTCAGATATTTACATAACAGTGGGTGTTACGCCTGCTTACCGTGTGGAGGGCAAGACGGAACCTATACCGGGTGAGGCATTGAAACCGGAAGACACAGAAAGGATTGCCTTTTCAGTAATAAGTGAAAAACAGAAAGCGGCCTTCCTTGAAGAAAAGGAAGCGAATCTGGCTTTGTTTTATCCGTCTCTTGGACGTTTCAGGGTGAATATATTTTATCAAAGAGGCAGTATAGGTCTTGTAATTCGCCAGATAAAGATGGAGATTCTATCCCTGGAAGATCTGGGATTACCCTCAGTGTTAAAGGGTATTTCGATGACCAAAAGGGGGCTTGTAATAGTGGTGGGGGCAACGGGGTCTGGTAAATCTACTACACTGGCAGCCATGATAGATCACAGAAACAGCAATTCACCAGGACATATAATTACGGTAGAAGATCCTGTGGAATTTGTACACAATCATAAGCTTTCTATTATTACTCAGAGGGAGGTTGGGCTTGATACAAATTCCTTTGGAGAAGCCTTGAAAAATACCTTGAGACAGGCGCCTGATGTTATCCTGGTAGGCGAGGTGCGTGATACTGAGACCATGGAAGCGGCCATAACCTTTGCGGAGACCGGACATCTCTGCCTTGCTACCCTTCATGCTAATAATGCTAATCAGTCCCTGGAGCGCATCATAAATTTTTTTCCCGCTGAAAGACACGAACAGATATATTTGCTTCTCTCGCTTAATCTCAGGAGTATTATTTCCCAACGACTTATCCCTGCTGTAGACGACAAGAGGGTTGCCGCCTTAGAGATACTTTTGGATACTCCCAGGGTAAAGGATCTTATTCTCAGAAAGGAGATTGGCTTGCTGAAAGAGGCAATGAAACAAGGTGAACAGGAGGGTATGCAAACCTTTGACCAGGCTATTTATAACTTTTATATACAGAAAAAATTAGATTATGAAACGGCAATAGCGTATGCGGATAGCGCAAATGATTTGCGGTTAAGAATAAAATTTGGTACTCCAGACCAAGAAGGGCAGAAAGAAGAAACAAAAGATAAACCTATTTTTAAAATTAGAGAACAATAGAAAATGAAAAATAAGATTGAAGAAAAGATACTCGATCTGGCTTTAAAGAATTCTGATTCAGCAGAGGTAATTTATGAAGAGGGAGAATCCAGGTCGATCAGTTTCGAAAACAACAAATTAAAATCTGTTCACACGAAATCAATCAGGGGCATCGGCTTGCGCGTAATCAAGGATGGCAAGATTGGATTTTCAAGCACCACTGATTTTAGAAAACCTGAACAACTTGTCACAAATGCCATAAAAAGCGCTGAATTTGGACAGGAGGCAAAATTCGAATTTCAGTCGAAGAACGAATTTAAAGATACCAGGCTGTTCGATGAAAACGTTGTGAGCTATCCTATTGAAAAAGGCATACAAATTGGAAAGGACACTATAGAAAAAGCCTTATCTATAAATCCGGATTATGAATGTGGAGTTAGTATTGGAAAAGGTGTCAGTAAAAGCCGTTTAATTAACTCAAGCGGTTTAGACGTAAGTACCCGGTCAACTTCTTTTGGAATAGGTATTGATATATTGCTTGTTAAGGATAAAGGATTATTATGGGTTGGAGAAGGTGAGAGTTCTGCAAAAGTAGCTGATGACCTTGATAAACATACAACGAAGGCGCTTCGTGATTTGAAATTGGCAGAGAAAGAGGTAGAAATATCTACTGCCGCTTATCCGGTAGTCTTTACTTCCAAGGCTATTGGAACTTTGCTATCAACATTTGAAACCGGATGTAATGGAAAAATGGTTCAGAAAGGAGTCTCTCCGCTAACAGGTAAACTGGGACAGAAAATAATAGATGAAAGAATCAGTATGTATGACGATCCTACGATTGATTACGCCGATGGAAGCTATGTTTGCGATGATGAAGGCGTCCCTGCCCAGAGGACTCCGCTTTTTGAATCAGGTGTGCTTAAGAATTATATATATGATTTACAAACTGCCGGTATTATGAATGCCAAATCTACCGGGAATGGAACAAGAAGCTTTGCCTCACAGCCTTCTCCGGGAAACTCCAATGTGATAATTGAATCCGGAAAAATGAAATTTGAAGATATGATTAAAGACATGAAGCGTGGAATACTCGTAGACCAGGTTCTTGGAGGAGGCCAGAGTAATGTCCTTGCCGGGGAATTTTCTGTAAATATTGATTTAGGCTATCTTGTAGATAGCGGAGAGATCGTTGGAAGAGTTAAGGATTGCATGGTTGCCGGGAATGTCTTTGATGTCTTTAATAATATAATAGCTCTCGGCGATAAATCGGATTGGCATGGGTCTTTAAGAGTCCCGCCATTTTATTTCAGGTCTGTAAACGTTGCCGGGAATAAAGGCTGAAACTTGATTAGTTTATGGAAATTTGGCATATCTCTGTTGTATTCACTGTTGGCATCATAGCGGGATTCATCAATACCCTTGCAGGTGGTGGTTCACTGCTTACCCTGCCGATACTCATCTTTCTGGGTTTACCAACAGCAGTAGCAAATGGTACTAACCGTCTTGCCATTATGACTCAATGTTTGTTTGCAGTCATCGGCTTCAAAAGGAAGGGAGTTTCTAATTTCAAGTTAAGCCTTCTATTGTCAGTGCCTGCGCTAATAGGAGCTATAATCGGCGCCCAAATTGCCGTTGATATGTCCGATATCTTATTCAAAAGGGTACTTGCCTTTATCATGCTGCTTATTCTCGGGCTTATCCTCTGGAATCCTCGCCGGGATGTCGGTAGTATGATGAGTTCAGGCCGCAACCACCTTATTATTACTATGATTGCCTTCTTTTTTATTGGATTCTATGGCGGGTTTATTCAGGTTGGTGTTGGTTTTATAATTATTGCCGCTCTGACCACGATTAATGGATTAAATCTTGTGGAGACTAACAGCCACAAGGTATTTATTACGGGCATCTACACCATTTTTGCATTAATTGTGTTTGCCTTCAACGGTAAGATATGTTGGACGATGGGATTGTGTCTGGCTGCAGGGATGGGTCTTGGAGGCTGGATTGGCAGCCATTGGGCTGTTGCCAGGGGTGAACGATGGATACGTTTAGTGCTTACAATCTGTGTTATTGCAATGGTAATAAAACTTTTTGTTTGATTCTATAATTTACAAAGGAGATACGGCGAAATGGGAAAAAAGATTGGCAAAACTAAGCTCAGTTTAGTTCAAGGTGACATAACGTTACAGGAGACTGAGGCCATAGTCAATGCCGCAAATACAAGCCTGCTGGGCGGCGGAGGTGTGGATGGCGCCATTCACCGTGCAGGCGGGCCAAAGATTCTTGAAGAGTGCAAGAAGATTCGTGCAAAACAGGGAGGCTGTCCTACCGGCGAGGCAGTAATTACCTCTGGCGGAAATATGGCAACCGGGTATGTAATTCACACAGTTGGCCCTGTCTGGTCAGGAGGAAACCGTGATGAAGAGCAGCTTCTTCGCAATGCCTATTATAACAGCCTGAACCTGGCAAAAGAAAATAGTATTAAGTCCATCTCATTTCCATCCATCAGCACAGGTGTTTACAGGTTTCCGATAGATAAAGCTGCGAAAATTGCCATTACAACGGTAAAAGAATTCATTCAGGAATACAACTTTGCAGAGGTTAGATTTGTGCTCTTTAGCGAAAGGGATTTGCAGGTTTATGAAGAGGCATTAAAGGGAATCACGTAAATTAATGCTCACGTCAAATTACTAATTTAATGCTTTCTCTGATTTTAATGTTATTCAAGCAAGTTGGGAAGAAGCTGATTTTATAATTTCCCTTTCTGTTTTCCCATATTTGGTTTTCTACCGTGGTTTGCTTTTTTACTGCGCCATTTTAGTTTTCGCCTTTTACTGGTTTGTGCCATGAGTTTATTATCCTTTCATTTCTTTGATATGTTCTTTATCGTCTGTTTTTATCTTTTCATTTTTGTTTTTAGATGTTTCTAGCTTTTCCGGTTTCTTTTCTACTGCATCTTCCACATCGTCTTCTACGCCTTTAACACCTTTTTTGAATTCAACGATACCTCTCCCTATTGATTTCATTACCTCCGGCAGTCTCTTGCCAAAGATAAGCAGCGCTACAATAAGAATTATAATCCATTCAATACCTCCAGGCATGCTAAACATTTTTTTATCCTCCGTTATTTAAATAGGAAAAACAGGGACATACTCCCTTTATTTATGAGCTTAATTATGATACGTAATGCAATCCCCGAATATTTTTTCTTTGTTTGTCATTTTTTTAAAATATAGTCAGTGAAATCTGTGGTTTCTGTCTTTAATTTAATAGAGTCTTAATCTGCCTGAGAGTTGTAAGTAAGTTAAGCATATCTTCAGGAATTCTGGCCGTAAATTCCATCGTCTTATTATAAACCGGATGGGTAAATCCGATCCTATAAGCGTGCAGTGCCTGTCTCCCAATAATTGGCTCCTTTGTATTATTACACAATTCTGTAATTTTTGCAAGGCTATGTATGTCTTTATTTGAAACATGTTTCATTAAATCTTCAATATAGCAGGCATCACTATTGCCGTATTCTGAATCGGCTACGACAGGGTGGCCTATAGTTTTCATGTGAACTCTGATCTGGTGTGTCCTGCCGGTTTCGGGAATGACCCTGACTAATGTATAACCCGGAAAACGTTCTATTACTTCAAAAATGGAGACAGCACTTTTACCTTTGTCATGACGAATAGCCATTTTTTTTCTATCCTTTTTATCCTTTCCAATTGGCAAATCTATCTTATCAGAATCCAGTTCTGTTTCACCCTTAACCACCGCAAGATATTCTTTCTTTATCTCCCTTTTTTCAAATTGTAATGCCAGGTGTTTATGTACTTTTTCGTCTTTTACTACAAGGATAGCTCCACTTGTATCCCTGTCCAGCCTGTGAACTATTCCCGGTCTTAAAGGGCCATTTAATGCAGAGAGGTTGTTACAGTGAAAAGCCAGGGCGTTTACCAATGTCCCACTTGCATGGCCGCGTGCAGGATGTACTACCATGTCCGGAGATTTATTCAAAACCATTAAGTATTCGTCTTCGTATATAACATCAAGCGGAATATTTTCCGGCGTAATGTGATCGTCACATTTAGTTGGCAGTTGGATTGAAATAGCATCGTTTAATTTTATTTCATAGCTGTTTTTTACAGCAGTACTATTGACCTTAACAGCCCCTTCCTTTATTAATCTCTGTATATTGCTGCGTGAATAATCCTGAAGCCGCGAAACAAGATACTTATCAATTCTCTTTGAAGAATATTTTTTTTTAATTACTAACTGAACTTGACCTGATTCTTCAAATTCCAACACATCCATTTTACTTAAATTCATTGTATTTTATTCTAAGTCTTCCAGTCTATATTCGGCCATTTTCGCACAACTACTTTCAGGGAAAGAACCGATTACGTCTTTGTATGCGGCCACGGCGGAATTCAATTGTCCCAATTTTTCATAACACCTTCCGGCATCTAACCTAACTTGTGCTTTAATGTATGAGGATTCCGGGTCTTTTGCAATTTTCTCAAATTGTTCGACAGCCTCCTGTAACTGTCCCTTTTCCTCAAGAACGTAACCTAAAGATTGCCTTATAACGGGAGCTAAAGGATGTTTGCCAAAACGTGTAATGAACTCCCTGTATGTGAAGACAGCCTCATCGTATTTTTTTGCCTTATATTGAGCGTTGCCCAGTTCTAACAGCAGCCAGGGAGTGGCGCCGGTAGTTGACAGATTATCCTTAAGAAACGTATACTCACTAATGGCTCCCTCGATTGCCTCGGTCTTTTTTTCAGGTACCTCTTGCCCGGCTACAGCCATTTCATAGTTAATCTGGTAAACCCTGCCCCAAACTTCATTGAAATCACTTATTCCTTTCTGTTTGTACAAATATACAGGTACACCAATTGCGATGGCTACGGCAAGGCCGATGGCTATTTTTAACTTATTATCATCAAAAAACTTTAAGAACTTACGAATTCTTTGTTTTACATTTTCCATAGGCTTACATTTTATTATGTGCCGTAAACTTGTGTCAAGGACTAAATCCTGAGATTTATGAAAATGTTATCTAAAAGTAAAATAAAAGGGAATTTTAAACTACGCCCGAGAGGATTCGAACCTCTGGCCTACGGTTTAGGAAACCGTCGCTCTATCCTTCTGAGCTACGGGCGCTTTTTCAACTTATGTAGTAACATCAATTGAAAAAGGCCGGCAGTCAACATAATGCCGGCCTTAATATTGAGCGCTCTAAATTGTTACTTCAGTATTGAATCAGGGAGAAGATATCATATTTACTTAACATGTCTCTTCCATTTAAAAAACCGAGTTCGATTATGAAAGCACACCCGGTTATTTTACCGCCAAGTGATTCTACTAATTTACAACTGGCGGCCATGGTGCCGCCGGTTGCTAAAAGATCATCTACCATCAGTACATTATCACCAGCTTTTACTGCATCTTTGTGTATCTCAAGTGTGTCAGTGCCGTATTCCAGTTCATATGTCATGCTTGCTGTTTCGTAGGGTAGCTTCCCGGGTTTCCTGACCGGTACAAAACCTGCATTTAAGTTTATGGCGATTGCAGGCCCGATAAGGAATCCCCTCGCTTCTGCCCCCACAATTACATCGATTTTCTGATTTGCATAGTGATCAGAAATTTTACTGACGATTTCCTTCAAACTCGATGGGTTAAGAAATAACGGAGTTATATCCTTGAAGATAATTCCCTTTTTTGGGAAATCCGGAATATCACGAACCAGTTCTTTTAGCAAGTCTTACTATTCCTTTCTAAGAATATCCTTAAGTTTGTGCAGAGATGCTTTCTCAATAAATGGATTATAATCATTTACAGCTTTGATTAATCCAATGCTTCCTTCTTCAATGAGTCCCAGGAAGGAAAGCCCTTTATTGGTTTATTTTTTTACAATGATGACTACGAGTTTCAGATTTGTCCTGATGAATTGTTCACGTGCTTGTTTATCACCCTTTTTGGATTTTCCTGCTAACTCTCTTTCCTGCCCGGGCGTTAAAAGTGGTATGCTATCAATTTCTTTTAAGTATGATTGAAGTGATGAAACCGCATAACGGCTTCTCCCTTCTGTCTTTTATATATTTTCCTCTTCTACTTCATCAACTTTTTCTTCGATAAAGGCTTCAGAGGCTTCAATATCAGCTTGTTCTTCTTGAGCTTGGCCTTTCTGCGCTGACGGTTTCTCTACACCTTTAAGGCTAAGACCTATCTTTCTTGCCTCTGGTTCTATCTTTACAATCTTTACATTC
>ERZ1292633.3324-Hain-H41-02um-R1-3324-length-15749-cov-5_pt1 | contig 15749 bp, 11 predicted proteins | sample MGYA00564406_ERZ1292633 | MGnify/ENA primary metagenome ERZ1292633 (study PRJEB36523, sample SAMEA6512639) | groundwater metagenome | collected 2019-01-08 | study: AquaDiva: Metagenomics assemblies of 32 groundwater samples | reverse complement strand
GAGGATCGCCCGCGCCTTTTTTCGTTCGTCCAGATCGTTATCTTCATCTGTCATCTGTCATCTGTCATCTGTCATCTGTCATCTGTGATCCGCCATGTCCAGCTCATACTCCTTCGATGTCACCACCGGTGTCGACCTCCAGGAAGTCGACAATGCCGTCAACCAGGCGCAGAAGGAGTCGGCGCAGCGCTATGACTTCAAGGACGCCAAGGTGCTCACCATCGAGTTCGCGCGCGCCGACGGCGTCATCCGGCTGCACACCGACCACGACATGCGCATGCGCGCGCTGTTCGACATCGTCCAGTCCAAGCTGATCAAGCGCGGCGTCCCGGTGAAGAACCTCGACGTCGGCGAGGACGTGCCGGCCGGCAACGACACGCTGAAGCGCGAGATCAAGCTGAAGCAGGCGCTCGACATCGAGACGGCCAAGAAGGTCTCGGCGGCCATCAAGGACGCCAAGCTCAAGAAGGTCCAGGCGAGCATCCAGGGCGACCAGGTGCGCATCAGCGGTCCCGACAAGGACGCCCTGCAGTCGGCGATGACGCTGTTGCGTGGGCAGGACTTCGGGGTGGAGCTGAAGTTCGGGAATTACCGGTAACTGCACACCACGGAGACACGGAAGACACGGAGGATCACGGAGGAAAGACCCTGGGCGAACGACAGAGCGCCAAGCCAGGCTGGCTTGGCGCCCGCAGTCCCCCAAAGGTCTCTCTCCGTGCTCCTCCGTGTCTTCCGTGTCTCCGTGGTGTGCAGTTCCGTCCCCGAAGCCGACCAAAGCGTTCACACCACGGCCCGGAACGGGCTAGTTTTCAAGGTTCCCGCGCCACCGTCCCCGAGCCGGCCCCTCGCCAGTGAAATTTGCCGTCCTGACCCTCGGCTGCGATAAGAACACCGTCGACAGCGAACGCTACGTTGCGGAGCTGCGCGCGCACGGCGGCGAACCCGTCGAGGCGCTCGACCTGGCCGAGCTCATCGTGGTCAATACGTGCGGGTTCATAGACGCCGCCAAGCGGGAGTCGCTCGACGCGATCATCGACGCCGCGCAGTACAAGACCGACGGTGCCTGCCAGGCGCTGGTGGCCGTGGGCTGCATGGTGGAGCGGCACAAGGGCGAGATGCGCGACGCGCTGCCCGAGGTGGACCTCTTCCTCGGCGCGTCCGAGACCGACCGGCTGGTGGCCGAACTGCACGCGCGCGGGCTGATTGGCGATCCGGAGACGCAGCACCCGGGCGTCCGCCTGTACATGGGCGACACGCCGTGGGTGCGCTACCTCAAGATCAGCGAAGGGTGCGATCACGGCTGCGCCTTCTGCGCCATTCCGCTGATGCGCGGCCGGCACCGTTCGTTCGCGCTCGACGACATCGTGCGCGAGGCCCAACTGCTCGAGATGCAGGGCGCGCGCGAAATCAGCCTGGTGGCGCAGGACCTCGCCCACTACGGGCGCGATCGACAGGACGGCGTGCGCCTGCCGGAGGTGCTGAAGGCGCTGGTGCGCGAGACGTCGATCCCGTGGATCCGCAACATGTACCTCTACCCGGCGGGGATCACGCCGGCGCTGCTCGACGTCATCGCCAGCGAGCCGCGCATCGTGCGCTATCTCGACATGCCCATCCAGCACGCGTCCGACGTGGTGCTCGAACGCATGCGCCGCCCCGAACGGAAGAAGACCATTCGCGAGAAGGTGGCGCGCTTTCGCGATGCCGTCCCGGAGCTGGCCATCCGCACCACCTGCATCGTGGGTTTTCCCGGCGAGACCGACGGCGACTTCGAGCAGTTGCTCGAGTTCCTGCAGGAGATCGCATTCGAGCGCGTCGGCGCCTTCACCTACTCGCCGCAGGAGGGCACGCGCGCCGCGCGGATGGCCGACGACGTACCCGAGGACGTGAAGCGCCACCGGCTGGAACGCCTGCAGGAACTGCAGCGGCACGTCACGGCCGAACGCTACGAGACGCGCATTGGCGCGCGCTCGCGGGTGCTGGTGCAGCGCTCGGAGGATGGCGAACAGCCGGCCTCGGGACGCCTGCCCTGGCAGGCCGACGACATCGATGGCGTGACCTGGCTCGACCGCGATGTACCGGCCGGGCGCTTTGCCGAGGTCGAGGTGCTCGAGGTCGTCGACGACTACGACTTCCGCGCGCGGGTGCTCTCGGTGGACGATGCCCCGGTGGAGGTCGCGCCTTCGCGGACGCGCGCGCTGCCGGTGGTGGGGAGCAGCATCGGGAGCTTCGGCCGGTGATGCGCCGCCGGCTCTGGGCGGCCGGCGCGCTCGTGCTCATCGGCGCGTGCGTCACGACGCGCCTTGGCGTTCCCGTGAAGGAGCCCATCCGCGTCATCGGCCCGCCGCGCGAGTCTCCGGACTCGAGCCGGGCCCGGCCGCCGGTCCAGCGCGCCGAGGAGGTGCCGCGTGACGAGGCGCCGAACTTCCGGCGCGAGGGCGACCGCGATGTGCGCGTGGCACTGGCCACCGCGGCGAACGCGCCGGGCATTGCCGCCACCGGCGCCTGGCGCCTCTTCGACGACCGGGAGAGCGTGCTGCTGCGCGGTCGACCCGGCGAGTCCTGGACGCTGGAGCAGCGTGCGGGCCAGTTGCGCGCCATTCGTTCAGACGGTTTCACCAGCGCCTGGCGGCTGGCGCCGCTCGTCCTGCGCACCGATCGCGACGACGACCAGGTGCTCTTCAATGGCAAGCGATACCGCGGCGTGCTGCGGTTCCTTGCGGCCGATGACGGCCTCAACGTGATGGTCGTGAACGTGCTGGGCGTGGAGCAGTACCTGCGCGGCGTCGTCCCACTGGAGATTGGCGGATCGCGGAGCGCGGCGGAGCAGGCGGCGGTGCAGGCGCAGGCCGTGGCCGCGCGCAGCTATACGTTCGTGCGGCTCTCTGCCGCCGGCGGCACCGCGGCGCGCCACGCCAACTATGACGTCATGGCCGGCACGTCGGACCAGGTGTACGGTGGCGTCGACGGAGAACGAGCATTTGCCGACGCCGCAGTCAGCGCCACCGCCGGCCTGGTGCTGAAGTACGGGGGGCGCACGGTCGATGCGCCCTATTCCGCCGCCTGCGGCGGGGAATCGGCCAGCGCCGACGAAGTGTGGCGGTCCGGTGGCGCGGCGTACCTGCGTCGGGTCAGCGACCGCATCCCGGGCACGCAGCGATACTACTGCGACCCGGCGCCGCGCTTCGCCTGGACCCGCACGCTGGAATCGTCGGAGCTCGACGTCGCCCTGCGGCAGTACCTGCGCACCTACACGGCCGTGCCGGCCGCCGGCCCCGGGCACGCCCGCGCCGTCACCGTCGAGGCGCGCACGCCCAGCGGGCGGGTGGGTCGCCTGGTCATCGAGACCGACGCCGGCCGCTTCACGCTGCGCGGCAACGACGTGCGCTACGTCCTGCGCCCGAGCGGTGGCGAGATCCTCAACAGCACGTATTTTTCCGTCGAAGCCGAGACGGGAGCCGGCGGCTCGCTGCGACGGTTGATCATTCGCGGCAACGGGTGGGGCCACGGCATCGGCATGTGCCAGTGGGGGGCGATCGGGCGCGCCCGCGCCGGGCAGGACTTCCGGACGATCCTGCGCACGTATTATCCCGGCACCGATGTCGGCCCGGCCTTCTGACCCGATGACTGGACTCCGCGCTCACCCAATGAAGCCGCTGCGACTCTTCCTCTGTGCCATCGCGATCGCGGGCGCGAGAGTGTTGCGGGCGCAGGCACCCGTGGACACCGCGGCGGCGTCGCGCCTCCAGGTTTCGCTGCTCACGTTCGGGCAGGGCGATCCGGTGTTCGAACGCTTCGGCCACAATGCCATTCGCATCCGCGACCCGTTGAACGCGCTCGACGTCTCGTGGAACTGGGGCATGTTCTCGTTCGACGAGCCGAACTTCCTCGGGCGGTTCCTCAGCGGCAACTCGCGCTACTGGATGGAAGGGTTCCAGACCGAACCGCTGCTGGCGTACTACCGCGAGAACAACCGCAGCGCCGTCGAGCAGGTGCTCAACCTCAGCGCCACGCAGAAGGCCCAACTGCTGCAGTTCGTGCGCTGGAATGCGCTCGACGACAACAAGTACTACCGCTACGACTACTTCCGCGACAATTGCTCCACTCGCGTGCGTGATGCGCTCGACTCGGTGCTGGGCGGCTCGCTCGAGCGCGCCTGGGCCGACTCGATGGGCGATCACTCCTTCCGCAGCGAGGCATTGCGCCTCACCGAGGAGGCGGCGCTGAGCCGGCTGGGCATCGACGTTGCCCTGGGCCCGCGCTCCGACACGCGCATGACGGCGTGGGACGAGGCGTACGTGCCCATGCGCCTGCGCGACCGCCTGCGCGGCGTCGTGCTGCCCGGACCCGAAGGGGCCCCGGTAAGACTCGTGGCGAGCGAACGCCTGCTGTTCGATGCCACACGAACGGCCGAGGCGCCGCAGCCGCTGGCGTTTCCCGGACTGTACGTGGTGTTCGCGCTTGGTGCGCTGGTGCCGCTCGCGCTCTTCGGCGGCCTGGCCTTCATGAGCGCACTGCGCGGGCGCTGGCACCGGGCGCAGCGCGTGGCGCGCGGCGTCGTCGCCACGGTGTCGGCCGTCTGGTACGCCCTGACTGGCCTGCTGGGCACGCTGGTCCTCTTCATGGAACTCTTCTCGGCGCACGTCTTCTGGTACAACAACTGGAACGTGCTCCTGCTGTCGCCCGTGGCGCTGGCCGCGGCCTGGCTGGTGCCGCGCGCCGTGGTCACGGGACGCAGCGCCGGCGCGGCGCGCTGGGTGGCCGGGTTCTGCGCCCTGTGCGCGCTGGTGTCGCTGGCGCTGGCCGTCACCGGCGTCACGGGCCAGTCCAACGCTGCCGTCGCCGCTGCCTTCGCACCGACGATGATCTACCTGGGGATGCTGGTGCCGGCGCTGACGCTCATCGGCGGAAGGCGCGCGTGAACAACGCGGTCGGCATCGACGTCGGCGGGACGTTCACCGATCTTGCGGCGATCGAAGCGCTCGGCACGGTGGTCACTCGCAAGGTGCTCAGCACGCCCGCGGACCAGAGCGTGGGCGTGGCGGCCGCGCTCGACGCGTTCGGCGCCCTGCCGGGCTCCGTGGCCCGCATTGCGCACGGCACCACGGTGGTGACCAACCTGCTGCTCGAGCGGCGCGGCGCGCGCGTGGTGCTGTGCGCCACCTCCGGTGCCACCGACCTGCTCGAACTGCGACGGCAGGAGCGCGCATCGTTGTACGACCTGTCGGTGCATCACGCGGCTCCTCTGGTGGCGGTTGGAGACGTCGTAGCGGTCGGCGAGCGCATCGAACCGGAGGGCGTGCGCATTCCGCTCACCGAGGCCGAAATAGCGCGCGTCGTCGCCGAGGTGGTTGCGCGCAGTCCCGAAGTGGTGGTGGTGTCGCTGCTGCACGCGTACGCCGACGGCACACACGAGCAACGCCTCGCGCAGGCGCTCTTGCTTGCGCTGCCCGGCAGGCAGGTCGTCTGCGCGCATCAGGTGCTGCCGGAGATCCGCGAATACGAACGCACGGCGCCGGCCGTCGCCGAAGGCTATGCGCGACCTGCCGTGGCCAGGTACCTCGCGCGCCTCGGCGAGACGGTGCAGGAGCGCGGGCATCCGGCGCCGAGCGTCATGACCTCCGGCGGCGGAATGCGCACGGCGGCCGAGGCGGCGCGCGAGGCTGCCGCACTGGCGCTTTCGGGGCCGGCCGGCGGCGTGGTGGGCGCGGCGGCCGTGCTGCGCGCAGCGGGTTACGATCGCGCGCTCACCATCGACATCGGCGGCACCAGCGCCGACGCCGGACTCATCCTCGATGGTGAGCCGCTGGTCGAGTCTGGTGGCGAGGTGGCAGGCGTTCCCATTGCCTTGCCCCGGGTACTCGTCGACACGGTCTCGGCCGGCGGTGGCTCCATTGGCTGGATTGATGACGGCGGCGCGCTGCGGGTGGGACCCCGCAGCGCCGGCGCCATGCCTGGCCCGGCGGCGTTCGGACGCGGCGGCACGCAGCCCACCGTGACCGACGCCAATCTTGTGCTCGGGCGCATCGTCGCGCATCGCATGAGCGGTGGCGTGGCGCTGGATGTCGATCGTGCGCGCCGAGCCATCGAGACGCTGGCGCAGGCGCTGGGCGCCTCGACGGAGCGCACGGCCGGGGCGATGCTGAACATCGCCGATGCCGAGATGGCGCGGGCGCTGCGCCGGGTGAGCGTGGACCGTGGCGTGGACCCGCGCAGCTGCGTGCTCATGGCCTTCGGCGGCGGCGGTCCGCTGCACGCCTGCGCCCTGGCCGACCTCATTGGCGCCACGCGTGTGCTGGTGCCGCCGCATGCGGGCGTGCTCAGCGCGCTGGGGCTGGCCATGGCGCCCGAGCGCCGGGAGGCGGCGGCCAGTGTCATGCAGCGCACCAGCGCGATCGACGCGGAGCGCGTGCACTCGCTCGCCGCCGCGCTGGCCGCGCAGGTGGAAGGCGCGGTGCGCGCCTGGACGGCGCGCACGCGCTATGTGGGGCAGGGGTACGAACTCGACGTGCCGTTCACGCCGGGCGAGGACGGCTCAGCCATCGCCGCGCACTTTGCCGAACGGCACCGGGTGCGCTATGGCTTCGTGCTCGAGCGCGAGGTCGAGGTGGTGGCCGTTCGCCACACAGCCAGCGCGCAGGCCGAGATCGTCCGGTTTGCGCGGCACGGCACGCCGACGTGGAACAGCCAGGCGCTGGTCGACGATGGGTCGCCCTGCAACGCCGAGGTGGCCGGCGAAGCGGTGATCACCCTCCCCGATGCCACGCTGTTCGTGGCCAGCGACTGGACGGCGCGCGCGATGGCGCTGGGCGGCTGGATGCTGGAGCGCGCGCCATGAGCGGCTTCGATCCCCTGGCCATCCGGGTGTTCGCCTCGAGCGTCGCCATGATCGCCGAAGAAATGGGCGCCGTGCTCACCCGGGGTTCGCTGTCGCCGAACATCCGGGAGCGGCGCGACGCTTCGTGCGCACTCTTTGATCCGGATGGACGGATGATTGCCCAGGCCGCGCACATTCCCGTGCACCTGGGCGCGATGCCCGAGGCAGTGCGCGCGGTGCGCACGCGCGGGCCGCGCCCCGGTGACGTGTTCCTGCTCAACGACCCGTATCACGGCGGCTCGCACCTTCCCGATCTCACGATGGTCGAGGCGATCGACGAAGGCGGGCTTATCGCCGGCTTCGCCGCCGTGCGCGCGCACCACGCCGACGTCGGCGGCATGAGCCCCGGATCCATGCCGTTTGGCGCTACCGAACTGGTGCAGGAAGGCCTCGTGCTCCCACCGGTCCGGCTGGTCGCCGGCGGTACGCTCGATGAGTCGCTCCTCGCCCTCGTGCTGGCCAACGTGCGGACACCGGACGAGCGTCGCGGCGACCTGGCGGCGCAGCAGTCGGCCTGCCACGCGGGTGCCGCCGGATGGCGCGCGCTGCGCGAGCGCGAGGGATCGGCGCGCGTGGAAGCCGGCGCGTCGGCGCTGCTCGACTACTCCGAGCGTCGCGCGGTGGCTCGCCTCCGTGAACTGGGTGATATCGAGGCCGACGCGGAGGATTTTCTCGAGGGTGATGGCGTCACCGACGCGCTGGTGCCGCTGCGGGTGCGCCTGCGGGTGCGGGACGGCCGTCTCACGCTCGACTTCGCCGGCACGAGCCCGCGGGTGCGTGGCAACGTGAATTGTCCGGTGGCCGTCGCGCGCGCCGCCGCGCTCTTCGTGCTGCGCTCGCTCCTCGACGACGACGTCCCGACCAATGACGGCATCGCGCGGCCCATCGAGATCCTGACGCCCGATGACTGCGTGATTGCCGCCAGGTGGCCGAGTGCCGTGGCCGCGGGCAACGTGGAGACGTCGCAGCGCATCACCGACCTGCTGTTTGCCGCGCTGGCCAATGCCGGGGTGGCCGCGCCGGCGCAGGGGCAGGGGACGATGAACAACGTCACCTTCGGCGGCGCCGGGTGGACCTTCTACGAAACGCTGGGAGGCGGGCAGGGGGCGAGCGCCAAGGGGCCCGGGCCGAGTGCCGTGCATGTGGGGATGAGCAATACGCGCAATACGCCCATCGAATCGCTGGAGCAGGCGTACCCTCTGCGCGTTGACGAATACTCCATCCGCAGAGGGTCGGGAGGCAGGGGCAGGGAAAACGGTGGAGACGGAGTGCTCCGCCGTTATCGCGTGCTCGAGCGCTGCACGGTGACCCTGCTCACCGAGCGTCGCGTGCGTGCGCCGCGCGGATCCCACGGCGGCGGCGACGGTGCGACGGGGCGCAACCTGCTCAACGGCGAGCCGCTGCCGTCGAAGTGTCGGGTGGAACTTCAGCCCGGGGACGTGCTGACCATCGAGACGCCGGGCGGCGGTGCGTATGGCGCCGTGGCCGAACCGGAATTCGGATGACGGGATTGGAATTCGAATTCGGAATTCGAAACGGATCGCGGAACACGAATACGGAAGTGCGGCGCCAGAACTGACTCGCGCCATTGGCGCCCGTGGTGCCTCCGTGCCACAATTGTCCCACCCTCTTCCCACACCATGAAGAAACTCCTTCTCGCCGTCTGTGGCCTCGCGGTCCTGCTTGTCCTCGCGCTGGTGGCCAACACCGCGCGTCTGTCCCGCACCGTCGCCTCCTCATCGGTGGCTCAAGTGGCCGTTTCCGTGGATTCGGCCGGAGCGATCGCGCGGTTTGCCGGTGCCGTCAGGTTCCCGACCGTCAGTTACGAGGAGGGGACCCAGACGACCGACAGTGCGGCCTTCCGCGCGCTGCACGAGCACCTGCGAACGAGCTTCCCGCTGGTGCACGCGCAGCTGACGCGAGAGACGGTGGCAGGGCTGTCGCTGCTCTACACGTGGCCGGGTACGGACACGGCGCTCGCGCCGGTCATCCTCATGGGCCACCTCGACGTCGTTCCGGTCATCCCGGGCACCGAGGCGAAGTGGACACAACCGCCCTTCGGCGGCGTCATAGCCGAGGGCTTTGTCTGGGGTCGCGGCACGCTGGACGACAAGGTGTCGGTGATGGCCGTTCTCGAGGCGGCGGAAGGCGCGCTGCGGGGCGGATTCCACCCGAGGCGCACCATCTACCTGGCCTTCGGCCACGACGAGGAAGTCGGTGGCAGCGGCGCGCGCGCGATCAAGGCGACACTGGTCCAGCGCGGCATCAAGGGGCCGGCGCTGGTCGTCGACGAAGGCGGCGCCATTGTCCCCGGCTCGCTGGTTGGCACCAACGGGACCGTTGCACTCGTCGGCGCGTCGGAGAAGGGATTCCTCTCGCTGCAGCTCAGCGTCAAGGCCGCCGGCGGGCACTCGTCCACCCCGCCTGCTCACACCGCCATCGGCCAACTGGCAACTGCCATCACGAAGCTCGAGGCGTCACCGTTTCCGCTGGTGCTCGATGGGCCCACCAGGGAAATGATGGTGCGCCTGCGTGGCGGCATGCCCTACGGCAAGCGGATGGCGCTCAGCAACCTCTGGTTCTTCGGCTCGCTGGTCAACAAGGGCATGGCCGGCAAGCCGTCGGGCGCGGCGATGCTGCGCACCACGACCGCCGTCACGATCATCAATGGCGGTGTGAAGACCAACGTGCTCCCCATCGACGCCAAGGCCACGGTGAACCTCCGTATTCGCCCGGGCGAGAGCATTGCGAGCGTCACCGAGCGCGTACGGCAGGTCATCGGTGACACCGCGGTGAAGATCGAGGCCGTGGGCTTCAGGACAGAGCCGTCAGCGGTCAGCGATCCGAAGGGCGCTGGATTCAAGGCGCTCGAGAAGTCGCTGCGCGAGATCTATCCCGACCCGAACCTCGTGGTCGCGCCTTACCTCGCGGTTGGCGGCACGGACGCGCGCATCTGGTCCGAACTCAGCAACCAGACCTTCCGCTTTCTGGCCGCTCCGGCGACCGCTGATGTGCTGACGCGCGCCCACGGCACCAACGAGCGCGTGGGGGTGGACGGCTTCATCATGGCGATCAGGTTCTTTGAGCGGCTGCTCAGGAACACCGACGGGATGTAGCGGGCAGCGCGGGCGGAACGACGACGGTCCCCGCCGCGGGTGCCGTCAGTGGCCGGACGGTGCGTTCGGTGTCGCCCGCCGCCGCGCTTCCGTCAGGTACCCCGGTTCCACGTCCAGCAGGCTGGCGACCTTGCGGAGCAGGACTGTCTCACGGTCTGCGAGGTGGCCATCCGCCAGGATCACGCCCCACATGACCTCGGCCAGCACCACGCGCTGGCCGGTATCGAGGTGCTCCTTGATGAGCCGCGTGAACTGGAACTGGTCGATGGCGCCGCGGCGTTCTTCATCGGCAAGGGCCAGAAGCGCCTGGATGTCGGCGAGCTCGAGGTTGAAATGACGGCTGAGCGCCGACTCGATGTGGGCGCGCTCGGGAGCGGTGAAATCCCCGTCGGCGTATGCCAGCTCAAGCAGCAACGCCGAGGCTGCGAGCTGAATCTCGTCGTGCGGCGATTCCTTGGGCGCAACCGAAATTTCCGCCGACCGTCGCTGGCGGATGAAATGGCGAAGAGTATCGAGCATCATTGAAATGACGATGCTGGGGGCGGAAAGTATCGAGGGGTTCTCCCGCCACTCCGCCCCCCCTTCGACCAGCCCCTACTTGTGGGTCAGCGTCCAGACGTAGGCGGCGACCGCGATCGCGCGCGGCAGGAGGGTGAGGAGGCGCATGGGGGCTCAGGGCTGGAGGCGTGACAGAGGGTCAGCCGACGGATGCTGCACCGAGGGATGGACCGAATTGCGATGACCGACCAGGCGTGCCGCCGTCATTCTTCGAGACTCACGATCGCGTCTCCCCGCTGTTGCGCGCGCCCTTCGTCTTGTACAACTCGGCGTCGGCACGCTCGATGGCCTCGGCGAGCGGGAGCGTCGGGTCGAGTGAACTGACGCCGACGCTGACCCGGACGGCATACGCAACACCCGGCGGACGCAACGCCGCGATGGCGCCACCAAGTCGCGCGCTCACATGAGCCGCCGCCGCCTCGCCGCCCTCGCCAATCAGCGCCACGAACTCGTCGCCGCCCCAGCGCGCCACGATGTCCGACTCGCGCAGGATGCCCTTGAACGCCTGCGCCACCAGCTTGATGGCCACGTCGCCGGCCGCGTGGCCATGCGCGTCGTTGATCTGCTTCAAGAGGTCGATGTCGGCAAAGACCACCACCGGGTTGCGCTGCTCGCGACGCGCCCGCGCCAGCTCGGCCTCGGCGAAGAACGCGAACCCGCGCCGGTTGGCCAGGCCGGTGAGCTCGTCCACCAGCGCCAGCGCGTGCAGGTCGCGCTCATAGCGAATTTGCTGCGTGATGTCACGCGCCAGCACCACGATGGCCGGGCGGTCGAGGTAGAAGCAGGGGCTGGCCGTCAGTTCGACGTCCACCAGCCGCCCGGAGCCGCTCCTGAGTTGACCGCGCACGCGGCGCGTCTTCGCGTCGCTGGTGACCGTCGGAGGTGCGTCGCGCACCTCACGAAACTCGGCGGGCACGAAGTCGTGCATCGTGCGGCCGCTGAGCGCCGCTTCGCTGGCGCACCCAAGCAGGTTGGCCGCCGCGAGGTTGGCAAAGCGCACCTTCCCCTCGGCATGGACGATGACCGCATCGGGCGACAGTGCCAGCAGCTGGCGGTAGCGCGCCTCGGTCTCGCGCAGGGCGCGCAGCTGCGCGTACGCCCGGTAGCGTCCCGAGTACAGCCAGGCCGCCGCCAGCAGCGAGACGGCCAGTGCGACGTACAGCCACTTCACGGGCAGGCCGCCACGGCGCTGCGGCACGCTCCGTCGTCGCGCGTGCGCGGCACGATCTGCCACACCAGCGGATCATCGGTGTTGTCGCGATACGACGAGATGATGCCCGCCACCGTGACGCTGTCCTCGTACTGCACGCGCGAGAGGTCGATCGGTTCGCCATGATTCGACGGCACCCAGATGGTGAGGGTCCCGGTCGCGTCGGGGTTCAGGTCGCGCAGTCGCAGGTACTGGCCGCCCTCGCTCTTGCCGAAGCCGGCCACGCGGCCGCGCACGCGCACCAGGCGGCCCGAGTACCTCGACAGCAGCTCGTGATCGACGGCGATCGGGGTCGGCGTCATGACCAGGCGTGCGCCGGGCACGACCGTCAACGACGTACCGATGATCTCCACGTTGCCGCGGTACGTCTTCACCACGCCCGTCGTCACGATGCTGTCGCCAACCCGCACGCTCGCTTCGAGCATTCGCGAGAAGACGCGAATGCCGCCGCTGGAATCCTCGAGGGCGATGTCGAACACGGTCGACTGGAGCTGTCCGGTGCCGGCCGTGGCGCGCCCGGCCACCGTCACGGTATCGCCGGAACCCAGGGTCCTGATGGCTGCGGCGATGGAAACCACCGGCTGCGGCTGCTGGGATGCGGCGGCCAGCGGCCACACGCCGAGGGCCAGGGCAAGGAGCGTGCTGCGCATGCGGGAAGGGGGCACGGGAAAGCTGGCGGGCCGCGCATTTCGCGGCCGCGCGGAATGTAGCGTGAGAATCGGCCGGCCACCACGCACACGGCACGATTCGAGATCGTCTCTCACGAAGACCGGAGCAAGACGAAGGACACGGAGAAGATAATTCCAAGGGGGTGTGGCGGGGAGTTCTGTCCGCCACACCCCCTTGGAATACTGCCTCCGTGACCTCCGTTTCCCTCAGGTCTTCGTGAGAGACCTTCAGCGCACGAGTGCCGCGTTACCGCTTGCCGGCGTCGAGGTCGTTCCAGTTCATGATCGCGTTGAAACCGAACGAATACGTGCCCTGCGTCTGCCACCGCCAGAACGGGCGGATGGCGAACATCACCACGTGTCCCTTGCCGAGCGGGGCGTCGACGAGCTGCGCGCGCCCGCTGAGCGCCTGGCCGTTGAGCAACGTCCCCGAGAGCAGCATCTCGTCGGCGCTCGCCGGGAAGGCGAGCACGACGCGCGGACGCGCGCCGGCGACCGCGGCGGCGCCGAAGCCACCACCACCACCACCACCACCACCACCGCCACCACCACCACCACCAGGAGGAGCACCAGCGCCGCGTGCGCCGCGCCCACCCGCACCGGTCGCGTCCGCATCAGCGGCAACCGCGGCCGTCGATGGCTCCCACGGCGACAACTTCAGTGGCGTGGCCATCGGTGTGGTGTTCTGGCTCTGTGATGATCCGCGCCCAAAGCCGCTAAATCCACCGCCGGCGCCGCCGGCATTCAGCACCGGCGCCGAGTTGAAGTAGACGGGCACCTGCGTGCCGTTGTAGCCGTAGGCGAGCGGGCTCTTCTTGTCGGCGATGATGCCGCGAATGATCGAGCCGCGAACGAACAGTTCAGCCGGCGTCTCCACCGTGACGCCCGGCGTCAGGTTGTAGTCGGGGAAGATGGTGGAGGTGGCGCCCTCGGTGATGAGCGTGCCGCCTTCCTGCACGAACTTGTACAGGTTCATCAACCCGTCGAAGCCCATGCCGCCCCGAATGTCGTCGCTGGTGTCCGGGTAGCCAAGGTTCGGCGTCTCGGCCGACTTCTTGTAGGGCAGGGGCGTCTGACCCAGGCTGGCCATGCCGGCCACCATCGACTGCGGTGTGCCGCCGACGTGTGGAAAGATGATCACGTCGTACTGCGCACGAAGGTTCGGCGTCGTCCTCAGCTTCTGGTCGGCAAAATACGTGTAGGGCACGCCGTAGGTATCGAGCGCGGCGCGCACCCACCCTTCGTCCTGCGTGCGCGTCCAGCTGTGCACGTAGCCAACGCGCGGCACGTCGAGGTCGTGGGCCTTCACCGTCGGCGGGGTGGCCGTGGCGAACCCGCTGAGGCCGAGCGCCTTGAGCTGCGGTTCGAGCCGGGCGTGATCGGCGTTGGCGATGATGAACGAGCCCGCCGCGAACTTGCGGCCGGCGGCCTCGAAGTCATCCTCGGCCGCCTGCATCTTCACGTCGGCATTCCTGAAGCGGAACGTCACGAGGTTGTTGTCGCTGGTGGCGGCCACCACGATGGTGCTGCCCGTGCCTTCCACGCCACCGGCCGCCACCACCGTTCCGGTGATCGGCGTCATCGCCTGTGCGAGGATCGCCTTGTCGCTCACCGGCGTGATGGTCAGGTTGCGCATCAGCGGGAACGTCCACCCCGTGTCGTCATACGGCGACGGGTTGCCAGCCGGGTAGTTCTGCAGCGAGAAGTACATGTCTGCCAGCGTGCGGTACGGCTGGTCGGCGCGGATGATGTAGTCACCCGGCTTCACGTCCACGTTCCCCGCCTTGAACGCCGATGTGGCCCGGTGGAACTCGAGCCCCTGGCGCATCAGCTCGTTCACCGCGTCGGCGGCATCGGCCTTCTTGTGCTGGCCGGCGGGGACGACCCAGGCGTACGTCGGGCCGTTCCTCCCCTTGTCCACCGAGCGCTTGTTCTTGATCCAGTAGTTCTCCAGGTACAGCGACCGGTTCTTCGCCACGTGGCTCAGCGACAGCAGGATGGCCGACTCCTGGATGTTGGTGTTGTTGCGCGGTCCCCACTTGATGCTGGCCAGCGGCGGGTTCGGGCGGAACCACTCCCGGCTGGTCGTCGTCGCGCCCGGCCGCACCTCGTAGTTGTCGGGGCCGTAGCTCTGCACTTCGTAGAAGCGGCCGACGGCGTTGTGCGAGTGCGCGATGAAGAACAGGTAGTTCGGCGTCCAGCCGTCGTAGAACCCGTAGGTCCAGACGCCCGGGACGCCCCGCTTGGTCATCTCCATCACCTCGTTCTGGGCGAGCATCCACCACTCGTTCACCGTGATCGCGTCGATCTGCTCGTTGTACGGGCCGCTCCCGGTGGACGCGTAGAGGTAGGTCACCGACTCGTGCAGGTCGTGCATGATCGTCGGCTTCCACTCGAGGAACGTCTTCGTGGTATTCCGCGTGAGGGCGAGCATCTGCCCCATGCCGTCGCGGTTGTTGTCGTGCTGCACATACTTGCCCCAGTACATCAGGGGGAGGCGCGCCTCGCCGGCGGCGCGCTTCTTGTTGTAGTAGTACGTGTCCACCTGCTTCTCGCGCCCGTCCACTTCGATGACCGGCGTGATGAAGGTGATCACGTTCTTGCGGATGTTCTGGTAGAAGGCCGACTCGTCGACCACCAGGCGGTACGCCAGTTCCATGAGCATCTCGGGGCCGCCGTTCTCCGGCGAGTGCATGCCCGACGTGATCCAGTAGATCGGCTTGGCCGTCTTCAGCAGCCGCTGCGCCTCGGCCTCGTTCGTCTTCCGCGGGTCGGTGAGGTCGTGCAGCATCCCCTTGTACTTGTCCAGCTGGCTGATGGTCGCGGCGTCACCAACCGCCAGCATCACCATGTCGCGTCCTTCCTCGGTCTTGCCGATCGTCCAGTACTTTGCTCTGCCCCCTGAGCCCTTCGCCACCGCCTCGAGATAGCGGTGGATGTCCCTGGCGTAGGTCAACTCACCGGGCGTGCCGACGATCTTGCCCAGGAACTTGAGCGGCGTGGGGACCTTGCTGGACGCCGGCATGTAGTCCACGAGCTCCGTGGAGATGCGCTCGTCCTGCAGGTGCTCCTTGATCTTCTTCGTGTACTCCTGGTCGATGGCCTGCTGTGCGCCCGCCAGGCTGGCGACGAGCACGAACGCGACCGGAGCGAGGAGGAGGCGGGAGAAACGCTTCATGTTCTGTCCTCGATGGTGTGGAAAGAGCCGACTCAGGTCTACGCGCGCGGCGGGGAAATCGCTTGCCGGGGGAGTACGGAAGTGGCCGCTTGCGAACGGTGGAGTGGGTACGGAGTGGCGGGTGCAAGTGAGGGGGAACGGGTGG
>ERZ1292633.3323-Hain-H41-02um-R1-3323-length-15751-cov-5_pt1 | contig 15751 bp, 14 predicted proteins | sample MGYA00564406_ERZ1292633 | MGnify/ENA primary metagenome ERZ1292633 (study PRJEB36523, sample SAMEA6512639) | groundwater metagenome | collected 2019-01-08 | study: AquaDiva: Metagenomics assemblies of 32 groundwater samples | reverse complement strand
CGTCGCTTCGGCCGACGAAACTCATGCGTGCGCCCCCAGCAGCTTCTCGTAGTCGTCCGAGGTGAGCAGCGCGCCCACTTCGGCCGGATTCTCCACGCGAATGCGAACCATCCACCCCTTCTCGTAAGGCGACTGGTTCACCAGGGCCGGATTCTCTTTCAGCGTATCGTTCACGGCCATGATTTCGCCGGCCACCGGGGCGAAGAGATCGCTCACGGTCTTCACGGCGTCGATGGAACCGAACGTCTTCATGGCGACGACCTTCGTTCCGACCGGCGGAAGGTCGACGAAGATGACGTCTCCCAGTTCTCCCTGAGCGTATTCCGTGATGCCAACCTCCACCTCACCGCCGGCGGAGCGGATCCACTCGTGTTCCTTCGTGTAGCGGAGGTCCTTCGGCACGTTCATTGGGGTCTCCTCGGTTTGGGCGAGCGAACGCTCCCATGCGTGTACATCGGCCGACCTGAAACGACCGCCGGGATCCGGTCTCCACGCGCCACGACGTCCACCCGCGCCCCCGCTCGCGCCGCGTCGCCTTCCAGGTAAGCCATCGCGACCGGTCGCCCGATGCTGATGCCCATCGTCCCGCTCGAGACGGTTCCGACGCGCTGCCCCTGCGCTTCCACCTCGAAGCCGGGCCGGCCGATGCGGGCCCCCTCGAGAATCAGGCCCAGAAGCCGGCGCTTCACGCCCACCTCTTTGGCCTTTAGCAGGGCCTCGCGGCCGATGAAATCGGACTTCTCGAGACGGACCGTCCAGGCGAGCCCCGCCTCGAGCGGATTCGTCGTTTCGTCGATGTCGTTTCCATACAGGCAGTAACCCATCTCGAGCCGGAGCGTGTCGCGAGCCCCGAGGCCGATCGGTCGAATGCCATACGATGCCCCGGCGGCGAAGACGCGGTCCCAGACCTCGAGGGCGCGCGCGGCCGGAACATAGAGTTCGAACCCATCCTCGCCTGTGTAGCCGGTCCGGGAGACAATCGTGGCTCCGTCGCCCGTTCCATCGACATATGCCTCGTAGAATGCGAGCGCTCGGGCCCGATCGCCGTAGATGGAGCCGACGACTTCTTCAGCGCGCGGGCCCTGGACGGCGAGCTGCGCGGTCTTCGCGTTCTCGTCGATAACCTCGACATCGGCCGGAGCGTGCTGCTTGATCCAGGCGAAGTCCTTGTCGAAATTCGACGCGTTCACGACGAGATAGCGCTCCGATCCGAAGGCGTAGACAAGAAGGTCGTCGACGATCCCGCCGTGCTCCAGGCACATCGGGCTGTAGACGACCTTCCCCTCGGGGAGCGTCGGGCCAACCTCGTTCGTCACGAGGCGATTGGCGTAGGCGATCGCGCCCGGACCACGGAGCCGGATCTCCCCCATGTGCGACACGTCGAAGACTCCGACCCCGGCGCGTACCGTCCGGTGCTCGGTGAGGATGCCTTCGTATTGAATGGGCATTTCGTGGCCCGCGAAGGGAACCAATTTGGCTCCCGCGGCCACATGGCGAGGGTGAAACGGAGTCCGCTTCAGCGCGGTGGCGGTATCGAGCATATCGTTTGTTTTCTTTCAGTTGCGGGTAGCGACCGGTACGTTACCACAACCCGGCCGGATTTCAAACGGCAGCCTTCACGCGCCCCCGTTTCGGCACTTTGGCGGAGAGCACCGCCCTCAAGGCAGCGCCCGTGTGAGACTCCCGAACGGCGGCGACCGCCTCGGGCGTCCCCTCCGCCACGATTTGCCCCCCTCCCTCGCCCCCTTCCGGCCCGAGGTCGAGGATCCAGTCGGCCCGCTTCATGACATCGCTGTTGTGCTCGATCACGACGACCGTGTTCCCCTTGTTGGTGAGACGGTCGAGCACGTCGAGGAGCATCCGGACGTCCTCGAAATGGAGTCCCGTCGTCGGCTCGTCCAAGAGATAAAGCGTCCGCCCTGTTTCGGTGCGCGACAGCTCCGTCGCGAGTTTCACCCGCTGCGCCTCTCCACCCGATAGAGTCGTCGCGGCCTGGCCGAGGTGAATGTAGCCGAGCCCCACACCCTGCAGCGTCTCGAGTTTCCGCCGGATCGGCGGGATCGACCCGAGGAGTTCGAGCGCGTCGTCCACGGTCATCTCCAGAACGTCGGCAATCGACTTCCCCTTGTAGGCGACCTCCAGCGTCTCACGGTTGTAGCGCTTCCCCCGGCAGACCTCGCAGGTCACGTAGACGTCGGGGAGGAAGTGCATCTCGATCGTGACGAGCCCGTCTCCTCCGCAGGCCTCGCAGCGTCCTCCCTTGACGTTGAACGAGAAGCGTCCCGGCGCGTAGCCGCGGACCTTCGCTTCCGGGAGCGCCGCGAAGAGATCGCGGATGAACGTGAAGAGGCCCGTATAGGTCGCCGGATTGCTCCGCGGCGTGCGGCCGATGGGTGACTGATCGATCGCCACGACCTTGTCGATCTCCCCCATGCCGGTGATCCGCTCATGGGCGCCGGGCACCTCGCGCGCGCCGTGGAGCTTCTTCGCAAGCGCCCGGTGGAGAATGTCATTCACCAGGGTGCTCTTTCCCGTGCCCGAGACTCCGGTGACGCAGATGAGCGTCCCCAGCGGAAAACGGGCGCGGACGCCCTTCAAATTGTGCTCCCGCGCCCCCACGACCTCGAGCCACTTCCCCGTTCCATCGCGGCGCGTTGGGGGAATCGAGATCTCGCGAGCGCCGGAGAGATACTGACCGGTGAGTGAGTCCGGGTTGGCACGCACGTCCGCCGGCGAGCCATGCGCCACCAAATACCCCCCGCGGCGCCCCGCACCGGGTCCGAGGTCGATCAGATAGTCCGCCGCCTCCATCGTCTCGTGGTCATGCTCGACAACAAGGACGGAGTTTCCGAGATCGCGAAGCCGGAGAAGCGTGTCGAGGAGCTTTCGGTTGTCGCGCGGATGAAGCCCGATGCTCGGCTCGTCCAGAATGTAGAGGACGCCGGTGAGCCGCGAGCCGATCTGCGTGGCCAGCCGGATGCGCTGCGCCTCGCCGCCCGAAAGCGTGGATGCGGCGCGCTCAAGCGTCAGGTAGCCGACGCCGACGTCGTCGAGAAACTCGAGCCGCTGGCGGAGTTCCTTGACGATGGCCGACGCGATCGACGCCTCCCGCGGCGCGAGCGCCAGATCGGTCACCGTCCGCCGCGCGCCGCTGACCGGCTGCCGCACCCATTCCGCGATGGACCGGCCGTCGACCCGGACCGCGAGCGATTCCGCCTTGAGGCGCGCCCCGCCGCACAAGCCGCACGACTTCTTGCTCATGCTCTGCTCGATCTGCTGGCGGACCGTGTCCGACGACGTCTCCTTGAAGCGGCGCATCAGCTCGTTCACCACGCCACGGAAGCGCCCCTTGTGCTCCCACACTTTTCCGCTCTTCAGCTTGAACTTGTAGTCGATCTTCTCGTCGCCGAGCCCGTGGAGGATCGCCTTCTGGGCCGCCGCGGGGAGCTTCGTGAAGGGCGTCTTCATCGATATCTTCAATCGCTTCGCGATCGCCTCGATGGAACCCTTGGTCCAGGTCCCATCGGGATCTCCCCAGACCGAGACCGCGCCGTCGGCGAGCGACTTCGCCCGGTCCGGGATCACCAGATCCGGATCGATCTCCATCGTCGTCCCCAATCCATCGCACTGCTTGCAGGCGCCGTAGGGGGAATTGAACGAGAACGAGCGGGGTTGGAGCGGCTCGTAGGAGATGCCGCAGTTGGTGCAGGCGGCTCCGGCGGAGAGGGTCTCCTCGCTTCCGTCGGCCTGGAGGATGAGCGCCATTCCCTCTGTGAGCCGGGTGGCGGTCTCCAGCGATTCGTGCAGGCGGCTCCGCTTCTCCACGTCCGCGACAAGCCGGTCGACGACAATCTCGATCGTGTGCTTCTTCTTCTTGTCGAGCGCCAGCTCCTCCTCCAGTTCGCGCCAGGCTCCATTCACCCGCGCGCGGACGAAGCCGAGCTTCCGCCACTGCGCCCACTCTTTTCGATACTCCCCCTTCCTGCCGCGAATCACCGGGGCGAGGATCTGGAGCCTGGCCCCCTGGTGCGCCGCGAGGAGCGTATCGACCATCTCCTGAACGGTCTGGCTCCGGATGGGGCGGTCGCAGTTCACGCAATGCTGCACCCCGACGCGGGAGTAGAGGAGCCGGAGGTAGTCGTAGATCTCGGTGACCGTGGCGACGGTGGAGCGGGGATTGCTGCCCGCCGTCCGCTGCTCGATGGAGATCGCGGGCGAGAGCCCCTCGATCTGATCGACGTCGGGCTTCTCCATCTGCCCCAGGAATTGACGGGCGTAGGCGGAAAGCGACTCGACGTAGCGGCGCTGCCCCTCGGCGTAGAGCGTGTCGAAGGCGAGCGACGACTTCCCCGATCCGGAGACGCCGGTCAGGACGACGAGGGCGTTCCGTGGGATGTCGATGTTCAGATTCTTGAGATTGTGCTCGCGCGCTCCGCGCACACGGATCAGGTCCAAGGTGTCGGTCGCGCTTATGGCGCGTTGCCAGCAGCCGCCGACAACGAAGCCTTCGGGTTCATGAGTCGAATCGTGTTCTCCCCCGACTTCTTCTCGTCGGCGTTCTTCACGATGAGCTGCTTCACCTGATCCACCGTCAGCTTCGGGCTCGCCGCCCAGAGCTTTGCCGCCAGGTTCGTGACGTTCGGCGCCGACATGCTGGTGCCGCTCAGCTTCATGCGGTCGCCGCCCGGCACGGTACTGTCGACCTCGAAGCCGTTCGAGTAGACGTCGACGTTTCCGAAGCTGGTAAACGAGGTCTGCTCGCCCGCCTGGTCGACGGCGCCCGCCACCAGGATGTTCGGCAGCTTGAAAGAGCTCGGCATGACTTCGTCGAACTTCACGTCGTTGTTCGAGTTCCCCGCCGCGATCACGAAGAGGATATTCGGGGCCGCCTTCAACGCCTCGAAGAGCCTCTGGTATCCGATGTCGTAGATCTTTCGCGCCAGGACGCGCCGCTCCTCGGCGGTCCCGCCCGCGTTGTTCATCTCCAGCGCGGTCTCGATCGAGCGCAGATCGCCACCCCAGCTCATGTTCACCACGCGCACGCCGTTCGCCATGAAGTAGGCCACCGACTTCACCATGGCGTCTCCGTCCTTCGTCGCCTGCTCCAACGTCGGCTTCTCCGGAACGGAGTGATAGTCGAAGGTCATGCGGCAAGCCAGCAGCCTCGCCGCCGGGTTTCCGCGCACCGCGATGCCGGCCACGTGCGTGCCGTGGGCGTACTGGGAGTAGGCGGTGAGTCCCTCGAGGAGCGGCTTCACCTGATCCTGCGTCAGGGAGCCTAGCTTCTGCTTCAGCGCCGTGGCCTCCGGCGTTTCCAGATTCGCCTGGACGTCCTCGAAGCCCTTGAGATCGGTCTTGTACGTATCCCGATTACCGACTGCCTTCTCGATGTCGAAGAGGAGCGGCGGCTCGGCATCCGAATGAAGCGTCCAAGCTATGCCGTTCAGGTCGTCCATGAATCCATTCTTGTCGTCGTCCTTCTGGTTCCCCGCGACTTCTTTCGCATTCGCCCAGAGCTGCCCCGGGAAAAGCGACACGTCCACTCCCGAGTCCCAGACACCGATCACGACCGGAGACAGCTTTGAACCGTCGTCAAGCGCGACATCCCGTGCCGCCCAGATATCGGCCTTCGCTTCGGCTTTGTTCGCGTCGAGCACGGCCGCGTAGGCCGCCACGATCTCATCCTTGAACGGAATGACGCTCGAGGCCACGTAGCCCGCCTGAACTAGCCCGGCCGCGAAGTCGTCGCTTAGCGTCCCCTCCTTGGCCGCCTGATCAACGCTGGCCTGGAAGCTGCCAATCATGAGGTTGACGGACATCACCTCGAAACTCCCCTTTATCGACTTGAGGACGTCTTGGACTTCCTGATACGGAAGCGCCCGGAGCGCCGCTTCGAGATTCACGCGAAGGGCCGCCTTCGGATCCGCGGCACCCGACTCCCGCGTCTTCATGAGCGCCTCGGCCAGAATTCCCGACGTCAGCTTCTGCGCCGGCTTCTCCTGGAGTCCGCGGACCGTTTTCACCAGCTCGCGCGCCGCGGGAAAGTCCTCTTTCAGCATGGCAATCGTGAGGAGCGTGCCATTGATCCGTCGCGTCGCCGTCGGATCCTGGATGTCGTACTTCTCCAGGTCGGCCCTAAGGTCCTTCTCGATCGCGTTCGCCAGTTCGAGGATTGCCGCCTTGTTGGTGACAAGGACGCTCGGCTTGTCGGGGATCTTGTAGGTGTGCGGCGGGAGGTCGGCGAGCTTGGTGATGGCAATCTTGTCCGCTGCGGCGGCCAACGGGATCGAGGCGGGCATCGCCGAAATCAGCGTCGTGCCCAGAAGTGCCGTCACGATCGCGAAAAGAGACAGGCGGCGCATAGAATCCTCCCGGAGAAGGGTCGGTGACGTCCATTCCGAAACCGATTTGAGCGGGGCCAGTTTACCACACGGTAGACCGTACGCGGGTGCTGCGGATCTCCACGCGAAGACGTGCAGGAATGGTCTCAGAAACGAAGCGAGAGACAGCTCAGGCCGCCATCCATCTTCCGGAATTCGGACATGTCGAGCGGCACCAGGTCGTAATCGAGTCCACGCAGGGCTCCCCCGAACCCAGGGTATCCAGAGGCCACGAGGATGCGGTCGTTCACGTTGATGCAGTTCGCGGCGAACGCCTCTTCCGCTGCCACGGCGACGATTCGGTGGGACCGAAACGCGGGGTGGGCAAGGAGCTCCGGCACGACGGCGAGACGGTAATCATCCAGCGCGGCGATCCCGCTCTTCAGATGGAGAATCCCAGGGACACCGCGAATATCCACGGTGGCGGTCGCGTAGCCCTCCTTGGCGAGGAACAAAGCCAGTTGCCGCGCGCCCTCTTCGTTCGTGCGCTCCGAGATGCCGATGAAGACGTGTTCCCCCGCTTCGCAAACGTCGCCGCCATCGAGCGTCCCCGGAGATTCGATCTCGCGCAGATTCTGGTAGAACGACTCCAACGCGGGCCGGATGGCGTTGACCTCGCCAACGCGGCTCGCGGCGCCGGGCCTGGCGAGCACGGCCCCGCGAGGGGTCAACACGGCGGTGTCCTCAACAAACGTGGAATCCGGGAAGTCCGAGTCGGCGGGAAGCGAAGTGAGCGCCACGCCGCATTCGAGCAGCGCCTCGCAGTAGGTGCGGTGCTGTGTTCTCGCGAGCGTGAGGTCGGGCGGGCCCAATCCGGAGACGGTGAGCCCCTTGGCGAACGAGTCGCCCGGCGGGCGAACGATCGCATGGCGAACGATCATCGTGGCGGCTCCCTCGTTCCTACTCGTACCGAAGGGATTCGACCGGATCGAGTCGCGCCGCTTTCACGGCCGGATAGATTCCGAAGAAGAGTCCCACGGAGGTGGCGGAGAGGAAGGCGAGCACGATACCCCAGAGCGGAACCGCGAACGCCAGCGGCGTGAAGACATCGACCAGCCAGCCGACAAGGAGCCCCGCCGCCACACCTACGATTCCTCCGGTGCCGGTGAGCGTCATCGCCTCCACGATGAACTGCAGAAGGATGTCGCGCTGCCGCGCGCCGATCGCCTTCCGCACGCCGATCTCCCGCGTCCGCTCCGTCACCGAGACCAGCATGATGTTCATGACCCCGATCCCTCCGACCATGAGCCCGATCGATGAGATGGCGACCATGACGAGGTAGAAGGCGCCGGTGATGCTGTTGTAGAGGTCGAGCAGCGCCTGGTCGGTGAAGACCGCGAAGTTGTCGTTCTGGTGATACGGCACTTTTCGCTGCCGGCGCATCACGTCGCGGATCTGATCGATGGCGACGTCGATCCGCTCGGGGGCAACCGGCTTGGCGTTGATCACCATGCGGAGGTCGGGTCCGAAGAGTTTTTCGCAGGTGGTGTAGGGCATGATGACCATGTCGTCAAGACTCTGCCCCAGCAGCTTCCCCTTCGGCTCGGTCTCCCCGACCACCGTGAACGGCTGACCGCCGATGCTTATCGTCCGTCCCACGGCGCTCTGGTGCGGAAAAAGAGCTTCCACGTGCTCGGGGCCCAGGACGACGACCGCGGCACGCCGCTCCACCTCCGCCTCGGTGAAATAGCGCCCCGCTGCCGTGGAGATGTTGTTCGTCACCATGAAATCGGGTGTGCTTCCGACGACAAAGGTGATGCGCGACTCGTTCTCCCGATACCGAAGTCGAGCCTCCGTGAAGTTGAGCGGCGCCACCGCCAGCACGTCCGGGCAAAAGCGGCGAATCGCCTCGGCATCCTCCACCTTGAACCACTTCCGCCGCCGGAGACTGTCGGGAAAGTCCCCGACGAAGGCGCCGGGGGCGAACGGCCGCACGAAGAGGACGTCCGTCCCGAGCGAAGCCAACTGCGTCTTCACGCTTCGATTCAGCCCCTCGATGATCGAAACGATCGCCATGATTGACGTGATTCCGATGATGACGCCCAGCACCGTCAGGAACGATCGGACCTTGTTGGCGCGAATCGCCTGGAAGGCGATTCCGACTCCCTCGCGGACATCGATGGCCACCGGCTACTCCTGGCGAAGCGCCACGATCGGATCGAGGCGTGCCGCGCGAGTGGCGGGATAGACCCCGAAGAAGAGGCCGACCGAGCAGGCGACGGCGAGGCTCAGCCCGATCGACCACGGCTGAATGGCCGCCGGAAGCGGCGTGACCGCACGGATCAGGAAGGCGACCGCGATTCCGGCCAGCACGCCGACGAATCCTCCGAAGAGTGAGAGGACGACCGCTTCGCTCAGGAACTGCATCGTGAGGTCGGATCGGCGGGCGCCGAGCGCTTTGCGGATACCGATCTCGCGCGTCCGCTCGGTGACCGCCACGAGCATGATGTTCATGATGACGATGCCGCCCACGACGAGCGAGATGGCGACCAGGGCGATGGTCCCGGCGAAGATGCCGCCCGTGATCTGCTTCCAGAAAGACTGAAACGTCTCGGCCGTCGTCATCCCGAAGTCGTCGGGCTTGCCGAGGGGGACGTGCCGCTGCGCTCGAAGCACCACGCGCGCCTCGTCCTGGACGCGCGAGGGATCGGCGCCTTCACGACCACGGACCAGGATGGTCAAGTCCGCCCGTGAACCGAACATCTTATAGAACTGTCCCAGGGGAACGTAGACGATGTTGTCCTGGCTGGTTCCGAGGACGTTACCCCGCTCGGCGAACACTCCCACAACGCGGAGCTCGTGCCCGCCCGCGCGAATACTCACGCCGAGCGGATCGATGCGGGGGAAGAGCTTCTCCGCCACCTCCGAGCCGATCACGCAGACCGGTCGCCTCCGTTCGACGTCGGCGGCCTCGAGGTGTCTTCCCTGCTCCACGTCCAGCTTCGAGACCTGCTCGTAGCCTTCGGTGGTCCCGGTGATATCCACGCCCTGGAGCTCCGTGCTCCCCGCGCGCACGATCCGGCGGCGCGACGCCTGCGCGACCACCTGCTCGGCCAGCTGCATGCGCGAAGCAAGCGCCTTCATGTCGTCGAGGCCCAGGTCGCGGCGCTTCTCAGCCTCGCGGAATTCGTCCTCGGTCGTGATGAAGCCGTACTTGTCGATCGTGAGAACGCCCAGGCCCTGCTGGAGGATCTTGTCGCTGACGTAGGTGTTCAGTCCATCGATGATCGCCACGACCGCGATTACCGACATGACGGCCACGACGTTGCCGATCACCGTGAGGATGGAGCGAAGTTTGTTGGCGCGGAGCGCGTCGACGGCGATTCGGAGATTTTCGCCCTGGGCGATCCAGAAATCGCGCGGGGGTGAAGCCGGGGAGTTCACGTGCCCGGCCCGGTGGAGGACGCCCGCCGCTGGTCGCTCTCGATCAGGCCGTCCCGAAGCCGGACGACGCGGTGCGCGCGAGCGGCGACCTCCTCCTCGTGCGTCACCAGGATGACCGTGTTCCCCTTCCGGTGGATATCGTCGAGGAGGGCCATGATCTCCTGGCCGGTCTTCGTGTCCAGATTCCCGGTCGGTTCGTCCGCGAGGACGATCGAGGGGCTGTTCACGAGCGCGCGCGCGATGGCGACGCGCTGGCGCTGCCCCCCCGAGAGCTCGTTGGGACGGTGATGCATCCGGTCGCCAAGCCCGACCAGATCGAGCAGTTCCTTCGCGCGGGCACGCCGCTCCCTCGCCGGCTTCCCGGCGTAGATCAGCGGGAGCTCGACGTTGTGGAGCGCGTCGGCGCGCGGGAGGAGATTGAAGGTCTGAAAGATGAACCCGATCTCCTGGTTCCGGATTCGCGCCAGTTCGTCGTCCTCGCGTTCCCGGATCTCCGTGCCGCGGAGCTTGTACGATCCGCTGGTCGGCGTGTCGAGGCACCCGATCATGTTCATGAGCGTCGACTTTCCCGAACCCGACGGTCCCATGATCGCGAGGTACTCGCCCTTCCGCACGAGTAGGTCCACCCCGTCCAGCGCGTGCACCTCGTTCGTTCCCATGACGTAGATCTTCCTGACGTCGCGGATATCGATCAGTGCGCCGTCCGTCGGCGGGGTGGTCGCTCCTGAGGGCTCGTTCGCGGGGCTCATTTCTTCTCCTGCTGGCCGGGCTTCTTGGGTTCCTCGACGCGGACCCGCTGCTCCGGCTTGAGCGTGCGCAGGACGCGGAACGGACCGGTGACGATCTTCTCCCCCGGCTTCAGCTCGCCGGACACTTCGTAGTCGGTGTCGCTCGACAATCCCGTCGTCACCTTGCGGAAGGCAACCTTTCCCTCTTTATCCATCACGAAGACGCCTCGAATCTCCTCCGCCTTGGCTCCGTCCTTCCCCGAGATGGAACCCGGCGCAGCGCCCTTGACGTCCTTCTTCTTCCGCGCACCGCGCTTCGCGAGGGGGACCAGTTCCTCGGGCGTTCGAACCACGACCGCCTGGATCGGAACCAGGAGCACGCTGTCCCGCGTGGCAGTCGTGATCTCGACGTCGGCGGTCATCCCGGGCCGCAGCATGGCCGGCGGCGCGTCGATCATGACGTCGACGAGAAAATTGGTCTGCTGATCCTGGCTGCCGACACCCGAAATCGTGGGAGAGTTCGCGATCTCCGTGACGTGTCCCGCGAGCGAGGTGTCGGGCAGGGCGTCCACCGTGACCTTCGACTTCTGGTCGATCCGGACCGAGGAGACGTCGGTCTCGTCCACGTCGGCCTCCACCTTCATCTGTCTCAGGTCGGCCACGGTGAGGATTACCGTCCCGGGATTGTTCATCGTACCGGTGATTACGATCTCGCCCTCTTCGATGGCAAGTTGCGTGACGGTGCCGTCGATCGGGGAAACGAAACGTGTCTTTCTCAGGCGATCCCGCGCGATGACAAGGCTCGCCGATCCCTGCGCCACATCCTCACGCCGGGCGTCGAGCCGTGCCTTGTCGCTGTCTCGCGTCGTCCGGGCCACGTCGAGTTCCTCGGGCGAAACCAGTTTCTGGTCGAAGAGACTCTCCTTCCGCTTCATCGCGGCGTCGCTCTGCGCGAAGGCGGCCTCGCCCTGGCGGAGGTTCGATCGGGCTGCTTGGAGGGCCGCCTCGGCGTTCGCCACCTGGGCGCGATATTCGATATCGTCGATCTGGAGCAGGAACTGGCCGCGGCGCACCGGATCGCCTTCCTTGATGGCTAGGCGGATCACCTTGCCCGGAACGTCCGCGCTCACCTTGACCATCGTCTCGGGTTGCGTGCGGCCCGGCGCGCGCACCGTTGATGTGATCGTCCCCTTCTTGACCTCACCCACCTGCACCGCGGTCTTCCCCCCCGAGGAACGAGCCACGTTGGCCACGATCACGAGGGTCACGAGAAGCGCGCCTCCCCCGATGAGGAGCGCTTTGGTCCTGCCTTTCATGGTTCGATTTCTCCCCGGGCGGCGCTAGTAGCGCCGCTCCCCGATGGCCCGCTCCAACGCCGCCTCGGCCACGCGCGCGTCGGCCTGAGCCTCCACCAATTGCTGGCGCGCCTGCTCTAGTCCCACGGCCGCGTTGAGCAGGTCGAGGTAGGTCCCCGCACCGAGCTCGTACCGGCTCTTGGAAAACTTGTGATCCTCTTCCGCCGACGCGACGCCTTCTCCGGCCACGGCGATCCGCTCGATCGCCTCCTTGAGCAGGAGCCACGCCTGCTGAGCCTCGACGGCGACGTCGAGCTCCATCTGCCGGCGACCCGCCTCGGCTTCCAGGAGTTCGCCTTTCGCGGAGCGCATGTTTCCCTCCAGCGCGAGCCCGTCGAAGATCGGGAGGGTGAGACGGAGCGCCCCGCTCCACTGCGTCGTTGCTTCGCGCTCGTCGTCGTACGTGCCGTATCCCACGAGGTCCTGTTGCTCGTTTCGCTTCTGGCGGTCAACGCTCATCGATCCGGTCAAGTACGGAAGGCGCGCCGCCCTCGCGCCGAAGAGGCCGCTCCGCGCCGCGCGCTCAGTGGCCATCGCGCCGGCAAGGGTTGGGCGGAACTTGAGGGCGCTCTCCACCACGCCAGCCGAGTCGGGCAGGGGGACCAATTCATCCATCGAGGTCTCGACCGCGATCGCGCCGCCGGAGGTGACGCCGAGGATCTGTCGGAGCCGGTGGCTCTGGATTTGGACCTGATTTTCAGCCTGAATTCGGCTCAACTGCGTCGTCGCCCGTCTCGCGCGCGCTTTCAGGACGTCTCCGCGTGCGACGCTACCGACCTGGAACAACGCTTCGGAGCGTGCCTCCTCGTCCCGTGCCACTCGCTCTGATTCGCGAGCGACCTCGGCCAGTCGGACCGACTTTACACAGTCGAAATATTGACGCTTCACACGATAAACAACGTCGTTTCGCATCTCCGATTCCGATTGTTCCGCTCCGCTGCGGAAATGGTCCTGGCGTTTCTTCCGGCTCCATGCGGAGAGGTTGAAGAGATTTGCCTGGGCTCCTGCTGAAAGCGTCTGCGACGTGATGCGGTCGGCGAAACACTGGTAGCTAGTAGTGTAGGGAGGAGCTCCGGGCGGGATCACATCGGTGACGCGGATCGAGCTCTGCTTGTCCGGCTCCACGCGCGAGAGGCTTGCGTCGGCCGTGATCGTTGGCAGGATGTTCGACCACGCGCTGAGCGCGCCGCCTCGGGCCTGCGCTGTCCGCGCCTTCGCGCCGCGGACGTCGCCGTTGCTCTCGAGCGCGGTGTGAATGCAGCGCGCGAGGGACCAGACCTCGCCAGCCTGCGCGGGGACGGCCATCGTGGAATCGGACGCGGCCCGGACGGACGGCGGCGCCACGGCAACCATCAGCAAGATGGCGGCCGCCGCGAAGGCGCTAAGAGCGAAGCGAGAACCGGATCGCATGCGTTTTCTCCAGATCAGGGACACGGAATGAATCGTCATGGCCGTCCCGGAGGACGGTACTCACTGGTACGCCGGGAAAGTGCTTTTGGTTTCCGCCTCTAGCGGTTCGCCGAGAGCAGTAGAGTGACCACAAGAGTCGGAATCGATGCGATGACGCCGAATCCGAACCCCTTTTTGGCGTAAACCGCGAGCCCGAGCGCGGTGATGGCCATGCCCCAGAGAAGCAGCGGATCGGTCAGCGAATCGAGCACCCGCCCAAGGTACGGAAGGTCCTCCCCGAAGAGATTTCCAAGCCCCAGCCGAACATCCATGGAGCCCTTGGCGACGACGAGTGCCGTTCTCACCGCATGATCCACGAGGCCCACGACGGCGCCGTAGGTCGCGGCGCTCAGGTAATCGGGATACCGGATTTTCGCCCCGAGCATGAAATTCCCCATGAAGAAGAGGAGTGCCGCGCTGACGAGGAGGGCGAATGGGACGCTGATGACGGTCCCCACGACGCCGACGATCAGTCCTGCCGGAGAATCGAAGAACTTCGCGGTCGCCTCGATCTGAGGTTCCGGAGTTCCCTTCGCCTCCATCTTGGCGATGGTCTCCTCGCGGACCACTCCCGACTGAAAAATCGGGATCGCCATGCACGAGCTCGCCACGATCACGAGAATCATCGCCAGAAGGAACCGGGGCTTCGCCGCCATGGCGGCAAAGGTCGCGCGAGGATTGAAGAAGATCGTTCCGAGCGTTCCGAGTTCGTTCGCCTGCTTCGCTTCCGGCTCTACCGCACCGCCGAGAATGTCAGCGTTCATATCGTTATCCCCCATCGCTTTAACTGATTCGCTTCAAGAAAAATCGAAACGGCACGGCTACGGTCGAACGGACCGGAACGCCTCGCCACCGGCCCGGCGAGAACTGGAACTGATAGGCGGCGTCGAGCGCGGCTGCCACGAGGAGCTCTGGCGCGCTGGCCGAGGCCACCCACGCCCGTAGGATGCTTCCGCGCTCGTCGAGGTTGATATTGATCACGACCGTACCCTCGAATCCCGAAATCTTGGCCGCGAGCGGATAGATCGGTTCGAAGGTCCGAAGCGCGCGTGGCGCCGTATCGTACCCGTAGTAGACGGGGGCGGCATCCTCCTCCAGCGTCTCGCCATTCCCGGTGGGCACCGAGGAGGGCCCTCCGGCCCCTCCCCCGGACGAGGGCGGCGACCACTGTTCGGACGCTACATCCTGCTCCGCCGCCTGGATGACACCCGCCAGCGGCGACGTCCGTGACAATGCCGGCGAGGCCACCGCCCCGCCTGAGCTAGCGAGATCGACGACGGCGCGGCCCCAGCCACCGCCCGCCGGAAGAACTCGAAGCGGATCGGCGCGCATGATCGCCGGCACGGGACGATAGGCTGGCGCCAGGGCGAAGACCGCGGCGTGCAGGACCCCGGCCGCGATTAACGCGTTCCGGACCCGCCGGTAGTAGTTACGGCGGAGCGACGGAAGGCGGTCCGATTGATTCACATCCCTCCCCGCTTCGTCGTCGCCAGTGTCACCCGCGGAGCCCGAGCCGCCTTCAACTGGTCCAGGACCGCTCCGACGACCGCGTAGGGAGTCCGAGCGTCCGCGTGGAGCGACACCACGAGATCGGGGCGCCGCGCCCGCTTCTCCGCGAGGAGAGCTCCCACACTCGCGAGGCGAACACGCGCGTCGTTGAATGCCACTTCTCCGTTCGGGCCGATCGAAACGCGAATCATCCCCTCGCTCCGAAGCCGTTCGCCCGCTGTCGCTCCCGGCAATCGGACGGCGATCCCCTGGCGCGAGCCGATGATCGTCGTGCTCATGAAGAAGATGAGCAGGAGCATCGCGATGTCCGCCATGGAGGCCGTCGGGATCGACGACTCGATCCGAATCCGACGTTTGAGCTTCATGTCCCTGGTCCCGATTCGAGCGAGAGCTGCCGCGCCCCCGAGAGCTTGACCTGATCCAGCGCGGTGACGAACGCGGCGTAGGACGCGGCGGGATCGACGCGCAGCCGGACGACCGAATCGGGAACGGAGGCGATCCGCGCCAGCAGCGCCGCACGAAGTGCTTCGGCGTCGAGCGCCCTCCCGTCCAGATCGAGCGATCCGTCCGCGGCCACGCTGACGACCACCAACTTCGAGGCCGGAAGCACCGCCGGAGCGTCCCCCGCGCGCGGCAGTTCGAGCAGCAGGCCGCGCTCGACGCTCAATGCCGCGGTCGAGAGGAAGAAGATGAGAAGGAGGAACGCGACGTCCGAAGTCGAAACGAGCGAAATCTCAGGATTCGACGAACGGCGGCGGGCGATTTTCATGTCTCTTCTGTCCGAGCCCGGGCCGTCAGCGTTGCGCCGGCGCGCCCGGAGCGTGGATCGTCGTGAGGAAGTGCTCCCACTGCTTGGAGTGCGTCGTCAGGCTGTCGATCAGCTCGGCGCCAGACTCCTCGATGTCGATGACGAACTTGTCGATCCGGGAGACGAAGTAGTTGTGCG
>ERZ1292633.3322-Hain-H41-02um-R1-3322-length-15757-cov-6_pt1 | contig 15757 bp, 3 predicted proteins | sample MGYA00564406_ERZ1292633 | MGnify/ENA primary metagenome ERZ1292633 (study PRJEB36523, sample SAMEA6512639) | groundwater metagenome | collected 2019-01-08 | study: AquaDiva: Metagenomics assemblies of 32 groundwater samples | reverse complement strand
GGGGAAGGACATTTTCAACGACGAGAACGGATCACTCTATGTGGACAACAACTAGCGCACCACCAGCGGCGGACGCACCACCAGCAATTTCAGAAACGGAAAGTTACTTTGATGGCGCGGCAGCGGCGCCCGCGTTCCCTCCACCCTTCGGGCCAAAGAAAGAAATTAAAGAATTGGCGGCGAAGAAAATTAAAATGTACATTCCATACTTTTCGAAAAACGACTTCGGTGCCTCCTCAGCCGCCTTCTTCGCTTCCCCTGCGACCTTTGCCTTAGGTTCCGCCTCGCCGAACGTGGGCAGCGACGGTGGCGGCATCGACGTCATCGCAACGAACTGGACGTTCCGTTTGCGCACCACTGTTTGATCGTTGGCTTTGAATATATCGAGGTCGCACTGCTCGCTGAATGGCGTCAGCCACTTCAGGGCGAGCGCTCGGTCTCCACGTGGCGCCGTGAGAACGCCGATTTTTTCAAGAGTCGACGTGAGTGACACGGCGTATTGCCGAGCCATGATCAACGCGCAAGGGTGAACGATCAGGGCCAGTGCAGCATCTGCGGGCGAGGCCGATGGCAGCAGTCGCACTCGATATGTGGTTCCCTTGGCTCGCAGTTGATGCTGCTGCTGGACAGACCACGGCTCTTCTGGACCATTCAACGTCGAGACCACGCCGGCCTCCACGGTTACGCGAGTGACGCCACTCCACGTCAGACCGTCGTCGAGACTCCACTGAGCCGCGTAGGACTCGGCTGTTGCCCGCGATGCGGCGACGGCGATCACGGCGGTCAAGCACCACAGAGTGAACATCAACGGGAGGGGGGAGTGTAAGAGGGTTGGTGTCTGCGGTGACGGGGGGAGAAAAGAGAGACGAGGTGAGTTCACGCAGCGACTGAAAGAACAACAATCGGAACATCGCGCTTACCTGTTGATCTGCGTTTGCGGTGCCAATTCAGCGTCCACCACATCGGCAATGATTTCCGAAGTCATCCGATGTCCCTGCGTTGATTTGAGAGCACCAACCCGGTCCAACCCATGATGCTTCTTCGACGTCTCGTCGTCCCTCAGCTGGCGAAGGCTTGCTGAACCAGAAACGGCGCCGCGATCGTGGCATCGAGTTCGATGCGGACCGCCGTGGAATGGGGTGTCAGGCAACCTCTGTCCACATACTGGGCGATAGTCGATCCACTTTCTGACAGTCCATCAGCCGGAGCGGAATCGACGAAAAGAGCATGGGTGATGCGGCATATTCCCCCCAACGATGCGGCCAGACTTGCGGCCATCAGCGCGTGGTGTCGCGGAAGGCCCGCACCGAAGCAAACGACCGCCAGTCCCGCCGACGCATCCTGCATCGTCCGCACAAGTGCGTCAAAGTCGATCAAGGGATCAATGACGAGTGCGTCCGGATTGCTAATGCCGAAAAAAAAAGACATGTCCCCCATGGAGCCATCCGTGAATGCCGGGCAATATATCGGCACACCTCTTGCGCTGGCCGCGACACACACTGAATCATGGGCACTGTCGGGATGCTCCCGCTGCAATTTTTCTCCCATACTTCTGAGCACCGAACTGGGTGCGACGATGCCGCCGTGCGCCGCATTACCCGCGGCCAGTCTCGTCAGAATAGGGCAGAAAAATGACTCGAAGAGAACGTAGTTTTGATTTGGGATGAGCAAATTGCCCACGCGATTCAATCCTTGTTTCCTCAGGTCGACGCCAGAGGTGTCAAATGCACCGATCACCGTCGGTCCGAGGCACTTGATGCAATCTTCCTCGGCCCCGCCAGCGGTTGTTATGACGACATCGATGAGGTTCTCGGGGTGTCGCAGTAGCCACGCGAGGACATCGCGAACACCACTAGAAATCAAATTGCTCGTGTAGCACAAGATGATGCGAAAGTGGGACCCGTGGAGGCGCTTCAGCTCTCGCACTTCTCGCAGCACTTCGACCCCCCGCAACAGCGTTGGCCCAGATGTGCCTTGCTCAAGACATGAATGCAAGAAGGCCTGCTGTGAATCCGTACTGCTCATCAAGAGTGAAGGCAGAGAATTACTGTTGATGAATGTGGTGTTTCAACATGACGACATTAATCAAATTGACGACAGGGGTCTTCACCGACAGAGGGAATGAATGGGGGGTTCGCCTTTAGTCGTTAGTGTTAACCGATGGCTATGATGGGGGAGTTATTAGGGGGGAGGGGGAAAGGAGGGTGGGGAGAGGGGCCCAGAGAGAACGACATTACTGTGCTAGCGAGAGCACCTCGAACCATTGTCGCATTGCATCACCGAGCATTTCCGGCAGCCGCGCTAGATCTTGCACGACAAGGTAAAATGCAAACGGAAAGTCTTCCAAGTACGGCTTCTTCACGACTTTGTTCGCGGCAGTGAACTCGACGACTTGCATTTCGAGCACGGAATTGGACGTCGAGTTTGAGGAGGCACCCTGCCGTTGCAAGCGGCGTTCACGTTCCTGCTTCCTCAGCCGCATTTTTGCTGCCTCGGACAGAGGTTTCGCGTCATCGGTGGTGGCCGCCGTGACGGGGCCCGGACTCTCGGCAGCTCCGGACGACGCCTCGGGCAAGTCGAGTAAGATGAGGACGATGGCTTGTCGGTTTGACTCTGCTGTGGCGACCAGTTTGCGTAGTTCCATTCGGTTTTCAGTGATGTGCCCGTCGGTGATGACGAACATCAGCTGCATCATTTGGGTGGTAGTCGATCGGATGTTGCCGACGGCGCGTTGGCGTTCGGCGTCCAAGTACGAAAGCGACTGCGTTAGCAGCTGTCGCAAACTGGTGGATGGCTGAGAAAAGGACAGGTTTGCGTAGATACCTGGGCCATGCTCTTCACTGAATCGGCACTGCATGTCATGAATGACTCTCGACTGCGCGCCGAAGCTCATGATCGCAAACTCGCCAATTTGAAGCTGGGTAAGTCCCTTGCAAAGCAAAGCGACTGCCTGTCGGGCGACCTCGGCGGCACGGTTGTGCATCATACTCTTGCTGTCATCGAGCGCTATGAGCACTTGATACGCCCTTTTGCTGGGCTTGGTGCGCCGGAGCCAGATCTTGTCTTTCTTGAAATTGGAGGCGATAAACGGAATGATCCGTTTGATGCTAAGACGTTTCCCCGTTTTGTAGTCGCCCTGCAACTTGTCGGCGACGGTGGGGTCCAGCATGACTCGCAGGCGTTCGCATAGCTGATGGGCGAGGGACGCCACCGCGACGGAGTCCTCCTGCCAGGAGCGCCGCGCCTCGATCATGGCATCGTCCCCGGAAACTTCCGGCTGAGCTTCGGGCTCATCCTCGGGTTGGTGGGTTGCACCAACGAGCTTGGCGCGTGATGATGGTGCTTTCTTCTTTTTGCTAACTCTGCGTTTTGTGTTCTGCGCATCGGCATTCTCTTCGGTTTCAGAATTGTCCTCCCGCTCCGAATCATCCGGGTTCGACTCAGTGGATCCATCTCGCTGATCGGCCTGCTTTCCCCCCTCAGGATCTGCCTCTTCCTTCTCCTCTGGCTCTTCTGCGTCGGCGTCTTCATTGGGTGGGACGTCAGCGGGAGCGAGCCCCTGTTTCTTCCCCTTTTCATGTCGCTCGAAGTTGTCGAGATCGGCGGAGGGTGTGTCATCGTCATTGTCGGTATCATCGCCCACGACGGCTTCTTTTTGCAAGTTCAGGGCAGCGTCAGCCTGCTTCCGTTGTTGCCTGAGCATGGCTTTACTCAACCTCTCGTAGGGGTTCGGGTCGGGACGTCTCTTGGACGACTTTGTCGTGTCTTTGCGATTCGACTTCATTTCCTTTGAGGTGGCTTGCCAGGAACGCCCGGTGTCTGTTTGTTCTTGTTGTTCTCCAGTCGCGTCTTCCGCTCCTTCGCCGCCTTCGGGTTGCTCTTGATCGTCGCCGTCCATGTCGTCGTGGGCGCCGTCGGCCTCCTTCCCCTGACGGCCAGCCTTATCGGCGTCGTCACCATCATCGGATGCGCCGCTGCCTGATTGTGATTCCGAGCCCCCTTGTGGATCCTCGTCACCATTCGCGGGTTCAGCGTCTGCGTCCTCGTCGACGGGCACCTCCTCCTCTGTGGTGGGTCGCTTGGCATCGCCGTCGGCCTGTTCCTCTTCCGGATCCTTGACTTCGTCGGGCGCCTCGTTCCCTTCATCCTCCGTCTCATCCTCGTCGGAATCGCTCTTGTTCGACCCATCGGCGTCCGAGTCACCACCAGTATCCGAGGCGTCAGCGGAGTCGTCATCCATCTGTCCGTTCGCGAGTTGATCAAGGAGGTCACCTTCGTCCTTCTTTGCCTTTTCCTTTTCGTATTCCTCCTTTCCTTGTTTGATTTCATCTTCCTTGTTGCCATGGCCATCGTCGCGCTCCGAACTACCTTGCGACTCGTTGTCGATCTCATCCTGTTCGACTTCGTCGGCGGCGCCACCTTCCTCATCGTCAAGGGCATGAGGATCTTGCTTTTCCGTGCGCATCTTCTTCTTTTCGCGACGGTGCTCGGGATCAACCTCACCCTCCTGATTTTCATCGTCGCTGTCTGCATCGCTGCCGTCGTCGTCATCGTCTTCCTTTTGTCCCTGAAAGTCCGTTGTCACTTCGGCTGCGTTGTCCCCTGCGTCCTCGCGGTCGTCGTCGTCGCCTGATTCGGGTGTTTCCATGTCCTTCATGTTCATGAGTTGATCCTCGTTCTCGAGTTGGTCCGTCACATCAGTATCACCCTTGCCGTCGTCCATGCCAGTTCCCTCTGCAGCGGCACCATCCCCTTCGTCACCGCTGCCATCGTCTTGCTGGTCGTCCTCCTTGTCGGACTTGCAGAATCCCTTTTGAAGCAATACAGCGAACAGTCGCGCGACGCGCTTGACAAGGGCATCGTGGCTCTGCGTGGACGCGACGATTTCGTTAAGGCAATTTTGAAGAACGTCTGTTAACTCGGAGAGTCGTTTCAGCGTTCGGGACTTTGCTTCTTCATCGCCAACGTCCATCCGTGGAGTGTCGACCTGAGCTAGGTGAAACAAACCGGCCCTGCCCGCCTCCGCCGCTCGCGGCAACGTGGTGCACAGCGTGGTCACGAGCTCCATCGACGGCGTGTCCCCTCCTTTTTGCTGGTCGCGTACACTCGTGATCGACGCGCGGCAGCCGTCTACCGCCGCGGTTATCGAATCCAGCCATTGAGTGCCCTGCGGCGGCAAGGCATCACCATCGGCTCGCTCGCGCTTGCCTTGAGCCACACGCGAAGGCTTTAGGGCCGCCACGAAGGTCGAGGTGCCGTCGCGAAGAATCCCCTTAATTGGCCCGAAGGCATCCACTATCGCGCGTCTCGGAACATCGTCAAGCGCTTGACTGTGCACGGACATGGCTTGGCTGAGCCGCCGGCGGAGATCTACGATCCGGCAGCACGTTTCCCGTGGCAGAACAGTCACGTCGACAACATCCAGTGCACACGCTTCACGCAGTTCTTGGGAACGCTGCGTGACCAAGTCAAGCCACTCCACGACGTCAAGTGGGACGGGGCTGGCGTCCCACCATAGCTGGCAAAGTCGACGCGCGTCACTCACCACTCTTGCTGATGCTGCTGCGGCATGCCGCGAGTCAGTGAGCAACGTCGATCGACTCTCCACCAGCACCGTTTCGAGACCAGCGGCCGTGGAAACTGATTGCTGAAGCACAGTCGCGATATCTCGGATGCACGTCAGGCTCTGTGCGATGGTTGCTAAGGTGACGTGCTGAGACAGCGAGCAAGAAAGGAGGGAGTCCACCGATCGAATCATGGCCAACTGAGTGGCTTCGGGAATGTCCTGATGCGCCCCAGCCCGAAAGTCTTTCACGCGCTGCACGCCGCGAAAACCTTCAAAGAAGCTTACTGCGGAGGTATTCCAAGCAACGAAATGACGCGTCTCGGACACGGCGAGGACAGGGAACCGTCGCCAAACATCCGATGCTGAAACGGCTACGCCCTTGCAAAACACGCCGTGTTCCTCGAGAAGAGTGAGCAACATTTTCAAAGCTCGCTGCTTCTGGTTGTACGTGCCCTTTTGCTGGAGCGACGCCACTTCGTCTTCAATATCGATCGCCAGCTCCCCTGCGAATACCCGCCAACAACCGAGCGACGGGAAAAACTCCACGTCTTCCTTGGCAGATATCTGCTCGACGGTAGCAATGGCGTCGCCTTTGTGCTTTCGCGTGCCTCGACGAGTCCGCTTCGTTGAGCGTTCACGAGGCTTGGACGGTGGCGAAGGTATCTTTCCTTCGTCTAGAGCGGTCTCGTGCGCCAAAATCGTCGACACGGCTGGGAGCATGAGCGCGTCGTCCAGCTTACTGAGCACGCGCGCGACGGTGGAATGCGACTTTTCCGTCGAAGCGCGAACGGCATAATATGTTGCATCTTCCCATTTCATCGCGGCGGCAAATTGTTCTAGCTCCGCTTTCAGGGGGTCGATGGACTCCTTAATTTTTCGGTCGACGATTGGAAGAAACTGCTCGAAGAATGATTCCACGTTGACCAGTGCGTGGCCTGCGTCATTGACACGAGCGCCACTGACGGACAAGAAGTGTCTTCCAGCGGCACCGACTAAGGCGACGCGAGTGCGAAACTGGCCCAACGGAGCGCTCCATAAAATATCCCCCGATATCTTGACGATCGTTTGCGGTTCAGAGTCGGCTTCCACTGCGCTGATCAAACGCTGCCAGATAGGAACACAGTTGGCCACATGGAGCTGGAATCGAGCTTCAAACAAGTGCTTCCAGGAGTGCAGTTCCATGCGGCGCCATCGAAGGACACAGACACTTGCCGCATCAATCAGCGGAAGCACACTACACGCAGGCGACGCGTCTCGCTCCCAATCGTACAACTCTCGAAGGAGCACTTCAAACCCCGCGGACAGTTTCATTAGCGGCGTGGAGTCCAAGGGAAGCCGGGCGACTCGTTTGACAAGAACCTGAATGCGAAACAGTGCACCACTGTCGGGGAATTGCGTTTCGAGTGCACCTACGCGAGCTTGGACCCGCTTGAGCACATCGATAGCTGCAAAAGATTCTGTTGCAACCGCTTCCTGGTACACATTGACGCCAGCCTCCACCGCGAATTGCACAAAGGCGGAACCGGACCCAAGCGAACGACTGTCTTGCCCTGTTAGATTCTTGGAGCAACGAGCAACTGTGCCGCAAAGTAGTCCACTCTCAAAGCCCGTGGCAGCGCTGGCCTCTGTCAATGACTGATGCAACAGGGACGCCGCAGCGTCATACAATCGACTGCCGACGGCTGGGTCGAGCGTGCCGTCGTGAGATACGGGCACGACCATCTGACCGCGATCGGTCCGTACTACGGAATAGACGTTCAAAACCGCCGTTACAAGGTTGCGGCCAAAGCTGCTGTTACGTTGATGCAGGCGGATGGTGACGAATGACGCCCGTTTGCCTTGTTCCTCCACCGCTGGAACCACAGGGTCGTCAGGGTTGTCAAGCACGGCATCCTCTCGAGATGTCGGCAAGTTCGAGTGAAATTCGCCTTCAAATGAGGGAAAGAGTTGCCGCATTCGCTCGCGTTGCCGTTCGTCATCGGTTTTGATCACGTTGTCGGTGTGCTTCGCGATGTAGACAACATTGGCGTCGGATTCTCGTGTATGCGCAGTATCGAGGATTTTGCACGCCTCACCGATCGTGAACCGGGCAGCCTCAAGCTCCGATGAGCACATGCCTCCCTTCACCGCGCAAAGCTCCTCCAATAACGCTTCGACTAAGTCTACCCAATGGCACACCGCATCTCTGGAGAACTTGACGGACAACTGCGGAGTAATCGTCATGCACCGACCTCGACGGGGGATACACGCCAGGCGAGCCAGCGTCTCGACACAACTGTGCTCTGAGACATCGGCCAGGATGCAAGCACGCGAAACGCACCGGGCGGTCGCTGCCACTTCCAACAGCGCTGTAGCAAAGGCGACTGTAAAGTCCTCGTATCCCGTGAAGCGCTGGAGCATTTCCCTGGCAGCTTGCTCGAGCAACGAACCCCAGTTGTCAAAAAACGACGCACTGGCAGGACCCGTCGTCTGATGTCGTGCCATGTGCAGGCGCTCGTCACCTAGCAATTGATCAGTGCACTGACGGATCGCCTCCGCTAATTCTAGAAATGTCACGGTGGAACTGGCCAGTCTCGCACGGCACCCCGAGCCAGCTGCAGACGCGCGTTCGATCAGGCGATGGAGTGAAACCAGAATCGTGCGAATGTGACGTTTCGCTGCGGAAGGTGGCAGCGCGCACAGATGTGAAAAATCGTCGAAGGCTTTCTCCCGGACGGACCACTCCGCCTTGGCGCTAGTCAGCCAGGTTAAGCGAGCTTGCGCCGCGGCTGCGGGATCTAGCACCCCCAACGGTTGAAGCTGGCGCGCACGATGAGACCCCGCGACGATGAGGGACGAGACATCGCTCGAGTTGGCCGCTTCACAGCCACAAAGTCTCTGATAAGTCGTCGACATGTCGCCGATGATGCTTTGTATCAGCATTTTCACGTCGAGAAGTCGGAGGCCTTTCAATGCCGCGGTCAATTGTGTCACTTGCCATCCATCGTCGCTGACTAATGGACGACTGCGACGGTCAACGAACGCACGGTGAGCAGCGACGAACCAGCCGCGGAGGGTCAGCACGCCGCGGCTCAATGCACCGTTGACGAGCAGCCACGAAAAACATAGCGGCAGGGCAGCCGCTTGTCGAACCTGCAGCGGGATGTCTCCGGGCGACGCAGCGGCCAATCCGCGATGCGTGGCCTCAAGCGCGTTTGACCACAAGCCGAAGCACACGTCATGAACGCCGCTACACGCGATGGGGGTGATGCGCATTGGCGGGGGATTCGGCTCACCCTGGAGATGCGCTGAACATGTTCGAGCCACGTGTTCCAAGCACATCAAGAGGTCTTCCGTCGCCACTTGCTCTGTCACGCAGAAAAATGCGTCGTGGTGTGCAAGTTCGGCAGAACTCTGTAGCAGTTCTTGCAGCGGTGCCAACTCTGCGGTAGTGCTAGCCGCAGGCGCATGAAATCCCCGTTCGAGTGATGGTGGCAGCGTCCCCTTGATCGGATATGGTAATCTCAACGCATCTTCGATGATCTTTGCAGTGGCTGCAACGGCCTGCAATTCCCCCGCCAATGCCGGAGTGTCGCTCAGTACAGTGCGCAAAAAGTCTAGGCAAGTCGCGAACGGAACGAAATTGACCACGGTGACCGGCGACAGGTTCGTTGTGCAGTCGGCAATGATATTCGTGAGGAAGTGAATCAACGCTGTTGTCTCCACTTTATCGGAACCAGTCCTGGAGAAGGCTCTCAATTTTTCAATCATACGCACGGCAGTTGAGTTTGATTGGCTATTTGTGGTCAAGCGACAGCTGGTGGGATCGGTGCTGGCGTCAACGAGCGACAACGCGTGAAGCAACACCTGTGCAGCATCGCGTAGCTCATCGGCTCGCGAACACGGCGGGTACGACGTCAGAAACGATTGGACGGCTGATCGACTCGCCACAGGAACACGACCAACGACTTCTCTTGCTTGCCATTCGTCCCAGTTGAGGTTCGCAACAAATGGAATCTCAAATGCTTGGTCGATCATCACGTAAGCGACGGCGTCCCGTGTCGCGGTTTCACCGTTCAATTCCAGGGGATGAGCGGCGCGTAGAATGCGTGAACGGGCGAGCGAGCAGGGAGCGTTATCGAGGTCGAGAGTGAAAGCCCGCAACGGCATCCAGGGGGGCGTCGATATCGTTCGGCGTGTCACGATGTCGTCCAGTGCGGCCGCGGCGAGGTCGTCATTGCCCGGGGTATACGGCAGACGGTTGGTGACAAAAACCGAAAGCAATGATTTTCGTAAACTGACGGTTGGTTCAAGCCGTGAGTCTGCAAGATTGATTGCCAGGAGCAAAGCCCGCATACTCGGTGCTCCGACGGCAGTCTGTTCATCGGACGTTTCTGCTGTCCGATAAAAGCGTTGTTGGCACCAAGCGATGAAATCGAGCATGATGCTGGAAAGAACGACCGCTCTCGCCTCCTCCAACACAGGAAACCGCATTAGCAAACGGCTCCGAAGCACCAACGCGGTGTCCGGACACTTTCGGTCGAATGGGGGGCAGTAGAGCTCGGTACCCCGGTTTCGAAGCGCTCGAGAAAGCTCGCCGTATCTGGGATCAATCTCAATAAACAGTTTGAAACGAGGATGCGGGTGAACGATTCGAGTCGAACCATTGACCGCACCTTGTTCATTCAGAACGAGAAAGCCATCGGGCTCCGCAAGGGAATTCAAGCGATCCAGGACCGATGGGTTGCAGACGTTGGCGTTGTCAAGAACCAGCCAGTGCCCGTCGATCATGGCGCGCAGCAACGCGGAATCACGCCAGCGGAAAGTTCCTTGCTCGCCTTCCACCTGGTCGAATCCGCCTAACAAGTCCACCGCATCCGAGTTGGGGGTCAACGACAAACTCTGCAACTCGTTGCCGGTCAGCCAGGCTGCGAGTCGGAGGAGAGCCGTCTTGCCGCTGCACGCCGGGCCGGTCAAGATGATCAAATGACTGTCGTCGACAGTGAGCAACATGTCTCGGAGAACGACGGCTTGCTGGGGAAGAAGCAACCACACATCGTTTAAGGGCAGTGAAGGCTCGGCTGGTTGATTGTGCCGACGTGCGATGGGCCCCTGCTGCGAGCAAATCTCGGTGGCCGAGGCGAGGATGCAGGGCGTATCGTTCACGGAACCGAAGTTGGCGGCAGTGACATTCGCTCCTAGTACGCGCATCGCCTCCATGCGGTCTTTAGACGTGCGAAAGCGACGGGAGATAATAGCGGCGCCGAGTTCTGCGAGTGTGCGAGGCGACGGGTTGTGCTGATAAACGGTCGCCCATCGCGCGATGTCACGGAGATTGCATTCCCAGGGTCCTCCTTTCAGTGGCCTCGACGATATCCACCTCTGAATGTCACTCAGACCGTGTACAAGTGAGTCGCATATCTCCCGTGGCAGCTTGTCGAACGATCGGACGACGATTTGTTGAATGTCATCGATCGTCAATTCCTCCACTTGAATCGTGGTAAAACGGTTGAGAAACGAGCGGGGCAGTCCTTTCCGGCCGCCACCCCCCAGAACTGGGTTCTGACACGCAAAGATTTTGAAATTAGCGTGGGCTTGCACTTCCAAGGACATCTCAGTGATGTACAATGTTCGACGATGGTCAAGAAGTGAATTCAAACCTTCCAGCACCGTTTGGTTGGCCAAATTCAGTTCGTCCAGAATCACCCAGTGCCCCGCTTTGACAGCGGTCAAAAGTATGCCGTCACACCAGCGAAACACGGAACCGATTCCGTCTGTTGAATCTGCGGGCAAAAACGTACCAATCAAGTCCATCATGTCCGTCTGCTCACTCAAATTGATACGCACGATAGAGAATCCCAGTGACTTGGCAAGCGCTTCAACAATGGTTGTTTTCCCCACTCCAGGTGGGCCTTCCAGTAAAATAGCTTTCTTGATCTCACAAGCACGCAGGATCTTTGATGCGTTGCGCCGCGGTGTAGGCGCCGTGAAGTTGAAGAAGGTTGCCAAGGACGGGTCAGGCACGTCACGGCAGACATGCCAAAAGGGTGTGTTCACGTATTCGTCGAAATCAGCCCGATCAGATTCTCGTAGCAACTTTCGCATCGTGCTTTTAACCTCGGATTGGAATTCAGCTGACGCTGTTGTCGCACCGAGAGAGCCGACATTGGTCCCGTCCAGGAGCACGGCGTCGACCGCGTTAGCGAATGCCGCTTCGCTGGTTACGCAGCGAGTCTCTACCACCTTGAGAAATTCTATCACGGAAACAACGTCCCTCATCGAAATGTGTTTCGCACAATGTGAAGAAATCATGGAGTCAAACAAGCTGCCAAGCGTCGGCGCGAAACGTAGCAACGACTCAGGTAGTCGCTGACGGCAAATCGAAGTCACCTCGGAAGCATCAACAAGCGCTGGGACATACAACTCAGTGAATCGGTTTCGCAACGCAGGACTAAGTTCGCGTTTTCCGAAGTCGCCTGATGGATTCATTGTGGCAAGAATACTGAACGATTGTTCCGCGTGGACGAAGTCGCCAGTACTTTTTTCGACCAAGGTAATACACCGACCAGGTTCCAGAACAGAATTGATGCGTTCGAGTGCAGAATCGTCTGCAAGGGAAATTTCGTCGATGAGAAATAACGCACCGTCTTTCATGGACTCCACGATTGGCCCATCGTACCATTCGAACAAGGCTTTGCTGTTAGTTCCCGCCCGAGTCGGTCGCAGGGCCCCAACAAAATCAGCGGCTTCCGTATGCTGGTGGCAGTTGACGATCCTGAGCTTTTGCTTCAAAGCTGTGGCCCACAGCTGGCACACTGTAGTTTTGCTGCAGCCTGTTTCGCCCACAAGCAGCACTGGCTCTCTGTGGAAAAGGCAAATTCCAGCGACAGTGAACAACCTCTTCAAAGATGACGTCCAAACGATGGATGACGTCCCTGGGTCCTCGACCAGAAACTGGTAGTACGGCGCGATGGCGGGCCAATGCGTAGGTTCGAAAATTTCGTCGGCGATGTGTACACGCATCACGGATTCAATAACGTCCTTGACGACTTGGCGTTCGTTGGATTCACGGCAGCGTTCCGCCAGCAGTAAGTACCCATGAACCGCCAGGTCTTGAAACGTGGTGGGCCGCCGTTCAGCCCACTTTACGAGATCGCGTGTAGTGATGTAACCATGCTTTCCGGCAAAAATGTGAGATGCTTGTCGTCGCATCTGCAACTTGACCATGACGTCAACCATTTTTTCGGTAAAGCTGGTTGGCAGGTCGAACCGCGTCGAAATAATCTCTTTAATTTCGTTCGGTGGAATGTCGTCGACGATGATTTCAAGAAAACGGTTGCGAAACGCACGCGACAGAACTCTCCTGCCTCCGTAAAGTCCAGCAGGGTTCTGTGTGGCGAAGATCCGGAACTGTGGATGTGGCTTGACGACTTCTTGTGTCTCCGGTACGAACAGTTCCGCGTTGTCGTCTAACAAGCGGTTGAGGGCTTCCAGCACGTCAGTTGGTGCAAGGTTCAGTTCGTCCAACACAACCCAATGTCCGTGACGAACCGCGGACAGCAACAATCCATCCACGTAGCGCAGTCCCCCACTTTCACTTGAGACGTAGTGCCCGAGATATTGTTGAATGTCAGTCGATTCATGGTTGTTGATGCGGATGAATCGGTGATGAGTCGCTTCTGCCAAAAATTGAACCAAGGTTGACTTCCCAGCACTCGTGGGACCTTCGAGCAAAACTGGATGCTTCGCGAACACCGCGGTCGCCAAAGTTCGAAGGTAACTGTTGACTGATCGAGTGCGCACAAGTTTAACTCGGCCGACTGGTGGCGGTGAATCCCCCATTTCGAGCCACACGTGCTCAAATGAAACGGAGTTGGGTGAGGACGCCGACGGAGGATGTTCCATGAGGAGGGATGGCGACGCCCCCACCAACTTGAGCAGTTGGTTCTGAATGTGGTCGTGGAATTGCCGCGACAAGCTCGTGGAAAAAGCGAGCATGAACCCATCGATGAAAGCACGTTTAAAGCCATATATTTTTGCAGCAGTTCGAACATACTGCAAAGCTCGGCAGAAAGTGCGGAGGCTAAAATGAGGTGGCGGCCGTTCATCGTCAGACTTTCGCAGCGTCGTTCGAGCGCCGGCGACACAGTCCAGGAAAAAATTGACAGTTCCGTCAATCGGTGGCTCCGCAACCAGCTCGTTCAAGGCCCATGCTGCGACGAGTTGCAAGTCAGCTGGCGCGAACGGATCGACGACAAAGTGTTCCACGAAGCGCGAACGCAAATTTGGTGGGAGATCTTTTTTCCCGACGTCCGTTGGCGGATTCATGTTGGCGAACAGTCGAAAGTCGGGATGCCTGGGAATTGGTTGTGTGTCTCCTCGTTCGACAAGGAACATAGCGTCACTCCCAATAATAGACGACAGTCGCTCCAATATTTCAGCAGAGGCCAGATTGACCTCATCCAGCAGCAGCCAGTACCCATTTTTCCACGCTGTAACAAGTGAGCCATCGTCGAACTCGAAGTGGGGAACGTCACAACGGCCGTCAGAGAACCGATCGACAGATTGCGATAGTAGTTGCCACCGGCCCATCAAACCGTCTTTTTGTTGTTGTCGTTCGTCAAGAGACTGCGACGCCTTTCGGCAGCCACCAACAATGAGTTTCACAACGCGCGACCATTGTTGCCGAGACAACGCTTCACGAATTGCGACCATGAATCGTTCATTCTTCGTGACATCGAACGTTTCTCCGAACAAGACGAAAAAATGTTGTGCAAGGTCGTTGATCAATATCGCTGGCTGAACCGGTCTCCAAGCGCCGATAAGTTCGCTACTGTCCGTTTGCTGGGAAATGTTGTGAACCACCACCCTCCGTCCGATGAATTTCGCAAGAGTTTGCACGATGAAGGTTTTTCCAACGCCGGTTTCACCCGTAAGCAGTACCGCTTCATTCATGATGACACTTTGAAGGAGTCGTTCGAGGAGGCAGACGCTTGATTGTGTTTGTGCGAACGAAGGAATCGTAATGATTTGAGTTGAAACGAACTCACAACGCCCCAAACGCAGCAAGTTTCCAGACACCTCGATAGTCGGCTTGATGTGCTTTAACAGGCTGACAGCAGTTACTTCCGGTACTTTGCAGCATTGCGCTAGTTCTTTGACTGCTGCGTCTCGATATTCGCTTGGCGGTAAGCAACTAACAAAGCAGTCACAAGCATCCAAGAACGCCGTGTCGCGTTGTCGAGAGGTCAAGGTGCACGACGCAGCAACTCCTGGACGCGAACACACTCTGGCGGCCCAGCGCATAACTTTTCGCGTATCACTGAAGAAACTGGACGTGCAAAACGATTCCAACAGCGAAACAGGAAACGAAGGATATCGTTTCAGCACGAAAAGTACGACTTCGTCTCTGGATGGGGATCGAAGCAGCACGGTTACCCACACATCGAACGGAAGTACCGGCCGACGGAGAAACATTTGGCCGGATGGGCTGACCGGTCCTGTTGGAATGGTGACGATAATGCGAAAACTTGGATGCAGCGGTATTGTTTGTCCTCTCTCGGAAATGCACAACGTGCGAGTTGACACAACTGACGACAAAAAATGAACGATGTCAGAACTCGCAAGATCCAAGTCTTCGACCACAAGCCACATTCCTTCGCGGGCTGCAATTGTAAGCGGACCCGGCATCCATTCGAACACACCTGGTGTTTTACTAACGGAAAATTTTCCCAGGAGATCTTTCGCGTCGAATGAGTCATCCACAGCAATTGTCAATAGGTTGGCAGCACCAATGGAGCAGCTTTCCGCTAATATTGCAACAAGCGACGTTTTGCCACTTCCGGACGCTCCAACAAGGCAAACGCCAACGGCGAGTTCGATGGCCCCACGTACTTCGCTCAACGCCATGGCGACATTTTTAGTTATTTCGAACTCGGTCATTTATCAGCGGGGAGTTGTGACTGTCCGTAACGTGAATATTTTGACGTCCGACAAACCGCTCAACGTGGCACTCAAAAAACCGTTCATCAGACACGCGCGAGAGAGGATTTTGTACCGTGAATGCAATCGCGCAACCTTTTTGGGTGGCTTGCAATGAAAACCACCGTTGCGAGTGTTGCGTTTTGACTCGCCCTAAGAGCAAACCCTTACGTTCGCGTTGAATTGTGTTGCGCCGACCGGGTGGGTGGAGGAAGGGAAAACAAAAGGGAA
>ERZ1292633.3320-Hain-H41-02um-R1-3320-length-15758-cov-7_pt1 | contig 15758 bp, 7 predicted proteins | sample MGYA00564406_ERZ1292633 | MGnify/ENA primary metagenome ERZ1292633 (study PRJEB36523, sample SAMEA6512639) | groundwater metagenome | collected 2019-01-08 | study: AquaDiva: Metagenomics assemblies of 32 groundwater samples | reverse complement strand
AGAGAGAGAGAGAGAGAGAGAGAACGAAAAGAGTGATCTTCACCGAAAGCGGTCAGCGTCGGATAACGTGCCCGAAACACTGAATTGGGGAGTCACGAGGGGGACGAAAGGAGATTTTACATTCACCCGTCCCGTGAGCCGAAGTGACATCGCGCGCTATGATAGGGCTCGCTGAGTCATGCCATACAGCGACACACAAATGTTTTCTTCTCTGACGGGCAAATATCGGGGGGGAACGGGGAAAGCGTCATCGGCAGAGATGGAAAGGAGAAGGAAGGGCGGCGGACGAAGAATGGGGAGGACGAAGAATGAACAACACCCAGAAGCAATTGAGCGGAGTAGGAGCGTACTCGTCGCGCCGGTCGCGGCCATCGACATCGAGCCGTCGCCGTAGTGTGAACTGTGCTTCTGCTACTCCGCACCTTGGAGGGGAGGGAGGTGAGCCAAGGCCGGGAAGCGGCGTGCGATGACGTCCCGGGCGAATTTCGACGAGCACCGCGACGCTGGGTGACGATGCAGCATGCCGGAAAGGAGGTGCCGCAAGTGGGCATCTTCTGGGGAGGCAGCAGACGACGACGACGGGGACGTGATGTAGCCGGCCTCCGTCGTCCCCGATGATCCACTTCCATTCGCATGTTCGGTTGCGGCGTCGAGAGAATCTGCAGTCAAAGATCTCATGGTGTCGCAAAAGGGGAGTCCTTCTCGATCGTGGACGCCGGGAGCATTGAACTCATCAGCGGAGGAGCATGCTGCCGCGAGCCGCGGATCGCACGCGGCGTCGTAGGCCCCAATCGCCGCCTTCATCGCCGTGTAGGGCAGCGGGCAGCCGCGTTCGTCCCTGAGGCGGAACGGCAGCGTCATGAACCGAGCCGCGTAGAGCGACACGCCCAGAGACCACATGTCGCTGGCAGCGTTGTGAATCCCTCCAAGTAGAATTTCGGGTGCCAGGAACGCCAACGTTCCTCCGCCCACACGGCGCGACGAGGCGAGCGAACGGTGCGACGCCGACGAAAGTGACGACGGACCGCTGGCGAGGGACAAGGCCGACGACGACAAGACATTTGCCACGCTGAACTGCCGTTGGCGGTCGCTCACCGCCGGGTCATCGGAGGGTCCAACATCCGCAACGTTTGGTTGCTGCTCCTCGGGCGCTTCGATCACAGACTGCCCGAAGTCGAGCAAGTACGCCCGGCCGGTGACCGAGTGGACGAGAACGTTGCTCGGCTTGATATCTCGGTGACAGATACCCTTCCGGTGCACGTAGCGCAGTGCGTGACAGAGCTGAAACGTGCAGTCCAGCAACGCGGACGCGTCCAGCGGACGGGTGCCGGGGCAGGGTGTGCAGCAATGGGTCCGCGAATCGAGCTGCACGAGTGGCTTGCCCTCGATGAACACCATGACCAGGAATATGTTGGCCGACGTCGGGTCGTCGATGATTTCGTGCACCTTCACGATCCTTGGATGCACCAGGGTGCGCGCGATGCGGAGCTCGGCGATAAATGCGGCTTGGTTGCGCGTTGGTGGACGGGGAATGACCTTCATCGCGAACGTGGTGTCCGACTCGAGCTCGACAACTTGGACGACGGTTCCCTCCGACCCGCGCCCGATTTCTTGGTCGGTGAGCACGTAGCGGTCGTTCAGGCACTGCATGCCCGCTTCGTCGGTGACCATCTCGGCAACGGCGCTGCGGCGGACGTTCGGCACTGCACGGTCGAAGTACGACGACATGTTGGCCGGCAGTATTCTAGTTTGCGACATTGGCCGGCGAGCGGGTTTCGCTATCACGCTCGCTTCCGTCGCAGGCGCCACGACAGAACCGGGAGGGTGGGGGTGGTCGTCGCCTTTCCGTGTTTCGTCCGCCGCAGCTCGCATGCTGCCACCATTCTTCAAATAATTCGCCACCGACGACGCGCTGTCATAAGTTTGCGACGATGATGATAGCGGAAGGAGCGACGACGATAGAGGGAGGAGCGACGACGAGAGCGGATGGTCCAGCGACGACGTATGGCGGTCCAACGAGCGAAGCGACGCGTCCAACCCACCCCCAATGGCGGCGGCAATCGCGTCTTTAAGTTGCACATTGCTCGCGGACGGGGAGCCGTCCACCGTCGTTGTGGTGGGCAGTGTCGTCGTGGAGGACATCCCGGACGTTGTTTGCTTGTGGAAGTTGCCCGATTCGAACGGGCCGACTTGAGCCCAGTCGCTGAACCATTGGGGCGGCGGCCCCAGCTGCAGCGAGGAGGAGGCGACCGCCACGGCGCCGCGGTGGAGTGCGTCGTCCTGTCTGGCGTGCGGACGATGCCCGTGGGGGGCGGCAGCCGGCGGGAGGGCCACGTGTGGCATCATGTGCGATCCCCCGGTGGTGATGGATCGCTCGTCACGACCCCCCAGTTGCTCGTCGGTCGTCGGCGGATGCCGTGGAACTCCATGGGCGGCCGGACTGATCGGGCCTCGCGCCGGCACGCTCCAGGGCGGTGTCTGCAGCAAGTCCTCCGTGGGAACGAATGCGGGAAGCCCTGACGCCGCACCATCGCCCCACGACGTGAGCATTTGCGTCCGCGGCGGCTGGTGGTGGTGGTCGACGCCAATGATCCCAACAGCGACGGAGAGCGGCTGCTGCGGTGTCGTCGTCAGGGAAAGGGGCGGCGTGACCGAGCCAGAGGAGCTGCCAATTTCACGCGTTGGCCAGAGAGCCGACCGTTGCGGCGCGTAGACCCCCGCCGCGGCGGGACCTGCCACGACGCGTCGAGTCGCCGGAGGCCGCTGCGGAGAGGTGCGCAACTGTGGCAAAAAAGTTGGGATTCCCCCGCCGTTGAGGGAGGGAGAGACGGACCGGGTGACCACCGCCCCGTCACTGCCTGGAGAAGTAGATGGTGGCTGAGTCCACGAGACGGCTGACCCGGGAGGATAGGCGGAGGTCACCGGCAAGAGGGGTGTGTGGTGCTGCACGGAGGTGGGTGGGTCACTGGCGGACGAGGAGGAGTTATTTCCATGCACGTAGCAACTCGGCACGACGCCGAAACGGGTCGTCGATGCCATCGGTGTCCCAAGCGGTCGATGCGATGGGTCTCTGATGCACAGTCAGCGCCAGCAGGGTCGCGAGCAGTCTCCTGAGAGGGGGAGAAAAGAGTTCGAACTAACTCTCGAGTCGATGGTGAAAATCGACGATGATTGACACGGACCGAGGAGAGAAGAGAAGGGATTTGCCACTTCGGGAAGACAGCGACAATTTTTTTGGGATATCGGAGGTCGATGCCAACTGAAGGATGCCGACGTCAGAGAGGAAAGATACAGAGACACGACGGAGGCGGGGACGACGAGCAGATGGGCAACTGGGGTATATTGCGCCGCCCGTGAGAAGGAGAGTCTTGTGGTATTTTTTTTTTGCAAAAGACGAACTGCGCTGTTGACGAGAGGACCTAAGGAAGGGGTGATAGAAACGCAAACAAACCCTCAAACGCACCAAACACATCACATCGGCACATGCATGTCACCCACGAGGACACACTTTTCCACCGGTCGGTTTCCCCTTTGCTCTCCATCCTAATGGTTTTCGACCAGCACCGACACCGGATAGCTTCCGAACCTGTAGAAGCTAGCTGCGAGGTTGAGCATGGCGGCCACCTGAAGCACACCGGCCCATCTGTCTGCACGCGTCAAGGCCGGCAGTTGCGGTCGAGTCGCGGCTGTGGCGGTGTTGGTGCGGCGGCCCGTTGCCCAGCCTTGGCCGGTCGCGCGGCCCAAAAAGGAGCAGCCCAACGCAATGGGGCCTAGAAGGATGGCAAGGAAGAGGGCCACCACATCCCAGCTCGACCACCCGCCTCGCTGCCAGAACCTCAGCGTCATCGGCGCCACCGGCGCGTCGATGAGGTCGCTGCCTACCCCCATCGCCGCACGATGCCGCAGGAGCGCCGCGGTCGTGTCGGGTTGAGGCGGTGCCGGTTCCGCTCGATCGGTGTCCACGAGACGCATGAGCCGTGGCGGCGGCAACGGCGGGTCCACGACGTTGGCATCCTCCACTCCACCTCTTCTTCCGCTGTCGGCTTCGTCGGCACTGGGCATATCGACGACCGCGGAATCTGCGACGGGCGACGCGTGGCTGAGGAAGGAGGTGTCCTGTGGCCACGCGGTTGACGCCGCGGCCCGACAGCTGATGCCGGGAGCTTCCCACCACGTGACGGGTTCTCCCAAACCTTGCGCGTACTCCTCCCAATCCGCTTCAAACGCCGGCGGTAGACTGGCGAGCAGACGAAGTATATCCGTGGAGGCCCAGGGGGGCTCCACCGCCGTGAGAGTGTTACGGCGCCGGTCTAACGCACCCTGTCTTCTCACCGGCTCTCGACGGGCGGCGTCCGCCAAGTCGCGCAAGAGCGCGTTCACTGCATGAACGGCGTCCTGCCTCCCACCCTCTTCGGTGGCCACGAGGGGGCCCGGTACGGCGGGTGGTTGCGGCAGGGCATGGTTCCGTCCGGTGGCGTCAGCGGCCACATAATGACCCAACGGCGATGCGGCATGCCGTGGGACGGAGGTGGATGGAGGCAGAACCACCAGCGCGTGGAGCATCTGGCGATCGGCGATGCCTAAGGCAGCTACGGTGGCTGAGTCCCCTAGTGCCCCTGGCGCATCGGACGACCTCGAGGGCGGCGCAGCGCACGCAGCCCCTTGTATGAGCCGGCCGGCGACAATAAACTTCAGTCGCGCGTCTCTCGGAAGGGCGCCGCCAGTTGACGACCGCGCAGTCTTGCTGTGTGCTTCGACCACCGCGGCGGTCAACTCGCCGATCGTCGTGCGGGGCCCATTCGGCAAATCGATGTCGAGTGGCGCGTGCGCCTGACCTAGCCTGACACGCAGCTTCCAACACGGAGAGTCGGCAGCGCTCGCCATTCGTTCGCACGATAGGGGACGGTGGTGACTTTTGTGGTGTCGGGGATTGCATCAACAGTCCCTCTCGCCGCATTTCCTCGCATGTCGCAACACTTTCTTCGCGTGCGAGGAACCAAACCTTCCACGGTCAAACATTTGATGAATCAATACGTAGGAGATGCCACTCGGTCCACAATACGCGCGTCATCGGCCGTCCTCTTGCATCACCTGCGCGCGAGAGAGAGACCAACCCTGTCATCAACAACCCTCAGGAGGCGAATGTTACTCATCTCCAACGCAATGTCGGCAGTAAAAAAGTCCTTGCGGGTCGTACTTCCGTTTGATCGCGCGCAGCTTGACGTGGTTTTGCGCGCCCCAATACCGCCCGCCCCACTCGCGCATGCGATAGGCGCTCTCCGAGAAATAGCTGTTCTCGCCGAGTGAATAGAACCACTCGTCGACAATAGAGTCATTGAAGATGCCACCTCCAATGAGATGGACGATCCCCTCGCGCATGCCGTCGCTCAGCGGCGTGGAACGGAGCGGCGGCCGCGGGGAGCCCACATTCCCAGTGAGATCGTGGCAGAGTTGCTGCAGACCGCAAAGCATGATGGACTCATTGCATAGGGACACGATGCGGGATAAGTGCATTGCGCCGCGCTGCTGCCAGCTGCTCCGGTTGACGAGCACCGAGGGAACCGCCCCAACGTAGCTCGGCGTCGCGGGTAGGAACGCGGTGGGCACGATCGTTAGCATCTCCATTTGCGCCACGGCGTCCCACCACGTCGGGTACGCGAGAATGCGCGGCGGCTCGACGTTCGGCGGGATCCGATCGGTGAGGTTGGCGATGCCGGTCACAAAATCCTGGTCCGTCGGTGGTCCCTGGAAAGCGTACGACACGTTGACCTGCCACGTCGCCGGACAGTCCGACGTGAAGAAGGAAGGCATGCTCACAAAGTTGGTGGTGCCGGCCCATCGGAAGTCGAGCTCGGAGGTCCAACGGACAAATTCGTCCAGCAGGGTGCGAAACGTCACGAAACTGACACCACATAGGGTCCCATTCCACTGCAACACGACCCGCGTGTACCCCCCTGAGGGAACAGGGTGCGCGCGCACCACCATCGACGTCACCACGCCCCAGGTCGAACCTCCGCCGCCGCGGAGTGCCCAAAATAGGTCTCCGTGTGACGTCGCGTTGACAATCCGTGCGTTCATCTGCGCATCGACAAGCGTGACTTCGACGATGTTGTCGACGCCTAGGCCAAGTGATGGCGCCATGGGCCCGTGCCCTCCGCCGAGCGACCAGCCTACGATGCCGACGGTGGGGGCCCAACCCGACGCCATCGATCGATTGTGAAGCCCTGCAAAGTGGTGAGCCTCGCTGAAGACGATACCAGGGCCGAAACGGAAGGCATCGGGGGCGACCAATGCCATCTCCTTCATGAGCGAGGTGCGGATCATGACGCCATCAGGGCAGGAATGGCGGTTTAAGAAGTCGTGTCCGGTCGCCGTGACCATCACGCACAGAGAATGGTTCACCGCGAAGGCGATGGCGGTCCGAATGTGCGCGGCGGTGAGCGGCCAGACGACGAACGACGGCTGCCACGCTTCCAATGGATTGTTGCGCGTCGACTGGAGGCACATCGGCGAGACGAATGGGTTATAAAAGGGTTCGAAACACGTCTGAGTCGCCTGTCGGCGGTGCCCGGCATCGTCGTACACAGCCGACAGAGCCAAGCCCGCGCCGAAGAGGGGCTGGTTATCAGGTGAGCCTTCTGGCACCGCGCACACGAGCGGGGCGGAGCCTCCGGACCAGAACAAGGAGCGGTTCGCCGAGGGGTCGAGGGCGGCGACAAGCCTCGCGACGTCAACTGGAGTCGGCCAACAGCTTTCGTTCCGCTGACACCACGGCGCGCCTAGAACAAACAGATGACCCGACAAATCAGACAAAGTCATGATGATCATCGCAGCGATCGCCAGGGGCATGGGAAGTGCCGTGGCCTTCATGATTCCAACGCCCTTTGCTGATGCCAGTCAGTCCTGTTGGGGGTGGACACTGCGTGGTCAACAATATGCATGAATTAGATCATGTCCACTAGACAGCGACATGAGGATGCACACGTACGAGAGATGTACATTGGGCGTGGCCGAGCAAGCCTTAGACCAATGTGTGGCGACCAGATGTGTGGCGAGGGCGCCGCCCCTCGTAATTCGCCCATTCGGGAGGTAAAAAGGGGCGAAGGCCATGAAACGCCGCCATATTGTGTGGAGTCGACGGGAACAATTGGATAGATTCCCGGGGATAGAGGGGTGGGGGAAGAGGTTTGGTTTGTTTTTTAAATTACGGTGACTCGTGTGGTGGAGAGGGTGGAGTGACCAAGCCGGCGGGCCCTCGAGACAACGGGTTACGCACCTGGACGGTGGGCGCCGGGATCAACCTGCTTCCTCGGTGGACGGGCCCCAATAAGGATGCCCCGGAAGGATAGCCGCCTGAAGATGGTAGCGGTGCATCTGTGGCGGGGGAGACGCCAGGAGGAGCAGACGACGACGAGACAACGAGCAGCATCGGCTGCGATGATGTCGTGTCGGTTGGCGCGACGTCCACGGCGGGATGCAAATTGTGGTCACTACTACTCTCATGGACATAGGCTCGACGTCGCGCAAACCGACGGAAACGTCGAACCCATAGACGCGACGCGATCGACGTCGCGATCGCAGCCATCCCAGCCGCGCTCGCGGCAGCCGCGACGTTGCCGGCCCAGTCAGCACGCTGTACGATGGAACGCGGCACGGCCACGGATGACAACGCCGCTCCGGCGGGACCGTCGTGAGTGCTGGCATTGCCCCACCGCGGCTGAGCCACCCTCGTTTGTTGCCAGAAGGCGTTCACATCGCGGAGCACGGTCGCAATGAGGACCGCGGTGACGGCAGCGAGCGCCGCGGATACCAGCTGAAACACTTTTTTCCCTCGAACGCGACTTGGCGACTTCCACAGTAGCAGCAGGAACGTGACAATGGCCAGCACCGCAGTGAGGTATCCGACCTGCTCACAGACCGCGGGTTCGCCCATGGCGCGGGCATACCCCGTTGACATCGCGCTAAGCGACGAGAGCACAACGTCCATCGCCGGCATGGTGCAAGGCCCCACGAGATACTGTTTCCAGATGGAGGAGGGCATGGGGGTAGCGGTAGACGTGGCCGTACGTCCGTCATCCGCAGAGCGCCATGCATCGTCCGCCAGCATGACCCCTTCCCCACGCACGCCGCGGAACAGCCGGCCAAATGACTGAAAGTGGCGGAGGTCCCGTGCGATCACGTGCCCATCCGTGGTGGGGAACAACCGCCACGTTCCCGTCGGCCGCAGCCAGTAGGCCCATGACGAACATGACGTCGACGAATCGGATCGATGGGAAGGGAGAAGAGACCCGGTCGTTTCTGTTGACGCCGGCACGGTGGTGGTGTTTTGAGTCACCACCGTATTGGGATGCGTCGCTGTGGTGGGCTGCGACGACGTGATGTTGAAGCGAATGGATAGCGAACGTAGTGTGCGCACATGGGCGACCGCGATCAGCACGGCGGAAGCGCAAGTCATGATAGCCGCCGCGGCGAGCAACAGAGCGTCTAGGCTACGTTCGCCGTCGTCACTCAAGCGAGACTGCGCGGCAGCGGTGATAGCGGCCGCCACTGTTGCGTCAAGCACCATGCAGAACAGGGCGATTGGTACACCTGGCCAGCCAGCGGAGCACCACCAAGTTGGCTCGGAGCTGCCGTCGGCCCCCAAGTTTGCGGTCGTCTCGATCCTCTTCGCGCGGTGGCGCCTCAGGACTACCTTTCCCATGACGACCGACGCCACACTGGCAAGAACGACCGCTAAAAAATTGGCCAACACCGCACCGCGATAGATGGACCCTGGGACGGTGCCCAGACGGAGCATCGGAAGCATCGAAGTACCGAACGGGAGAGATTGATTGTGATCCCAGAAGCACCTCGTGAGGCCAGTGACGCTGGCCAAGCGAGCCAGGAACAAGCCGTCGGAGGGGTCGGCGTTTAGAAAGGCGCCAACGAGGGCCGTGGCGGAACCGGCGGTGATCGCGGCGGCTATCACTGCACGTTGCGGGGGGGTCGACGCCGCCACCGTTGCGAAGGCGGTGACGACCATCGGTGACGACGGTGAAGGCGATGTGGTGGCCGCCGCAGTCAAGGATCTCGACGAACGGCCGCCACTTCCCGCCGTCGCCGTCGCCGCCATCGACGTCCGATCGACGGACGCGGGGTGATTGGTTTCTTTCGCCGCTGTTGTTGGAATGGACCGCGACGCCGATGGGGTGGCATTGAGGAAGGGGCCACCGCCCTGCCGCATGGTAGTGGCTGACGGTGAGATGGAAAGCGAGGAAGTGCTGTCTGAAATCTCGCTGCGCGAAGCGGTATTGGAGGCGGACGCCGATGGCTGCTGCCCGTGAGCCGCAGGGGACATACTACACATATCGCACCGCTGTAAGAACGCCGACGCCCACAGTTGCAACTGGGCGACTCGTCGGCCCATCACCGTCAAGCTGCGCGTGGTGGGGGTGGGCGTTGCGGCGGCGGCCTCCGTCGGTACGATCGTCGGGTTCTCTACACCGTTTCGTGTGGCACACCGCGGCGCCATCGCCAAGGGATCCGCCACGGTCCAGGGCACCGCCATGTCTCCACCGGGACGCCAAGGCTGACACGTGACGTCGGCGCGCAGGCCATCGTTGGGACCCGGAGGGGTGGCGGGAGTGGGCCTTGACGTCGGTGGGGGCCCCCCCACGCCGCCGGCCGGGTCCAATGTGACCGAGCTCGTATTGTCCGTGGCCATGATCATGCTGTCGACGCCTTGCCAGAGATAAACCGACTTTGAATTTTTGAGACCCAGCGCGACGACGTGAATCCCGGTGGCAACGAAGGCGCTGCCCGTGGACACTGAGACGTCGAGAAAAGACAGTCCGGACACCGCACACCGCTCGGCGCCGTTGTAGTCCCCAACGAACGATCCTATCGATGAAACGGATGTGTCGCAGAGGTAGAGCCCCGAGCCCACGGAGAGACGTACGTTGGCCAGGTGGATGCCTCGGAGGATATTGGGATCGGCCGCACTTGGCCCCATACACTGACGCCACGTCGTCTCCACGCGAGAGGACGAGACCACCAACGCAGAAGCGTCCTCAATGGTCGCGTCGGACACCGTAAACCCCAAAGGCGCCGCCGCCGTCGCGGACGTCGTCTGGATGCTGGAGCCGTTGAGGACGATGAGAGAAGACGAACGGAGCGCCAGCCGCGTCAAGCGCGGAGGATCCAACGTACCCGCTTGCACGAACAACGTCGAGGCCGTCATCGTCACGGCTTGGAGCGCCACGTCGATGTGAAGTCCTTCGACGCGGACGATGGTCCCGTCCAGCGTCCCCTCCGACCACCGGAACATGAGCAGTGCCGGCGGGCTGGCGACGGCGGAGAACGGGCCGCCGCCCAAGCTCACACCGATGACGCACCGAATGCAAGCAGAATTTATCGATTGTGAAACCGAAACTGAGGTCAAGGATGCATCTGTGAGCGTCGAGTTGGACACGTCCAGCGCGCGACTTATCCAAGACGACTTCAACGCGCCGATGGTCACATTCGCGACGAGGTAGTGCGATAGTACCGAATCCGACACGACGATGCCCGGCACGGCGTGCGGCTGATTGATCTGCACATCACAAAAGGCTAATACCGCCAAGGGGCCACTAGTCGACGACAGTGAGCGCACCCCCGTGACGGTGAACGCGGACACCGATGTCGATGTCGCATCCAGCCCTTGTGCCGCGACGCGGGAGCCCTCGGCCACGACGCAGCGGCTGCCGGTGGCGATATCGACCCGCCTCATGAGGATGCCGTGCACTGTGCAGCGATTTGAGCCATAGTAAGGCTCTCCACCGGGCGAGCCTCGTGCGGACACAGCTGTTCCGCAAATCAAAATGCCGGAAGCTTCGGCGAGCGCAAGGTCACTAAACACGGCGCCCGCGATGATCTGTGACTGCCGAGAGTCGGTGGCGTGAAAACAGACGGTCATGGTGAAGTCGATGTCAGAACCAGCGATTGAAATGAAGGAGCCGCGTGATAACACAGTTCGTAACACGACAAGCGCCGCGGGGGGAGCCGCCCAGACCGGCATTGCCGCACCGAACGTGAGGGTCACTCGAATCGTGACGTTGATGAGAGCGAGCGTGCTCGACTGCAACACGGAGTCGATCATTTGCAACCCTGCCGTAAGGGCAAAGGGGGGCGCGCCCCGAACGCGAATGACACTGTTCACCACGATGCAATTCGCGATGCGAATCTCGTCTTGCAGATCGTGAAGGTCGAGGTCGCACGCCTCCAAAGCGACGCTGTCAAGCCGCATCGATCCTGTAAACTGCAGGGCAGCACCGGTCACGTTGGCCTCCGAAATGTCGACGGATTGCAAACCACCATTGTCGACGCTCAGAGCGACGTTTTGCATGACGTTGCGCCGCAGCACGAGACCCCGTGATCCGGCAGGTGTGGTCGAGAAGGAGATGTCTCGCAATCGGAACCAACTCAGGATGGAGTTTTCGATCACCAGCACCGGCACGGCAGCGGCGTGGCTTTGCAGCTGAAGCGACTCGAGCGCGACGACCATAGGGGGGGTTGACGACGACCCCCAAACAACAGTGGATGAATGGCCATCGTTCGGCCGAGGCGGATCCATCACGGTCATGCGGTCCACCGTGACGGTCCACACGGTCTTACCCTGTGGTAAGCCAGCTACCGATATCTGGCACCGACGCACACCAAACTGAAGATGGGCTTCCTCCGCGTCGACATTCTCCGCCACAGACGCCACGCTGGCTCCCGTAGGTACATGACTCTGCGTGAAAATCGTGACGTTCTCGATCACGATGCCATGGACGACGCAGCTGCTGGGTTCACCGTACGACGCCGCATACGAGCCCATTGCGGCTATTTGGCAGTCTGAGATCAGCATCACGGAGCCGTCCAGTAGCCTCACGCGTTGGATCACGAGCGCGCTCATGGTGACGGCGGCGAAGCTCGGCCCTACACATAGATTCCAACGGCTCGAGATTCGACTTTCCGACACGACGATTCGCGATCCATGAGTCATGTTGACATCGGCCACGATGAGGGCCAGTTTCTCGCCGAGTAACGATGCCCCTTGCACGAGAATCGTGGAGCGATGGAGGCTGAGGCTGGTAACATGCAGACAGCCATCATCGGCACTGCTGCTTGTTGATGCAGCACTGTGAATCACGGCGTTCCGGAGCACGACGGAGCTGTTGGTCATGGACGACAGCCCGAACGGGAACCGCGAACCCCCGACGATGGTCGCTCGCACAGCGGGGCAGCTGGCCATCGCCCCGTCGACGGTCAGCGCAACAGAGCGCCATGACGGTGACAGCGACGAAAACGGCGCCGACGTGTTGATTAGCTCTATGACCACCGATGCCTCGCCCACCGCCCCTGCGAAGCCTTCAGCCGACCCACCGTCGATGGTGACCCCCTCAAGGCAGCTGTTGATGATCGTCACGTGAACGGACCCGGCAGCAGCAGCAGCAGGTTGGCTCGTCGTCGCGGCGCCACCCGTCGTGGGGGAAGAGCGGCGTGAAATCATTACCCTTCGCAGCTTCGACGACGATGTGGCGGCGGGGTTCGCGATGGCGTGGACGCAGTCTGCGATGCGATACCAGGTGTCCGTCCCAGCGGGGCTGGCGGTGATCGAGAGGACTCCATCGCTAGAAATCTCGTAGGAGCTGCCGTCGCACGTGATCGCCGTGACCGCCACCGGGCCATCCGCGGCCACCGACACGACCCAACGCCGATACGACAGCAGCAGCAAACAGACGATGACGGCAAACGACGACGAGAACATCACGCGCGATGGCAGCGTGCCGGGAGCGGAAAGCAAATAAGCCATCACTACTACAGTGTGAGTGTCACTTGTACAGTTAAACAGTCACACTATTTGGATCACCTGAAATAGCGTGCAATCGTGTCATGGATTTTTTACCCTGAGCCACACGGGGACTTAACTGCAGACGACTAACTACAGTGTGGGGTCTGATTTCACTGGCACTCTTCTCACGCTCCAACACCCTTGCGCAGCATGCGGGCCAGCAGCTTGTCGGCTTGTGTCGCCCCGCCCGCGGTCGCCGCGGCCCCCTTGGCTTCGGACCGTCGGCGCGGCGTCTCCGTTCTGCGGCGCCGCCCGAGGGACCCTGCGGGGCCCGAATCGTCCTCGCTGTCGCTGCTGGCACTGCTGGCACGACGCCTTTCCCTTCCTGCACCGGCGGCGGTGGAGGAGCTCCGGGTAGGGGCGCCGCGCCTGGCCATTGCCGCCTCCTCCTCTGCACTTTCGGTCGAGGCGTCAGGCGACGTCGTGTCGTGCTCTTCCCCGGCGGGGATGGCGCAGCGGCGTCGTCTCGATCGCGGCGGTCGACGAGCTCTCAACGCGGCGGTTGCGGATGGCGGTGCCGCAAAGATGACGCGCCACACCTGCCCGTAGGTGGCTAGCAGAGGTTGAAACGCGATCCACACGCCTCGAATCAAGCATAACAGCGGCAGGTACAACCAGCCCAAGACCACCCAGTACGACGCCTGCGACGCCGACAGAGAGTCGATGCCGCCGGCCGACGCGCGGACGACGTGGGCGGAGACGTACTGGAGCTGTTCGGACACGGCCGTGAGACGGTCCTGCACGCGCTGCAGCTCGAGCGTCGTCAACTCCAATTGCCGAGAGGCTGCCGCAGCGTCCGCGGTGGCAGCGACCGCATCGTCCTCGCACCTTGCCAAACGATCCGAGAGCTCCCGCAGCGATCCAACGGCCTGATTCAAGCCATCGAGGCGCCGCTCAGTGACTCCGACGCGGCTATGCACTCGGTCCAAGGCAGCGTTGACCGCCGCGGCAACTTGCGCCGAGGTCGCCGCCATCCCAGCCCCAGCGCTGCTGCCCCCGCCGCCGTGAGAAATCAAGTCGGATGCGGACGAGTTCAAATTACCGCCGCTGGGGGTCTTCCAAAGTCGCAGCGTATCGGTGAGTAGCCGACGCTGCCCCGCAGCGGGAGGCACCGAGGTGGTTCCTGCGGCGCCGTGCTGAGCGGACATACACTTCCGCGGGGGGTGGTGGCTGCAAGGTCCCTCCTTTCGAGCCGACGAAACGCACCTACCAGCAGAGGGAGGCAAGAAACCGAACCAAAAAAACCACTCGAATGATCGAATAGGAGGCGGCGGGAAACCGACTCAGATTTGGTGGAACATTTCTCCCAGGTCGTACAATACGCTCAACGTCTCTGTGGTGTGTGATAGGAAATATGTGTCTGGGGGGAGGGGCCCATCGTGAACGCGGACGGGTCCCACGCCCCCATCAAAGGCGCCACCCCCCTCCCCCCTTCTATGAACCAATCGATCAAAAGTGCGAGGGGAAAAGGAATGAAAGGGGGTTGAGAGAAGAGAAGGGGGACTAAACGAGCAGCAAGGGGTACGCGCAAATCACACCAGAACAAGGGGGGCGAGGGGAAAGAAGAGAGGACTTGATGCCGTGGCTATGTATTTGGGTCGTGAAGAAGAAGAAGAAGACGGTAATGTGGCGACGCCAGTGTGACGGGGGGGTGTCGGCACCACCTCTCATGCGCGTTGGAGGGCGAGGGGAATGTATTCACGCCATCGCGCGGAGAATAGTAGTAGGGCGTGTCGGACGGGAGGAGAGACGCAGAAAGAACCGCCTTTTTGGGAAGCGATCGGCGCGCCCCCCCTTTCTCATTCCACGTTCCACGACGCGCCGCGCGTCAAGTAGATGCGCAATTTTCTTCGCAGCTGAGTGAGCCACGCCGACGATGGTGACGAAGGTGGAGATGGAGATAATGAGGTACCGTCGCCATCGTCCCCCGTGTCGTCATCAAGGAGGAGACAGGCGGCGCCCTGCTTGTCGAGGTCGCGCCGGAGCGCGTCGTCGGCGTCCTCACTGTCAAAATCGTCGCCGTCGCGTGACCCATCCGAGGATTGAATGACACTGAAGCCGCCGGAGCGGCCGAGTTGGCCACTTTCGCCACCGATTGGCCGCCGTCGTCGCGTTCTGGTTTGACTCGCGCCTGATGTCGCCGTGGCGGTGGTGGTGGTGACTTCAGGACACCAAAATGAGACGCTGTCCACGAGTGAGTCAGGTTGCAAATCGCCGTGCAACAATTCGAGCAGCTCGGCGATGAAGGCGTCCCCGCTAGGTAAATGCATGGACCCCAACGCCGACGCCTCGCCATTCAACGACGAAGCCGACATCCGTCCCAATAGAAGCAGCCGCTCTTTCACGCGCCGCACTTCCTCCAGCAGCGACGAGGCGGCGAGGCCGTCGACGTGGCTCTCCGATGTCATCGGTGGACGATATTCCTCCTCGTTGCGACGACGATGTTCAAGAGTGAGTGACGGTCCAGTCCCCCCGCCACCTCCAAGACGATGATGATGATGATGAGCTCGCCGGATGCACCGGCGAGTGACGTGAACGGCAACAAACGCGTCGACTAATCTCCAGAATTGTCGTGTCACGCAAGGCTGAAATGCCCAGTTTAGAGACAGGGGCCCAGTCGCAGCAGTGGATGCGAGACCTGTCACCAGGAGCATCTTGCCTGGCGCCTGTTCATCCGCGCGGCGGAGGTGTGCGTCTGCGATTGGAAGCGGCTGCTGCTCCGTGCGACGTTGGCTTGCGTCTCCGACCTTGCTGGGGGTGGTCACTGGGAGGGGGGGCGGCGGAGGGGACGACTCCGGCGAGAGCGACGAAAGGTCCGTCGCGGACGTACTGCCACCGATAGGGACACGCAGCCGAGCGTCGCGCGACGACTCATCCCCGGACGCGGACGAGACGGTTGGCAGCG
>ERZ1292633.1419-Hain-H41-02um-R1-1419-length-25916-cov-7_pt1 | contig 15765 bp, 17 predicted proteins | sample MGYA00564406_ERZ1292633 | MGnify/ENA primary metagenome ERZ1292633 (study PRJEB36523, sample SAMEA6512639) | groundwater metagenome | collected 2019-01-08 | study: AquaDiva: Metagenomics assemblies of 32 groundwater samples | reverse complement strand
AAATGCAATATGTCTGACATGAAAACCGTAGAGGTTCCAGAGAAGTTCAAGTCTCTCGTTGAGACTGTAGAAAAGATGTCTGTTCTCGATCTTGCCGAGTTGGTAAAGGTCTTGGAAGACAAGTTCGGTGTTTCAGCTGCTGCTCCTGCCATGATGATGGCTCCGACGGCAACCGTCGGAGCCGCCGCTGAAGAGAAGACTTCGTTCACCGTTGAGTTGACCGCTGCTGGTGACAGCAAGATCAACGTCATCAAAGCTGTTCGTGAGTTGACTGGTCTTGGTTTGAAGGAAGCTAAGGACATCGTTGATGCCGCTCCTAAGGCTGTTAAGGAGAATGCTCCTAAGGCTGAAGCTGAGGACATGAAGGCTAAGCTCGAAGCTGCTGGCGCTAAGGTGACCCTTAAGTAACTTTCAATCCACAAATAAAAACACCGCCCGATTGGGCGGTGTTTTTGTTATTTCCACTTTCTACTCGCAGGCCCTCATCAGGAAGGGCAGTTCGTAAACTTAAAGCCATCGAGGTCCACGTGCTTACTATAGATTGTACCTTCGTTTGTGTAGTCAGTCATTTTGAGTTTATCTAAGGCGTGCCAACTATTGGCCGATAAACCAATCCAACCAAATGTGTTGTACTGGTCAACGGTTCCAAGGAGACTCCAGTTTGTTGCGCTACCCCATCGATAGTAGTGAGCAGAGCTAGTCTGGCTAGAATCGGGAGATGGGATGTAGGCGCTAGTGCCTAAGCTGTTGTAATACGTAGGGCCTGTTGGTGGCGTAGCCTTATTGCAAGATGCGTATGTTGCATTACTGAAAAACCACGACTCTTCTGTTGCTAAAGATAGTGTATTCCATGTGTAGTACGTCGTTAGACAAACTCTGGTGCTTGGAGAAATCGTGCCCCACCAGCCGTTTACCTGACCTCCTCCTGGACAATAGCTGTAGTCGACCGCCTGAGCAGTACCAAATGAAGAAGCAAACGAACCAAACACAATGGCTAGTAGCAGAGCTGCCGTAGTTAAATTCTTCATAGGTTTAATTTACCTGATTGAAGTTGATGACGTCGCCTGTGACGAGATCGACCAAGATATGTACTTCCATGTTTCCATAAACGAAGCCTACTCGTGCGTCACCAAAATTGACCACCTGAACTTTTGACATCAAGCCCTCGGTCCGGTCTCCGGATAGAGCCTTACTGACGAGTAAGTCTGCTGATGTTCGAGCTCGGTCAACAGATACCACTGCGGTTCTTGTAATTCCCGATTTGAGGTGTGGGTACGCCGCTTCAAATTTAGTATGCAGGGCGCTTGTCAGACCTACTTGTTTACTAATCAGTTCATTGTCTTGAAAGTTGTACTGGAAGCCTTTCTCGTCAGCATAAGCTCGCAAGGAAGGGAGATATATAAGCACACCTGCTACACCAAATACTTCACGAACCGTTTCAACCTGCGTAGCCTGTGTAGTGGCGTCAGGTACGGAACTGGCCTGATCGAGAGCCATGCTATCGACTTGAGCTCGAGCGTCTGTCAGTGCTTTCTCAGCTATACCAGGAGGAACGAGCAGGGTGTAGCCGTTATATTTGAGTACCTGAAAATTATTCGCCCCATATTCTTTAGCATATTGGGCTTTCGCGTTAGCTAGTTCAGTTTCAAAACCAACAGCAAATATAGCCACTAGGTCAGTCGGCTGTTCTGCGTCAACTGGTACCATCGCCTGCTTCATCTTGATTTCGTCGGCCTTTGTGAGTGATTTACTCATTGCCTGTACCGTTCCCACTCCCAACAAGCAGAGGGCTAGCGCACCGACCACGACTGCTGAGCGATTATATTTCATATGGAAGTAATCTTTTATTAAATTATTCAGTCCAATCGACCCCGCTTCCAACACCGTATTAGAAGTTAGAACTGTTCACTACACCGAAACCATGGGGCACATTAGCGAATATATTTCTCAATATTCGTCTGGTGCTCTGAGTAAGTTTCGGTACAATGGATATTTTTATCCGCATCATGCAGGTAGTACAGACAATCCGTTTCTTCCGAATTGAGCACAGCCTCTATCGATTCAATTCCAGGATTAGAGATGGGGTGAGGCGGAAGGCCGCTATGCGTGTAGGTGTTGAAAGCCGAGTCTATTTGTTTATCCGTAATCTGGATCGGCTTCCACCAGTCGCCTTCAATCACGTAGTCTACAGACTGATATGCACCCGGCGCTTCACCATAGTGATTGATGTGGTCACGCGCATATTGAACTGTAGCGTCGACGTCCAGCTTCATGTCTTCGTTCAGACGATTCCACAAGATCCCGGCGATCAGCGGCATATCGTCGTTATCCGCTGCTTCGCGTTGTACGAGTGAGGCTAGTGTCACTACCGTCGTCCACTTAATATTTTGTTCCAGCGCCTCTTGAGAATATGGTGAAAACATTTCATCAAAACGTCGCTGTAGACGCCCGGCTACATCGATTGGTCGCTCGTCAATGGGAATGAGATAGGTATCAGGGAAGTAAACACCTTCTAAATAATCGACTTTGAGAGCGGTGTAGGTCGTGACCCAGGCTCGTTTCTCATCATCACTCCAGTCGAGTTGCCCTGCCAGGAGATCAGCAATCTGTTCCTTGCGAAGTCCTTCTGGAATAGTCACTCGCTTAAGGTTTGACCGGGGCGAACTAAAAAATGCTAAACACGTTATAACAACGATCGTCATTACGATCACTCCGACCGCAATGAAAGGTTTATTTTTCATACTCTATAAAACGACTAAACCTATAGTCGATCCATAGTATCGAGCTTCCTTGATTCCAGCAAATGAAAACTGAGTGAGAAAACTCTAAAAAATATCTGTAATCTTAACAGGGTTTACACTATACATTTTTGGTCTATGTCCTCCCTCTGTTTTTCTGGGTCTGTGCGAGCCAAAAAACACCGCCCGTGGGCGGTGTTTTTGTTATCTCTACCAGAAAACCCGGCGCGTCTGGGCGTCACGAGGATCATGTAGCCCAAGAGCGCCGGGATGAATGGTTGCATCGGGATCGTAGCACTGAGCGGCCCCGTGCTACGATCCTGACCATGAGAATCCAAAGCCTCAATCACTCCAGCTACCAACATCAATACCACGTGGTTTTTAACACGAAGTATCGATACAAGTTCCTTAAACCCTATGTTAAGGAGGCTTTGATGAACTCGCTTTACGACACAGCTCGGGAACACCCGGAAATCTATCTCATAACGGTTAACACTGATGACGATCACGTCCACATGCAACTTGAGATCGCGCCGAGCGTGTCGGTCGCCTCGGCCATCCAGCGCCTGGGCCTCGGGCGAGGTCTACAACCTGTCGGGCAGCCACGTGGTCATGTACTACGGTCTGCAGAGCGGATCGAACTACTATTGGTACGAGTCGACGCTGGACCTGAACTACGACGGGGTCGTCAAGAGCACGCACCCTATGTCGTACTACAGCGCCTACACGCACCGCCGGTTCCTCTCGCAGTGCTGACGTGAATCCGGGGAACGCCGAGAGAAATCTCGGCGTTCCCATCAACCTTTGATATACTGATGAAGATTTTTACGTTAAAGTTATTTGGTAGGAGAGTATCGTTTGGTGCTTATAATAAAGTATTCCCAGCTATGAAAAAGTTATCATTTATTCTGCTAGCGTTGGTGACGCTCGGCGCTGGTTGTCTCGCATCAAATACTCCGTCTACCACGACGAAAACGTCCGCTTTATGGATAGTGTCGGACGCATCGGAGAACAAACTTACTTATAAGCCGATTGATTGGTTCAGCGGGGATGCTGCCATCGAGGAGGCAGAAAAGGATGGCTGTAAGACTGCTTGTGCTCCGGGCGGATTTTATTGGCGCTATCAAAATGATGAAGATAAGCGCGAAACTTGGGTCCTTGGAAATAGTTCCACAATTACGGTGAAATTGATTTGTAACGCGGACACCTGTACTCCAGACGATCCAGCACAGAGCGAACTTAAAACTGTAAGCTTCAAAGAATATTTAGCTGCGGAGGCTCAGTGTAGGGCTTTATCTGATGACTGCCCATATTACTCTCTGGGAACAGGCGCGGGTTTCTTTGACATCACATTTTCAGGTGGCTCTATCGAGACAATAACGCAACACTACGTGCCGTAGGATCTAGGTTCGGGATACCGATATAGTCTTGATGGCCCTCGAGAGCGGTTCGAACATCGTCCACGACCCGGAGCCAATGAAAAAACGACTCATTGATGAGTCGTTTTTTCATTACTTAATCAGGTGCTGCGGCGTGAACTCCAGAGCCTCGGTACCGGTAATGACGGTGATCTTGCTTGTGGCCTCCTCAACGATGAACCCGACTGCTCCCGCAAAGGCATCGGCAACGTATTGTGCCTGCACAGCTCCGGTTTCCTTAACGAGTACTAGGATACGCTTTTCAGCTGGATCGAGAACATAGAGATAGGGAGATTCGAAAGCCGTCCAGAGATCAGTTGGTTGGGCTAGGGGAGGATCGATAGTAGCTGTTTGCCAATCCTGTTCTCGGCCACTCGTAAACTTTACAATGTCATTGGCTAGCAGGATATACACGTTCGAGTCGATAGCGACGGCCCGGGCGGTGGTGAGATCCGTAGTCCGAGCACTGATCCAGGCTGTTCCAGCTTCGAAGTTAAAGCCTTGGGCCCGCATCTTCACTAACTGCTGGCTGGCTCCCGTGAGGGCGTAAAGGGCGTCGTTATAGACGGTGATGTCTTCAACGCTAGCCATATTGTTCGTACCACTCGTGATCGCATTAAAGGTCAAACCGGCCAGATCGACACGTCCAAGCTGTTGGGTGGCATCGACGACAATGACCGCGGCTCCGAGCGTGGTACTCGATTTAATCCGCGAGAGTGGGCCGTTGACTGTTTCTTGCTTCAACCAGGTACGGCCAATGGCATCGAGTTTGTAAACACCAAGGTTGTCACCGAGAGCGATAATCCCGTTCACCGTCCCCGTAGCGGTAAGCAAGGAAGCACTTGAATCGATACCCCGAAGGTCGGCCAGAGGAGTTGGCTCAACAATAGTGATACCGCGAATCTTAGCCTGGAGTGCGGCTAAATCTTTCGAGAGTCGCTCGGCTTCGTTGGCGTGTTCATTGGTATCGCGCGCCAGAGTCTCGAGAGCTGTGGCCGCTTCTTCCATGGTGCGCTGGGCCTCTTCATTATTGCGGTAGATCAGACTAGCTTCAGCGGCCAAAATTTTATCTTCAATTGATTTGACCGAGGCCGCAAAAGCCACCTCGGTTTGCTGTTTATCCGAGTCACCACCCTTGAGGAAGATCACGCCACCGAGCACAACCATGACCAACATGAAGCCTAAAAGTGCAAGTTTGCGGGGAGCCGAGAGTTCCAGGAAAAAGTCTCGGGTGGCTCCAAGGAACCCTGGTTTGCCGGTATTTGAGCGGGTTCTGCCAACACCGTGGCGCATTGCTCGTGACGTACGGTTATCGGCGAGTTTGCGTTTGGTGACGTCTTGCAGTTTCACGAAGACGGCCGCGATAATTGCGGCGACACTCGACAAACCTTTAACAGCAAGCGATAGGCCGCGTTTGACTGTTGCTTGGACTCCGCGCATGCCGGGGCTTGAAAGTCGCTTGCTGATGCCGGAAGCCACTTCTTTAACAGTATTGACGAGGTCGGGCTGTTGATCGCCGAGAACGTTAGCTGTTTGTTCCTTGGTGTTTTCCAGCTCTTGGAGCGAGCTAATCGGATTGGCGCGGCGCACGATACCGGTCTTATCGTCCTCCATGGCGTGAAAGGCGAGACCGCCGAAATACTCGGTCGCTGGCAAGAATTGGCGAATACGCTGCAGGGCTCCGGCCGGGGGCAGGGTGACAAGGATGTCTTGTAGTTCATCCATGCCGAGCACCTGGTGAGAAACGGGAGTTGCGAGATAGAAAATGTCGCCAGGGTGAAGCTCGCCGTCTAAAACAGCCACCAGGGGCTTTTCCCAGGTTTTATCCTGGCCATCGTGGAACTGGGCATCGAGCTCGTAGATAACGTAACGGCGTTCAGCTGTCTTATGCAGGAAAAGGGCCTTGAGCTTGCCGATGCCGGACATGAAGATCTGGCCTCGAGACAAAACGCCGATCACGGCGTGGAACTTGTCGATATTTAGCGACAAATCCTTGGCAGCCCGATGAAGATCACGATTGACGCGACTTAGGGCTTGTTCAAAGCGGCGCACGACATTGGTTTCGTCACCTAGATCAGCGGCGAGATGCTCAAGGTGGCTTTTGAGGATATGGGCCACGCGCTCACGGGCGATATCTTCTTTGTGTTCAAGGGTGAATAACCCAAAAACCCAGCCCTTGCCTTGAGGGAGTGTATGGAGGACGGTGCGGACATCTAGCTCTCCCCGGGAGGGGGCAATAACCAGATCGGCCGATTTGATAACGAGTTGCTGGCTCATGCGGTTGCTCTTTCCCCCTGTTTGCTATTACAGTATACCCAAACCCGGTCCTATACAAAAGAAAGTTACCTGTTACCCCCAGCTTCTATGGATAAGTCTATTGTTCAGCCGCTATCAGCCCCAGAAAACGTGCTTCCAGCCCCGGTTTTGCCGCCGGTGGAGGTGGTTAAGGAAGAGGAGGCTGTTGAGGCCGAGGGTACGGCCTTTAGGATTGAACAACTCTTTGGTTCACGTACACGCGCTCGTTTGCTCGGGCTGTTTTTGGAAAACAGTGAACGATCTTTCTTTGTTCGCGAGTTGGCTCGACGGATCGACGCTCAATTAAACTCAGTTCGTCGTGAACTGAAGAACCTCGTTGATATCGGCATTGTGCTCGAGGTTGACGGTGAAATGACCGCCCCCTCTAACTCCCCGGTGGCCGGGGGAGAAGGCGAAGGTGAGGAGGACGGTAGCAAGATCGACAATAAGCGTTTCTACCAAGCCAACTCTGACTTTCCCATTTTTGACGATCTTCGGGGAGTCATGAAGAAGGTAGCGGTACTCATGAATCACACCCTGACCCAAGAGCTCGCTAAGCATGGAAAACTTGACCTCTTAGTGCTGACCGGTAGTTTTACTGATGTGCCTAGCATCCCCACGGATATTCTCGTTGTTGGCGAGTTAAAGGAGGAGGGGATCCAACGCTCAATCGCAGAATTTGAGAAGGAGATCGGCCGCGAGGTAAACTATACCTACATGCCGCGCGAAGAGTTTGAATATCGCCGGGACGTGGGCGACCGTTTCTTGGCGAGTATTCTCCAGGGCAAGCGGGTTGTGCTTACTGATAGTATTGGCAGGGTATGATGGTGTATGTGAATGGACAGGATATCGCTCGTTTAGTACTCGGCAGTCTTTATGGTAACCGCTGGTTGCATGCTCCAGAGTCGCTCGAGATCAGGCCAGAAGGCTACTTGTTGGGGCTAGAGATGTGGTTGCAGAAGCTGAATATCGATCGGGCCGATATCATGGGCTTTGTCCTTGTGAAAGGCCCCGGTTCGGCCACTGCGCTGCGCACTTCGCATGCCATGGTCAATGCCCTGGCCTTTGCTCTCGGTGTGCAGGTAGTTTCGATCGAGAAAGAGCCGCAGGCTCTCGACGCCGAGATCGTAGCCACGCTGTCCGAGCACGCGCCACACGCTTTCGCGCTGCCTACCTACGCCCACGAACCAACGATCACCAAAACCAACCGCGATGCGCTCAAGCGTAAAGTGTAATACATGCCAGCTACTTTTGGTCAGTACGGTAAATATCGTTTCTTGGAAATGATTCCAGGCCTGCTGAGCTGGGGGATTTTGAGTATTGCTATCATTTCAGCTTTTGTTGCGCCGACGCTGGCGGTCGTCTTTATTATCATATTCGATTTGTATTGGATGTTGCGAGTTTTCTATTTCATTATTCACGTCATTGCCACATATCGCGAGTATCGTCGTTACTTAAAGATCAACTGGTACGAACGCCTGACGGCCTTGCCAAAGTGGGACAAGGTCTACCACTTAGTCATGTTGCCGACATTCCAAGAAGATCTCCCTATTCTTGAAGAGGCCATGGAATCACTGCTCAGAGCTCAATATCGGAAAGATCGCTTTATTGTTGTCGTCGGCGGGGAAGAACGGGATCGCAGGAACTTTGAGCGGTATAAAGAAGAGCTTGAAAAGCGCTACCAACATCATTTCGCGGCCTTGTTATTTACTTTGCATCCGAAAGACACCCCAGGCGAGATCCCGGGTAAGGGTTCTAACATGCGCCACATGGGGAAGGAGATCCAGAAATATTTAGCTACTCAAGCTATCGATCCAGATGACATTGTCGTCTCAGCGTTCGACGTCGACACCATTGCTCACCCCCAGTATTTTGCTTGCTTGGCGTATTTGTTCCGCACGGTCGATAAACCTCATCGTTCTTCCTACCAACCGATCACTTTGTTCTCAAACAATATTTGGAGCGCCGCAGCTCCTGTACGCGTGGCTGCTTTTGGAACCGTGTTTTGGTTGTTCTCGGAGTTAGTTCGCCCCGAGCGTTTGTGGACCTTCTCTTCACACTCGATGTCGTGGAAGATGTTGACCGAGGTTGGCTTCTGGGAACCGGACCTTGTCAGCGAAGACTCACGCATCTTCATGCAGGGTTTTTTGCACTACGATGGCGACTATCGCGTTACGCCAATTTTCTTGCCGGTCTCCATGGATGCCGTGGCCGGCGGAACGTATTGGGAGAGTTTGGTAGCTTTGTATAAGCAGCAGCGTCGCTGGGCCTGGGGAGTTGAACACTTTCCCTATATGCTCACGAAATTTAAAGAGCATCCTAACCTGCCGCGACGCTATAAGCTGCGTTACATTTTTAATCACTTGGAGGGCATGTTTACGTGGGCGACAGCACCCTTTCTAATTTTCGTGCTGGGTTACTTACCTTTCTTGACCGTCAATAATGCCGAGAGCGCGCTGTTTGTGAATTCGCCGTATACGCTCGAGTTTATGATGCGTGGCGCCACGCTTGGCGTGTTCGTCACTGGCGGTTTAAGTTTCTTCTTGTTGCCGCCAAGACCGAGTCGCTCCCCGCGCTGGAACTGGCTGTTGATGCTCTTGCAATGGGCTGTCTTGCCAGTAACCTTTATTCTCTTTGGTGCCATTCCGGCGCTTGATGCTCAGACGCGTTTCATGTTAGGAAAGTATCTTGGCTTTAACGTTACCAAGAAAGTGGCCACGCCGCGCGAAAAATAGCTATGCATGTTTCTGTAAATGTTTTGACGTGGAACGATCTCCGCTATTTGCCGGATCTGTTTGCTTCAATTGGAGCTCAGACCTACAAAGACGTGACTATTCGGGTTTTGGATAATGGCAGCACCGATGGGAGTTTGGCGTATATTCAGCAACACCACCCGCAATATCTGGTGGCTCGCAATGTGCGTAATCAAGGTTTTGCGGGGGGGCATAACCAACTCATTCGTTTTGCTTTAGAACGTTGGGGAAGTGATCTGGAAGACAAAGCTATTTTGATCTTGAACTCAGACATGATTTTGCACGAGCGGATGATCGAGGAGCTTGTTGTCGCCTTGAAGGCCGACCCAATGCTTGGGGCTACGCAACCAAAATTGCTCCGCGCTTTCGCTGACATCACGCTCGATGATGGCGTTGAGCAGAATATTAAATCCGACATCCTCGATACCACCGGCCTGGCTATGACCAAGACGTGGCGCATGGAAGACCGCGGGGCCGGCGAAATCGACACCGGTCAGTACGACGCCAAGACAGATCTGATCGGCGCTACGGGCACGAGTGCTTTGTGGCGAGCAACGACTCTGAAAGAGATGTGTATTGATGGCGAGCCGCTCGACAGTGATTTTTTTGCCTACCGAGAAGATTGCGACCTAGCAATCCGAGCTCGGCGTGCTGGTTGGAAGGCGGCCTTTGTTCCGTCTGCTCGGGCTCATCACTATCGCGGCATGTACGGCGCCGCGAAACGATCAATGTGGCAACGCTTTTTGGATCGTCGTAAGCAGCGCCCTTTTCCGGCTGCTATGTCAACGCGTAACCAGCTGTTCTTCTTGCTGAAAAACCTAACGCTGGGAGACATATTGCGTTATGGCCCAATCATTGGGCTAAACGAAGCTAGCCGAGTCCTGTACGGTTTCCTGTTTGAACGGGAAACTCGCAAATTACTCTTGAAAAGTGGGGGATTGATGGTGAAAATGCTGGGCAAGCGCAAACAGGTCTTTGCTACGGCTCGCGAATCAGGTAAGGTGATTCGCGACTATGTCGGCTCCTGATGTCTCTATCCTTATCGTCCACACCTTTGAGCGTCGTTTGATTCGCCAGACGCTCCGGGGTTTGCGCAGGGCAGCTCCTCAGCTGCACGTGGAGGTTTTGGTTATCGACAATAACCCCGATGTCGGCTTGCTCGAGATGCTCAAGAAAGAATTCCCTGAGGTCAAATATTTCCCCAAGCGCAACGAAGGTTTCGGCTCGGCTATGAACGTGGGCATGAAGCATGCTCGGGGTAAGTATGTTTTGGTTTTCAATCCCGATATTATTATTTCTGCCGGCGCGCTGGAAAAACTGTTTTATTACATGGAGGCCAACCCGCAGGTAGGCATCGTCGGTCCCAAGCTTTTAAACGCTGACGGTAGCCTGCAGTATTCTTGCTATCGCTACCCCAATCCCTTAGTGCCCGTTTTACGTCGTACACCTCTTGGTCGTCTGCCTTGGGCGTTGAAGATACTTGATCGTTTTCTCATGAAGGATGTGAGTCATGATCAGACAATCGAGGTGGACTGGATCATGGGCAGCGCCATGTTCACCCGCGCCGAAGCTCTGGCAAAAACCGGCAGCTTTGATGAACGGTTTTTCATGTATCTCGAAGACACCGATTTGTGCTGGCGCTTCTGGGAAGCAGGCTACAAAGTTGTCTATTATCCAGAGGCCGTCATGGTACACTATCATCGTCGAGCCTCAGCTGACGGCTCAATTTTTCAGCAATTGCGCTCGCCTTTAACCTGGCGCCACATTCAAAGCGCTTACAAGTTTTTCCGGAAACACTCCGGACAGCCAAACCCCCGTGAATTCCCACAACTTTCTTCAACCTCCCAGTCCGCTGGTTAGCGCTCCTATTCCTGTTTCTGTTGTCGAGCCGTTGATCCCGCCTCCACCCCGACGTCGACGAGTACGTCGCAATCTTTTCATCGTCGCCATAGTCGCTTTTAGTCTTACCGTCATTATCACCTTAATCGGTTTGGCTTTTTTGTTGGATGGAGCTTTGCGGGTTAAAGCGGCCATGGCCGAAGGCGAGACTGCTGTTGAAGCAGCTGATTTTTCTGCCGCCGGCGAGGCCCTGGAGGACGCTATCAGCGGATTGAAAGAAATGAAGACCGGTTTTTCTTTTTTGAGTTATCTGAAACCCGTACCATGGGTGGGCGAACAGCTTTCAGGCGCCCAGTTGGCGATTAGTGCTTCGCTCGAAACTTTGGAAGTGATTATGACCGGCCTGACAGTCGCTCAGGATGTCCTCAATACGGCTTCAGGTGCGGGTAGTGTCGTGCTTGGCGCCGATGGTTCGACGGAGGCGCGTCCGTATTCTGACCTCACTGAAGATGAGCAGCGCCTTTTGTTGGGCGGTTTAGCCGCTTCTTTACCGGACCTGCGCGAGATGCAGGTTCGATTGCGTTTAGCTCAGGCCGATCTGGATCGACTCGACAATTACGATTTGACTCCCGCCTTGCGGAATGCCGTCGAGCCACTACGCGAGCTGATTCCTGACCTGCTTACGAGTGTCGATATACTCGTGCCGTTCGCGGCGATCGCGCCTGAGTATGGTGGTCTCGGAGAAGATCGACAGTTCTTAATTTTGTTCCTGAACAACGACGAGCTGAGACCTGGCGGAGGTTTTATTGGCGTCTACGGTTTAATGGTGGTTCGTGACGGCCAAATCGCGAGCTTGGTGACGGGTGATTCGTATGAGATCGATGCCTACGTGCAGGGCAACTCTGCTTACCACGTGAACCCACCGCCACCGCTCGTGTCATATCTTACCCAGCCAGTCTGGTTTTTCCGTGATGCTTCCTGGTCTCCTGACTTTGCGCAGACCGCTAAAGACGCCGCTCAACTCATGCGCCAGGAGGTGGCTTTCGGTGGGCAGCCTATTCCTGAGATCCATGGCGTTGTCGGTATCACGCCTACCTTTATTTCCCGCCTCTTGACTCTGGTTGGTCCAATTACGGTTGAGGGGCATACGTATACGAGCGAAAATATTGCTGAACTTTTGGAGTACCAAGTTGAACAAGGCTACGTTGATGCTGGTGTGTCTGTAGATGACCGCAAAGCGATTGTGAGCCTCGTAACTGATGAGCTCGTTGATCGACTCCTCGAGTTGTCGCCGTCTGCTTGGCCTGGATTGTTCCGTGTTCTGCACGCCGGCTTTGATGAAAAAGAGTTTGCCCTCATGAGTTATGACGACAAGACGCAGGCGGCCCTTGAAGATAACGGCTGGGGTGGTGTTTTGAATGCCGCTGCTAGTGATGATGTTTTATTGACGGTTGATGCCAACTTGGCCGCCCTGAAGACTGATCCGGTTGTGGACCGTCATGTTACCTATGAGATCGAGAAGACAGCTATGGGGTACAGGGCTACAACCAGTATCGAGTATACCCACAACGGTGGCTTTGACTGGAGAACTACCCGTTACCGCACCTATACCCGTGTTTACGCCCCGCTGGGCTCAACTTTGGTGTCTTCGAGTGGAAGTTTAAAGGACGACAAGACCCGCAACCCAGGCTTATTACCCGGCGAGGTAACGGTGGCTGACGAGTTTGGCATGACAAGTTTTGGCGCTTTTATTGCCATTGAGCCTGGCACCACCGGAACCTTGAGTTTTACCTACGACCTTCCCGCTACGGTTGGTAAAGCCATCGATCGCGGAAGTTATCGGTTATTGGCCCTAAAACAGATGGGTGCAGGGGATAACCTTTTGACCCTCAACTTAGATTTTGATACCACGTTGACGTCGGCAGACCCGAGCGAAGATTCGGAAGCTATCGGTGACGATATTTACGAAGTGACAACAAGGTTGAATACGGATAAGCTGTTTACAGTTAAGCTTCGTTGAAGACGGCGTATTCGATCGATGTCGGACTCGCGGGTCTTGAGTGCCTTAAGATCCGGTTGCATTATGTTTAGTAAAAAGATCGGTATCGACCTCGGTACCACGACGGTGCTTGTGTATGTCCCGAAACGGGGCATTATTATTAATGAACCGTCGGTAGTCGCAGTTTCTAAGCTCGATAAAACAGTTTTAGCGGTCGGTAAGGAAGCTAAGGACATGCTTGGGCGTACACCGGATACTATTGTTGCTCGCCGCCCCCTCAAAGACGGAGTTATCGCCGATTATCGAACAACAGAAGCCATGCTTCGTTATTTTATTAACAAAGCCTTGGGCGGGGTGCGTATTTTTCGTCCCGAAGTCATGATCGCTGTTCCAGGCGGTATCACTTCGACCGAGCGACGTGCTGTTATCGACGCTGCCCTTTCGGCTGGAGCTAAGGCGGCTTACATTATTAAACAGCCGATTGTGGCTGCCATTGGTGCCAACATTCCTATTGGTAGCCCAAACGGTCACATGATTGTGGAGATTGGGGGAGGAACGAGCGAGATGGCCGTGATTTCACTTGGCGGTATCGTGGCCTCAACTTCCGTACGTATTGGCGGCGTGAAGATGGACTACGCGATTATGGAATTTGTGCGTCGCACCTACAACCTAGCCATCGGTGAACGTACGGCCGAAGACATTAAGATCAAGTGCGGTTCGGCCATGTACTTAACGGAAAAGTTACGAATGGACGTAAAAGGACGGGACATGATCACCGGTCTTCCAAAGATTATCGAAGTCACGAGCGATGACGTTACCGAAGCGATCCAGCCTTTGCTCGAAGGTATACTGGTGGCACTTAAGGAGGTTTTGAACCAAACTCCGCCGGAGCTGTCGGCGGACGTTATGGATAAGGGGATCGTGATTTCCGGCGGCTCAAGCCAACTAAGAAATTTCGATCGCTTGATTGCTGAGGCTACGAGTGTGCCTACCTACATGGCCGAAGATCCGCAGTTGTGTGTGGCACGCGGAACCGGACTGGCACTCGAGAACCTTGAGGCCTACAAACGCAGTTTATTTAGTAATTAGTCATTAGGAATTAGCAGAGATTTGAAAATAGAGTTTAGAGATCTGAGTGATCTAAAATCTAATCCCTAAATTCTGCTAATTCCTAATGACTAATCTCTGCAGCGGATCCCCTATGATCACTTACGGTATCGACGGCACCGCCCTGCTGTTACCGAACCCGACCGGTGTTGAGCGTTACGTTGCGCGTTTGCTGACGGCCATGATGCAGCTGCCACTCACTCTCGAAGAAGAGCGAGTAGTTTTGTATGCACCTAAGCCAAAGCCCTCGACGCTTACGCTCCCTGCCGGTTGGGAGTGGAAGGAGTTGCGCTTTTGGTTGCCGAAGGGCTGGACGCACGTGCGCCTGAGTCGAGAATTGCTTCTGCATCCACCCGATGTCTTTTTCAATCCCGCTCACGAGATTCCAATGTTCCATCGTCGAGCTAAGATCATGACTACGGTGCACGACGTGGTTTTTCGACACGTTCCGGCTGCTTATCCGCCAGCGAATCTTCGTCGTCAGGAATGGGCAGTGAAGCGTATCGTGAAGCAGGCGCAAACCATTTTGGCAGTGTCCGAAGCTACCAAAAAAGATCTCATCGATATTTACAAGGTTCCAGAAGAGCGAATTGTGGCTACGCACTTGGCCCCGGCCAGCGGCCTGGGGCCTCGAAACCCAGCCGCCCAGGTAATGTTGAAATACGACATTACTCCCGGCATGTACATTTTGTTTGTGAGCCGAGTGGAGGCTAAAAAGAATCCGGTCACCTTGATCCGAGCCTTTATTGAATTGCGTCGACGCTATGGCGTTGGCCATCCGCTTAAACTCGTGTTGGCCGGTAGCCAAGGCTTTGGAGGTGATGAGGCTCTGCAGGTGGCCAAGGTGTCTAACTGCGTGAACGACATTCTGTTTTTGGGCTATGTGCCCGATGAAGACATTCCCGGACTTATGGAGAACGCTCTATGCTTTGCCTTCCCGTCGCTTGGCGAAGGTTTTGGCATTCCCGTACTTGAAGCGATGTCGGCTGGTGCTCCCGTAGTCGCTAGCGATATTCCCGCTGTTCGCGAAGTTGCCGGTGACGCAGCTATCTTCGTTCCGCCCCTTGATATAGCCAAGTGGACCGTAGCGCTTGATACCATGCTGGTTGATCAAAAGCGCCGCGAAGAGCTTAGTGCTAAAGGCCGCGAACGTGTTAAGGCTTTTTCATGGGAGAAGACGGCCACGGCTACGTGGAAGGCACTTCGCGATACGGCGCACGAGTAATGTATGCAGGGCGACCTTCAACGTGAGCTCGAGCAATTGGGTTTTACCGAGCGTCAGGCTTGTGTTTACGTTACCTTATTACGTTTTGGGAAAAGTGGCGCGCAGCAGCTATCGTTGGCCTCCGGCTTACCACGCGCTTCTTGTTATGACACCTTGCAGCAGCTCGCTACTCAAGGTTTGGTGAAGTCGATTAGCGAGGCCGGACAACAAGTTTTTGTCACTGAGCCACCCGAGAGAATCAATACCATGCTCGCGCTTCAGCTTGAAGAAGTTCAAGCTCGTCGCCGACGAGCTGAAACTTTTTTGCCCCAATTAACTGCGCTTACTGGCGATGGCGCGTCGAAGCCACGTTTTAGGATTATTAATGACGCTGAAGAGTTGCGGGCTGTTC